>Ga0247843_1007282_pt1 | contig 13751 bp, 8 predicted proteins | sample LaCruzMarch2017__FD_192420 | JGI IMG/M metagenome (GOLD analysis project Ga0247843, IMG submission 192420) | Freshwater microbial communities from meromictic Lake La Cruz, Castile-La Mancha, Spain - LaCruzMarch2017_8m | ecosystem: Environmental > Aquatic > Freshwater > Lake | place: Spain...
GATCATGTTTGCCAGTCAATTAGGCCAGGGTGGGATGGACTTGCTTCGTTGGAAAACCAAGTCGGAAAGGAAGTGGTTACCGGCGGCAGTAATCGGGGTACAATACCGACCAAGAGAAGCAACGAGGATACGTCGTGGAGGAAACTCCCAACAGGGATCGGCCGATACCAATCCTAAACGTTGGCGCATGGTCGCGGCCATGGCATTGGATGTAAGCACACTCCTTGAAATATGTACCCCAATGATGGGACCTGAGTATTTCCTACCATGTGCAAGTATTGCAAATATTGGTAAGAATGTAGGTTTCCTAGCAGCGAGTGCCAGTCGAGCGGCCATTCATCAAAGTTTGAGTATGGGTGGATCATTATTACCCACATCGTCGTTGTTGCCGGTGGCAGTATCTGAATCATCTCCAAAGAATATGACCACGGTGATGATGCCACCACCAAAATCCTCTAGCAACCTTGGTGATGTTACTGCCAAGTCTGGTTCACAATCCATTGTTGCATCTCTCTTGGGAACTGCAGTTGGTATATTCTTTTCACAAACCTTATGTTCTGATCATGGCACTGTAGGAATATTAGCAGGTTTCGTTGCATTGTCGACAGTACACCAAATGTGTACATACAAGGCGGTGAAGGCTGTTCCATTACGAAGTTTCAATCGACATCGCTTACACTTGGTTTTGTCATCCTATATATTCGAGAACGCCAATAGCTCACATGACAGTATGGATGGAAATCGGATAAAGACATTAACACCTGCACAAGTCGCTGAAAAGGAATTATTCCTCCCTTTCATTCAACCAGATGTCTCATGTCGATGGTTATATATTGGTGATTCATTAGTGAATATATGTCCATCGGGCGTGGCCGAATTAGAAAATTTATTACTGCCAAAAGATGCTTCTGGTGGTGTGACATTGGAGAAATTCAACAATGTTGCTTACGATATGAATGAATATGAAAAATATATACTCAAAATCCATTGTCCATCTGAGCCGAATATTGATGATGATATGATCCAGCTCACTTTTTTAGAAGGGGCGAATGATTACGATATTCTTCGGGGTATGTATCATTCATATGTAATTCATGCATATATGAAGAATAATCAAATGTATTCCAATGTCAGCCACAACGAAAATACGGAAAGACGAATCTTGATGGATACACATAAAAAAATGACGAATCAAATGCCAATGTTCATTGAATGTCTCCAAAATGAAGGATGGCATCTTGGCACTGGATTAGTTAATGTCGAGTGCGGTTCATCGAACCGCTTGAAGATACAAAGTCTTTAGATCACTTTCCCTCTCGTGTCGATACATGAAATACAGATGTCAAATAATTGGAACACTGTCAATAATACAGTCTCTCCATTCGGTTCTCATGGAACGAAAGATTCAGACACACATCATTGCCCCGCGCTATACCCCCCCAACCAACGACGTCGAGCCTATTTCACACACAACACACACGCAAGTAGAGCGACGCGTTCGTCCTTGTGCAAAACAGTAGGGGCTCGACTTTTGTGGCGGCACACTTCTTCTTCATATTGGCTGCAACCATTATTTTTTGTTCTTCCTCAAGTCTTGAAAAATACCTTGATTATTTGCTGCTAGCTAAAACGACGTGTTGGAAGTTTTTCAATTGCCAAATATATATTTTCTCCCAGTTCACACTTTTATACAACTCCACGCACATGAGTAGTTTTGATTATCCGATATAATCGGCTCTCTCCCCCCCAAATAATCGTCTCTAGATTAATATATGTCTCGGTGGATTCCGACCACGGTTAAGACCCCGTTCATTATATAAAGCATTGATGGATTTAGTTGAGTAGTTGAGTCATCGTTCGGTGAAGGAGGGTTTTGGTTTGACGACGACCATATGGGACAGAGGCAACACGGCATGAGGACAATGCATAATGGATTTCGATCAAAGCAGTGAGGGAGCGGAGTTGGCGTGCGTGGCATTGAGGACGAGAGACGAAGCTCCTACCATAAACGAAGCCCTTCGTGATGATGTCGAGAGTGAATATGTGATATGAATATTATGTGTAGAAAGATGCGGATAATTACCACCACGGCGGTGGCCATGGCAGTACTATGTCATCGTCAACGTCGTCGTCATCATCATCATTTCGACCGTCGTAGTTCCCGTAGCGGAGGAGCCGTCTTCGCCTTTTCCTCGTCCGGTGGTAGCGGCATCGATGCGAGTAGACGACGAATTATTATTCGATTCCATCATCCCACAACTGCCGACAATGACGATGTGGGATTACTTCGCGCAGTATCTACGGTAGACGAACGACGACATCGGGCACCGCAGCAACGAAAGAAGACGTCACTTAAAAATAATGCTCGTACTACGGTCGTGCATCTCGATGGGTTAATAACGCGACGACGCGCGATTGGTAAACATTTAGTATTCCTGGATTTGCTTCCCATGGACTTGCCTCGATTGCCCTTGGACGACAACAACAATGACGACGACAATGACGATGATGAGGGTGCACTGTACTGCAAGGAACAAAAGACGAAGAAGAAAAAAGTTAGCAACAGCAATAATGAAATTTATTTAACGAATGTAATACAGGTCATAATGAGGAGAGATTTATGGGAGGATAATCGTAATGATAATACCTCATCATCATCAACGTTTGATATGTATCGAAAAATCATCCAACCGGGCGTACATGTCAAACTAGCGGGGTATTCTGGTCCAAAAGATAATGATCCAAATGTACGTCTACTGTCAAAAGGCAAAATATACATTGGCCAATAATGATCCAAGACACTTGCGTAATGTATTACATTACATCATGGATGGATCATTAGATATTTATGATGTTATACGGGCATTGCCGTATGTTTCACCTAAGGAACTTACCAGTAGACTCGATGAAGTTGTAACGAGGAGCAGGAATAACAAAGAAGTAGTATCATCTGACTACCTTGAACGAAAGGCAACTGAATTACTTGCAAAATTTCCGATTAACTATTTATCAAATCCATCGAAATTAGCCGGAAGTACCAATATTGGCAAACGTAAACTATTACCATTCGCACCTTTGGCATACTTGACGGTACCATCATTTGGTACTGGTAGTAGCAGTGCAGTAGCCGCAGTCCAAGAGATCAAAAATGACGAAGACGATGATATAATATTCAGCAACAGCAACGGCTTCGACAACGAAGAACAAGCGTTATCAATTGCCAATGTAATGGTCAAGTACAACCGGCATAAGGAGAGGCATCATCGGCAGAATCGACTATTGAATGCCAAACAATACACTATATCGGGTTGGGTACAAAATCGACGTAGGTATCAGGATAATATAACAGTATTGGAGATGGTGGATGAATTTACATCTCTATCATCATCATCATCATCATCATCATCATCATCAAGCGACACCGGCAACATGAAGGATGGCGATGACAATGACACAATAGTAGAATGGAATTTCACACCCAAGGAGTTTCGTACGAGTAAACTTTCCTGTGTGATACACCCCAATGCGCTCATCGACGGTACTAGTAATAATAGTAGTGATGATGATGCCGCCGAGATATATGGCAATGTACTATGCCCGGGAGCGCGTGTTAGATTGACGGGGTACATTCATTTATCATCATCGTTCGACGAAAAAAAGGAAGTAGAACATCCCGTGTTCTGGACAACTACTTGTCAACTACTACGATCGAGTTGGCGTCCAAGTGCGGTACGTTACATATTAGACTTATTACATGAAGGTAAATTTGATACCAACGAGGCGACTACTGCATTGAACTTACCATACGCCCGAGCATTAGATATAGCACGAAGAGGTAATAATACAAATACGATTGCACAACGTCGTTGGTTGGCAGCTGAACTCACTCGAGAATTACAACAGGGTGCCAAGTCTCGTGCTGGTATGGTGACGAGTGCAATGATTGAATCGTTGCAATTATATGAATATGCCAGAGACCGATATCCGGTCACGAAGATACCTTTGGAATATGAATTGGATTGGTCACCACCCGTTGGTGATGATAGTAGTACCTCGTGTTCCTCGTCGTCCGAGGAAGAGGTATCATCCCGTTGGCAACGCACGAAGAAACCTCAACTAAAATTTATGGTTGACCAGATTGAATTAGTACTACGATCACATCCCGACTATGGCAAACGTACACTCAAAGTTATTGATATAGGCGGAGGTAAGGGATTGTTATCAAACGTATTAGCAGAAATGTTTGGTAGCGATATAGTACAAGTACAGGTAGTAGATACATCCATTTCGGCTACAAATAATGGTATGATGAAGGCTAGACAACGTGGATTACGGAATATTCAATATGTTGCACAAGATGCAACAACATTGGATATTAGTAGCGGAGTAGATATTGTTGTTGCGTTACATGCATGTGGAGCATTATCTGATGTTGCATTTGGTCATGCGTCAGTACATGGTGCAGCATTTGTTATATGCCCCTGCTGCTTCTTATCAAATCCTCATTTACAAGTAGTATCATTGATGGATGATGGAAAAGTAGAAGATAATGATACTACTACTACTCTTATACCAACTGAAACCTGGCTTACTGTTGACCCAATACAGTATGGACAATTAAGGCAGCTTGCTGAGATTCAGGGTGATATCAATATTGCTAGTAAGGCAATGCATACAATATGTGGACTGCGTGCAATGGCAGTTAATAGACTTTGGAGACAGAGTTTGCCTAAAACCAAGCTGGATATAAGTATCAAACAATTTCCGTTGGGATTCTCAACAAGGAATTTTTGTCTTGTAGGGCAGATAAAGAATAATGAACTCTACTGAAATAATATTGTTGACATGCTGTTTATTCTCTATCACGTGAAACATGGATAACCTTTAGCCGAACGACTCAACTTTCTTTTTCTTCCTCGAATCGGGTGTAGTACCCTGACAAAGGAATCAGTACGAAAAATTGGTTCATTCGCACGCGGGGAAGGAGAAGAGAAAAGAAGACTGTCTGAATCGTGCGTGGGGGTAGTTGGGTTTAACTTCATTCCACCGTTGGGTCATAAACACGTCCTGTTGGAGGGATACGATACTCCTACGATTCAACCGTATCTTATCACGCAAGTATGGAACAACAGACCGATGAATGTTGTGTTGAAAGTATAACCCTCTTTTCGGATGGTGGGGAAACGACCATATCCAAACTCGTCGGTAGAAAGTATGGTGGATTGGACTTAATTAATGTGAGCAACGCGGGTTGCAATGAGAACTACAATGATTTTCGCGACGTAGAATATTATGATCAACGCGATGCCTACACGAGACTAGGCTTAGAGAGGAATGAAGACCAGGACCCTACCCATGACTTTGGTGCTATTGACATACCTATTAAAGCCAAGAACAAATCGTTTAAGGATGAATCCAGCATCTCGTCGGACCGGAGCACATTAAGCAGCATCACAAATAATGACGTTGTACCCATGTACGATGATACTGGACACTTCGTTGCGTTTCAGAACAAGGCAACGCAGGAGGCTCAGATGCAAGTATTGCAACAGCAACTGCTATTACATCACCAGCAGTCTCATTTGACTGTCCCACATCTACCCATGCATCTTTATCGACAGCCATCGATTGGTACAAGACAGCCAAGTCTGAGTTTAACCCTCCAAACACCACCGATGCAACGAGGTGGCAAATTGCAGAGTTCGAAAACCGACACAACCTCTACTTTACCTAACACCCCAGACAAAAGCTTGCCCAGCAAGAGTCACAATCTAGTCGGCAACAATTTCGTTGAGTCACAAGAGCACGTCGATCCGATGATGCCCGTTGCTTCCGCACTTAGGAGTCAACTCCAGTGCGACGACGCAATTTCTGGTAATATTTTCAATGGGTTTAAAGCTCGCTTTTGTTGTAAGGTTGGAGGTTTAATCGCACTGTTTGCCGTTGTTGCCTGCTCAGCCACCGCCACATGGTTCGTGATTACTGACAGAGTGTCGTTCGTCGACGGTAAGTTGAATATCAATATCGAAAGCGGTGGAAATTTCGAGCAGGGTGATTCAGTGGAGTTGTCGACGTTGGCGCCTTCGTTAACGCCGCGTGTCAGAATCAGTAAGTCTGGCAAGCTTGGAATCTCAATGTTTGGTCAGTCAAATCAAAATACTGTAAGCCCAACACAGATGCATCCTGAGCACGAGACCAACTCGGATATGCGTCCGACGCTTCAGCCGACCTTGTCCAAAAGGGACAAAACAGATTCTCCAAGTCGACAAACCAGCGCTCCTACACGCCGTCTATTATCAAAGCCGAAAACACTGAGCCTAACCGATGGACCGACTCTTTCGCCATCCGAGACTTCAGTCACAGAGGGATCAACGCCAAGTCAACTAATCAATAAACCCAAACGCCGCCCAACGTCACGGCCTGTCACACCAAATCCAACCAATGAACTCACTCCTTCGCAATCCGAGACTTCAGCTATAGAGGAACAACAAACCAATACTCCTAAACGCCGCCCATCATTAAAGCCTATCGCACCGAGTTCAGCTGATGAACCCACTCCTTCGCCATCCGAGTTTGTAGTGATGAATCCAAAAGATGATCTGACATATGAGTCTTCAATTGCCGCTGAAGATATGCCAACTGAAATGCCGGTAATAGGAGATGTAAATGAAGCTCCATCCAGTCCTCGTACTACTTCTCCGAATGAAGTTACAATTCCACCACCAACCTATAATACACCAGCTCCAAGTGTATTAGATCCTATAATCACATCTCTGATGCCTATATCGTCGCCCTCATCTGCTCCAGATTTTGATCATCAGGTTCAGGTTGAGCTCATGACCTCAAAGCCAACACCAATTGAGTTGGATACTGAGGAGCTGACCGAGTCGCCAATAGTTGAGCTTATGACACCATCATCAACGCCATCTGTCAAACAATCTTCTAACCCAACTGATCAGCAAATAACTACGGAACCGACTGAAACACCCGTCGAACTGATGACGCCACCGCCAATTCCACCAGCTGACAAAGAGTCACCCAGCCCGACCAATTCACCATTAGCTACGCCTCTGACATCCTCTCCATCACCCTCTCCAACACTGAAAGCTGTGCGAATGACTCCAACACCAACGCTAAGTCAAATTGATACCGATGATCCAACTGAATCGCCCGATGATCAAAAGGCACCACATTCACTACTGCCAGCTGAAACATCGTCGAACCCAACTGATCCGCCAATTATTACGCCTCTGACATTTGTTCCAACACAGGAAGTTGAGCAAGTGACTCCCTCACCAACGCTAAGTCAAATTGATACGGAAGATCCAACTGAATCACCCGCAGTTCAACTATTAATACCATCATCAATACCAGATATATCGTCCAATCCAATAGCTACGCCTCTGACATCCTCTCCATCACCCTCTCCAACACAGGAAGTTGAGCAAGTGACTCCCTCACCAACGCAAGGTGAGATGGAAACGGAAGCTCCAACTAGAACCCTCGTCGAGCTGATGACGCCATCGCCAATTCAACAAGCTGATACATCATCCAGCCCAACTGATCCGCCAGTAATTATGCCTTTGACATCCTCTCCAACACGGGAAGTTTTGCGAATGACTTCCTCACCAACTTCAGGTGAGACAGATATGGAGGATCCAACCGAATCACCAATCGAGCTGATGACGCCATTACCAACACCAGCAGAAGACTCGACCATTGCTCCTACAGAATCTACACCATATCCTACACCCTACCCAACTTTTGAGTCAACACAAGACTCGACACCAGCACTAGAATTGATTACAGATACTCCTACTGAGGAAACAGCAGAAGACTCGACTCCTGCTCCTACAGAATCTACACCAGATCCTACACCCTACCCAACTTTTGAGTCAACACAAGACTCGACACCAGCACAGTCGGTACTAGAATTGATTACAGATACTCCTACTGAGGAAATTATTGATGAAAATGAAGTATGGTAACCCTCATGCCAACTGGAGATGGATCAATTAACTCCATTTATTCAAATACTCCAACTTCTGACGATGAGCTTGTGTAAGGGTTCCATATTATACATAGTATCAAAGAGGATTTCATACCTGACTCTTAGATACATTCCATGGGAGGTAATATTGGTGCAGGAGTTAGCTAATAGAAAGGGATAAAAAAATTGTTAGGTCACAAATGCTGAATGTGTAAATAACAATGCATTACTCTTCTCGCATTCACCATTACAACCTCCAGTATTGAAACCTCTTTCCTCCCAGATTGACATTAGACCTTCGTTGTACACGAAGCATGACCGTCAATGATGGTCTAAACAGTGGTCGTTGTTGTTGTTGCTCGTCCTCGTTGATAATGATTCTCAAACAAAATGGCTTGTACCTGTCATGGAGTCGATCCACGCCACCACAGTCCATGTACAATGACTAGCTTGTCAAGAGATCCCCAAGAACAACACCACAGCATGGTTCTTCTTCGTTGTGAGAATTCATTTCTGCTTCGACTGTCTTCAAAATGGCTAGCACTTGTGGATGGAGCGTGTTCATGTAAAAGATCATGTTCGTCTTTGTTATCTCCATTCTGTTTCTTCGTGTCGCGAGAATTCATTTCTCTTCTCTTCTTCGCGAACCCTCCCGCACAAAAATGAGATGAGCCCGGTGTGCCACAAATTCGAAACAGGTGGAGTGTATCATCATTGTATCACTCCACAGTGAAACATGATGGGAGCAGATAGTCCATTATGTTAGGAGGGTTGCTCATCCAGCAGGCCGAGGAGGAGGAAGAGGAACGTCAAAGTTGTCTCCTAGCTCCTGTTACTACGCCTCGGGTGGCTGTAGAAATGAAAAACAACAGCGAGGCACCGCACGAAGGATTAGTCTTCGTAAACAACACTCCTAACGAGGCGGCATCACACGAAGGATTAATCTTAAGCAGCATTCCTACCAACGAGACTACGTCTCCAGACGAGGATGATTACTCTTCGTTGGATGACGATGATTATTATGATGATACATCCTCTGTAAGTCATCGCGGTTGTAATGAACGGTCATTTCTACTGGGCGGGAGGAGTAATAAGCCAAGCAAAAGAGAACACGAAAACAATCTCCAATCCGTACTACTCACGGCTTGGAATAAAGTATATCATTGTATCGTGGCAATTGCAGATGTGGATAATGTTTGGGATAGTCCTGATGAACATGATAATAGTGAGGATACATTGTCCTCACGACGTCTTCGACGACGTGGAATTATTGATGATTATGATGTCATGGCAAAATCAAACAATGCGATATCAAGGTTAGCAGCAGCAACTACCACCACCAATAGCACCAACACATCCACACCCACATCTACCACACAACAACAACAACAACAACAATCGTCTTCTAATGATATAACCAATAATCCAGCTTCTAGAATTATATACAACATAATTAGTTGGGGTGTTACTAATAATAGTGCCAATTCCACACGTAATAGTACCGCAGCAATATTCTGGTTCGTTGTACTATTCGTATCATATGCATTAGAACGATGTACATTCAAACTTTTGGTCGACAGAGTCAGTCCTTTTAGACTATTATTTGTCAATCTTATATTATTTATACATGTATTATTAATTGGTTTTGGATTGGCAGTTAGTAAGATGATACGTTGGTTACTTTCGTCTGCATCATCAAGAGGACGACGTAGTAAGAGTAGATCATCCGAGTTTACCAGACTAAATAGTAACAACAATTATGATATGGAAATGCCTACAGCAGCATTACCATTGGCAGAAATAGGCCTCATGGCTATACTAGATACTATATATCTACTACTGGGGGTGATTAGTGGAGCACATGTCCCCCCGGTATTGACTGTAATACTGATACAAACGACAATACCGCTAACAGCCTGCTTTACACAATTCTTTCATCCTGACGGTCGTTGTGTAGTGAATTGTCAAAATCGTCGTCTTTCACCAGCAACGAATAATGATGGTGTAATATCACCCGAGAATTATGATCGATTAGATTTGACAATGCAGACCAACTACCTATCAGTACATACGATATCATCATGTTTCTCATCAATGTATTCAGATCCCAATAATCCTAATTCTGCACCGGTGAAAGGGTGGGGTGGATTAAGTCGATATCATATTGCTGGGACGTGCTTAATGTTCTTGGCCATATTTATTGGTCTAATACCCGCAGTATTAAGTTTACATCATCTATTTATTACTGTACTGGATGCCATGCCAGATCGTACAGCATTCAATACTATCGTATTTTGCTTTGCGGCGATACCGGCAACGATGAGTCAATTATACAAGGAGCATACATTAACACGATTACGACAGCCTATTGATAGAGATTCATTGAATATGGTATTATCTATATTTCAATTAGTTGTTGCGCTGTGTATTAGTCCAATAGCATACTGTCTTCAGGGGATGGGTACCGGCATTGGATGGGAGGAACTATATCCGAGTAAAGGAATGAGTACTAATTTTCTTAATGGTCTACGATGTGCCTTGGGGTCATTGGATACGGATACTATGGAACATGGATATGAAGAGGAGGCCGAGTGTCAATATTCAGCCGGTTTGATATTATTGCATGTCCTATCAATAATTATGGTAGGTGTTGCCATTGATAAACTTGCCATGTCAACGAAAATTATGTACCGGGGTGTATCTATGGGGATTATATTTGCGGTAATATTCATGTTTTGGGTCCAACGACAGAATGAATGGGTACAATACGGTCCATTGGTAAATTGCTTACATATACTAAGTACGATAGTATTAATTGTGGGTGCTGAGATCTATCATCGTGTTAGTTTAGTCGATGCATCATTTGAGACGGTTTATCCTGAAGTAGAGAATTTTTATGAAGATGATGAGAAATAGGAGGAGCTGAATATGTTTTTTGTCAGCATGCCACGCTGAATTTTTTGTATGATCATATTTTCTCAATACATACACAATTTTGTTAATGATCATAAATCTTTGAATTACATTTTTGTGTGTATCATTTACAATAGACCAATTATGTTGTGTTATTCTTCTAGACAATTTCTGTTTATTATCCAGTCAAGCACAACTCAGAATTCACTAGCAAGTCATTTTTTTAGAGCCGATGGCATTCTTCAACTTTTCACCAATGCACATAGTAATTGAGTCCTATTATTCTCCCTTGAACAAATTCTCCAACTCCCCATCATCCACCATCTCCTGCACTATATCCAATCCACCCACTAATTCACCATCGACATATAACTGTGGATAGGTTGGCCAATCGGAATATTCCTTCAATCCCTGCCGTACCTCTTCATCTGTTAATATATCAAATGCACCATATGGCGCATTGTACGAATCTAATATTGCACAAATCTTTTTAGAAAATCCACAACGTGGTGCTGAGGGTACACCTTTCATGAATATCATTATCCGTTGTTCCTTTATAAGGTTTTCCAATCGCTCATTGAGGGTGATGGTAGTATCGGATGTTGTCTTTTGTTGCTGTAGTTGCATCACCTTCCCGTGTTGTACAGCAGACGACAATGAAGTGACAGCGCCACCACCACCAATGAGTTGAGAGTATCCTCTTGCCACGGCCGCAACATCGTCACCACCATCAATCCGATCAATTATATCTCCCTTACTGTTAATGAATAGGAATGTAGGCACTGTGTGCACGTCATACTGTGAAAAAAATCATGCAAAGGAAAGAGTATGATTAGTAAAATAGATATGAAACAAAAATACACACACAGGTCCACATATAAAAATATATAAGAACAAACGTACCTTGCGACTAAGGTTGGGTGCACCCTCGGCTAATACACGATAAAATGTAACATTATTATTGCTACTACTGCTTGAAGAATCAGCCAATGTTTGTATTGCTATATGAAATGCCCCCACAGGACTGGATGGTGCATGCCAATCGGCCCAGAAGAATAAGATAATGGAACCTGATGTCGCTGCTGCTGTAGTTGATGACAAGTCAAGGAGGAGTAATGCTTGCGTCTCGGTGGCAATGTCAATCAACATGTTGCTACCTATGTCAGTAAAGAAAATATAATTTTGGAGGAAAAATTGTAGGGATCAGTAAAAGACAAACACTAATTCTTCTCAATTTCCTTTTGTAAACCGCATGGTGGCTCCCCAACCCCATCATATGCATAAGTTCTCAGCAACGACAGGTTCCTCAACGACGGTCATTCTCAATGACGGTTGCTCTCAAGGTTGCTGTTCTCATGTGCATTGCCTTCGTCCTTGGCTGGTACACACAGGAAATGGGAAGAGGGGCTGAGGAGCAGAAGTTGTGGACTGTAGTAAGTGCCCCTCGTCCAGCATCCAAAATGAAGAAGAGGCCTTGCATGTATCATTGTTAGACCTACCATCTTCAACTAAAAAAATTGTCATCAATGTGGGCTCTAATTTAGATCCCATCATGCTCCAAGTGCACATAGTATAGCAGTTGGAACCAATTGTTTGTCAAGTTATGGAACATATTGTAGCTTCTGAGTGTGTTATCCATGCTGCCGTTTCTGATAGGCCAGGGGGTGTAGAATCCATGACAAAGAACAACACTTTGATGGCCTATAATCAAGTTTGGCAAAGGTGGGCAAAAGAAGACTTCTGGAATAGTATAGGCAAGGAACCCTGTGATGGTAAATGTATGATTGTCCACACGTCATCACACTTACATCCTTGCTACATGCCATCCCAAGTACCACCGTGAAGGTGTCAGGCCTTAAAATAGATATGCAAGGATTTTGATTTTACAGCAATTTTGGGCTGCAGGGTTTGCTTTGAAGGATATAAAGTATCTCACATTTTTGAATGAGGTCTGATTAGATGATGTTTACTCTCGTATGATGTTGAGAATGTTTTGTGTCGTGACTGGCTTCCATTTTATGACAGGAGGGTTAGGCTATACCTTAAACAACAGTAGATGGATGGGGGTTTGATGCGGATACTATCAATACCCAGGTGTGAGAAACGGCTTATAAGGATCATCCATCTCGTCCAACAGTGAAAGAGAAACCTGGTCTTGTGTGGCAAATGCCTTTAGGATTTACTTCTCTGAAGAAGAGTATGCGAACTGCACTTGAGGGTCATTGTCAGTATGGGGGGTGGCCTTCCCCCCCCCTTTGAGAAATAATACCCTACTAATTCCCAGGTGCCAACGGGGAAGATCATCGTGGTTCAACGACCAAACAGCAGAGGGATATACAACTTTTGAACAATTTCGGAATGGAACTACTACAGTATGCCTCACTAGTAGTGGGACTGGTTAAAGGCAATGACGTATGATAGGACGAGTTGGAGAAACACATATTATTCTTATGTAGATACTAAATTAAGAGACAATATATATACTAATTCCCACGTCAGTCTTCAGAAAGACATAAAGGCAGTAGAATCTTACGTGGGAATTAATACATAAAATAGGCTTTACAAAGGGGGGGGGAGGACGAACGTTCCGAAATCTGCAGTATCGTAGGGCTAAGGAAATTGTTTATTCTGCAATGGTTGTCTCTAGAAATACTTACAATAGGGCTATGAAAAAGTAGAGTTCTTTATCTGACCTTCCCACAAATACATACGAACAAGTAATGTGACATAGGCGCCATGGTATCGTAGATATTTACGTACCGCGATAGTAGGACGATACGTATGCTATAAGATGTGATGTACATAACTAGGTAAGGCACCAACGTTATGGAGAAGATTCGATAACTTC
>Ga0247843_1007286_pt1 | contig 13747 bp, 12 predicted proteins | sample LaCruzMarch2017__FD_192420 | JGI IMG/M metagenome (GOLD analysis project Ga0247843, IMG submission 192420) | Freshwater microbial communities from meromictic Lake La Cruz, Castile-La Mancha, Spain - LaCruzMarch2017_8m | ecosystem: Environmental > Aquatic > Freshwater > Lake | place: Spain...
CCTACACCAATGAAGAATCCTTTAAAAATAAGATCTTACAAAGGTGCGGCTTCATAAACTCACGAAACCTGAATACCAACCAATGGTTCTGGCATATACCCACACCCCACTGATTGATAGAGAGGGGCTGAAAAACTCAAAAAGAGACGCAATTTGGATGGGAAGCAAATATGTTATGCAGTCATGCATCTTTGGCATCGATTTGAGCGAAGAGTGATGTCTCCTTTTTCTGGCACGAATCAAGCAATGAACCGCTTGAAACAATGACTTCCGAACCATCCTCAAGGGATAGGAGACTTCAAATGTTCAACAAATCAATCTTGTTTTTAGCCGGAATTTTCAGTCTTTCGATGACCGCCCAGGCGGGAGATATGTTCAGCTTCGACCGTATCGAATTCACTTCTGTTCGCGATGGCGGGAAGGACCCTGATTTTCTCACCGTTCACGCAAGGTTCTGTGTCTATTACAACATTTACACAAATAAAGACAACGCCAACTCAGTGAACTGCGCCATTCCACTTCCTTACAGTCCTAAATTGAAAGAATCAGACTACTCGAAAAAACTTGCTCCTGCAGAATTGGAACTTTCAATTTGGAATCCAAAATCTCCTTTTAAAGTGGAAAAACAAACTTTTAATATCGAAAAAAAATCACTGGTGGCAAACGAGTCCCCTTTGAACGGCGTGTCCAGCTATTCACTCAAAGTGCGAAATGACAAATATGAAGTAGAAATCGTTACTACGTATTCTCTACGCAGCAAACATGGGGACGATGACCTTGTGCTTTTACCCTCAGGTGAAAATACTTTGAAGCTCACAAAAATCGTCAATGGAAAGCTGGCTTCTAAGCCGACGCTTATATCTAGCAAGCCAAATGTTCTGATTGTTTCTATTGGCGAAGACGACCTTTCTCCGATTGAGGATTAAGGATTGCAACTTTGCTCCTTCTTCGATAAGCAATGGCATGCAAGAGCAAAGACTGATCGAATTAGAATCTAAATGGGCGCACCAAGAAGATCTTTTGGAGCGCTTGAATCGGGCAGTCTCCCAGCAGGAGTTGACCATTTTTAAACTCGAAGAAGCCCTCGCACAGCTCGCTTTTCGTTTTCAAGAGATCGCTAGCGAGAAACCTCCGCACTATTGATCTGAGCAATTTTTCAATGTTTCAATTTAGCAAACTCACAGCAAGTAAATTCTAATTCGGATTACACAGAGGCGCTCAGCGCCGAGTCTTTTTCGATTTCTGGGATTCTGTTTTAAGTATTTCAAATCCATCACTGGCCTTCTTGCCTTTAGATTCGTTGCATGAATCAATATCGCCCAGTGAGCAACCGACAGCGAAGGCTTTTGAGGAAATGTCTTCGTCACCAATTTTTCGCATCAGCAGACCATAGTTATAACAACTCACTGCCTCTCTCAGTTCGCAGCCTTTGACATAATAATCTTGCGCAAGTTTTATATCTGTCAGACCTACTTTCTCACAACCGCTGGTTGGATCTAAAAAGCATGCCCTATTTGAGCAGCCAAGTCCTTCACCCAATGAGCAGCCGATTTCATAAAATCGAATCGCCTCTCTGATTTCCGCTTCTTTGTAAGACTCAACTCCTGCATTTACACAACTCGGGCCTGCATTATTGCGTTCACAATTAAACTTAAAAACATCTAGAGCTTCCTTTGTTTTATCGAGCTTCGATAAACTCACACCCAGACTATGGCACTCAAACTTCGAAACCGCTTCGCAGGGATGATTCCACCTCTCTTTCTCCGCAGAGGTGCATGAGAAAAGTACAGAAACAAATGTGGACAATATTATCATAGTCTTGAAATTCATCTTAGGTCCTCTTTCCTATAGACTGAACATCTCAGGCTTAAAAACTCCTATCCGTATCAACGAATAATCTCAAAAATAATGAGACCACTCAGTCCGTCTCCGCCGTCAGATGCATGTTCGGCAAGTTCAGCTCCACTTGCTAAATTTGCAAGTGGCACTGGTATATCAATATGGCGAGGAGGCAACCACAGGTCTGTAGAATCCGAACCGGTCTGCTGCTCAAAAGCCAAAACAATGGGAAGGGAACTATTGATAAAGCTACTTCCACCACCACCGCCCGATCCACCACCATCAAATTCGTCGACGGACCCACTGCCGCCGCCACCACCATGGTATCCGCTTCCGCCTCCGCCGCCCCCGGTCAAATCATCCTCCTCAGTGTAGGCACCTCCGGTGCCGCCAGCTCCAAAAGTGCCACTCAATCCTCCAGCCCCACCAAGAACATATTCTGACGCTGGGACATTATTATTTGGCGGCGCTTTACCATAACCTCCCCTTCCGCCTGCGTGAGGTGTAAAAGGAGAGTTTGCATTAAATGGCGCTCCGGGCCCAGCTAAGTTCAGATTTGTGGTGTTCCCCCGCCGACCATAGAAAGAGGTGAACAAAACTGCACCTGAATAACCTATCGAGTTTGTTGCGTGTCCTTCTTTGCCTGCAGTTCCGTTGTTTTTGCTTAAGCCACTATTGTCTGTTCCTCCGCCTGCCCCACCATTTCCACCATATGCCTCAGAATTCTCTCCAGCTCCGCCGCCACCGCCTCCACCGCCCGCCACTGCAAGCCACGCCGAGTTCAATCGAACTCCCGAAAGTCCGCCGCCTCCACCAGCCGATCCTCCGTCGGTGGGCCGATAAATTCCGCCACTCCCTCCCCCGCCAATCACGTAGTCTAAAGAATCGCCGGATCGAAGCGCTACAACTAAGGAGACATAGCCTCCGGGGCCACCAGAGCCACCGGTGCTTCCACTGTCTCGCCCCCCTGCTCCGGCACCACCCCCAGCTCCCCAAATTTTGATGCGAACAAGAGAGCAGCCCGCTGGCATTACCCAGGTCGGAAGCGGTGTCTGATTTAAAGTAACCGTGGACTTAGTGGACTCTTTACCAGCATCTCTACATTGACTCCACAAAGGAAGCACCGTCATTTGGGAATTCACTGATGAGGGTAAGGTCATCATGATCATCACGAGGATTAGAAATGCAGAAGCGGAAGTGCGATCGCGGCAGGGATTCATATAAGGCTTATCGGTAGTTTCAGAGGAAAACTTAATCAATTTATGGCAAAAAGAATGTCTCGCCGAGAGAACAATTTGTGTAAATAACCAGCGACTTTGTCACCCCCTAGTCTAGGGTCCCATCTAAGGAGGGACTCTGGTGAAGGATCGAGGGGTATTCATGTCGAAACGTGATGTCTTTGAATTTGAGCAGATTGAGAAGTTCTTATCAGGCAAGCAAAGAAGAAATGAAACATCCATTTTATTGGGTCAGACAGAGCGAACTGTGACTCGAAAAGCCCGCCGAGTGGAGTCAAAAGGTTTGTTGGGAATTAAGCATGGCAACACTGGGAAGAGGCCTCGAAACAAGAAGTCTGATTTGCTCAAGGCACATGTTTTCAAATTAATTCGGAATGAATATTTTGATTATAACATGTCCCATCTGCAGGAAACTTTGAAGTCTGCAAATGGGATCACAGTCGCCTACACGACATTGCGAAGATGGTGTCACGAGATCAATATCGTCAAACGTCGCTATAGAAAACAAGTGCCGAACCAACGGAAAAAACGAGCCAGGATGGCCAATGAAGGGTTTTTACTTCAGATGGATGGTAGCCCTCATTTTTACGTTCCGTGCAAGGAGTGGGTTCTCATCGCGGCTATTGACGATGCCACGAACAACATTGCAGCAGCGGAGTTTTATGAGACGGAGAATACTTTCAACTGCATGGATATTTTGGAGCAAGTGATCCGCAGCAAAGGTCGTCCGTGGGGGATTTATGTCGACCGAGCTGGTTGGATGGGCGGCGGGAAAAGACAAAACTTCAGTGAGTTCAAACGAGCCTGTGAAGAACTCGAAATCGAGGTCATCTTCGCAAACTCCCCACAAGGAAAGGGCCGTATCGAGCGCTGGTTCCAGGTGCCTCAAGACAGACTGGTGGCGGAGCTTCGGACCAACAAAATTACTGAAATGGCAGAGGCAAATAAGTATCTCAAGGAATCGTTTATCGAAGGATATTGGAGCAAAGAAAAAGTACCACCTGCGAAGTCTGAAACCACAAAATACCGTCCGTTGCCTGCTTCCTATGACCTGAAAGAGCTCTTCACGATGAGGTATAATCGCAAAATCAACTACGACAATACTTTCCAGTGGAAGAACCAAATCTTCCAGATTTTGAATCCGCCAGGCACCATCGTGAATCAGGAAGTCGAGCTTCGGTTCTATAAAACCGGAGAGTCAGCGGCATACTTTGCCAATCGTAGGCTTGAGGTCGAGATCTTCAGCGAAACTATCAAGAAAAAATCATCTTAATCCGAGACACAGGTGACAAAGTCGCTGGCTAATTTGGGTGACCGAATCGCTGGCGAATCACAAGTTGATCGAAAGTAGTCTCATTCTGAGGCGTTCCTTTTCTTAAGTTTTCACTACCAGAGACCGATAAGTCCATTGATGCGAAATAAAGGAAAAGTTAGCCTTATTCATCACTTTTTGATGATGGGATTTATCCTTTCTTTTTGTTTTATCTTCCACACTTCAGCTTTCGCTCAAACCACCCGCTCCTCCCGCAGCCTGGCGCACAGGCTCGAGCGATTTTAATAGCGGGTGCCGGAGGCGGTGGTGGATCTTCGAGAGCAGGATCAGGAAATACAGGAGCTCCTGGAGAGGGGCTTGTCGCCGCGAACGGCGTCTCTGCTTATGATTCAAAAACTTCCTACGCTGGCCAAGGCGGAACCCAATCTTCTGGCGGCGCACAAGCTGCTTCGGACGGGACAAACTGCTCCATGTTGGCTGGCGCCCTCCAAGGTGGAGGACCTTCGTCAACCAGCTATGGTGGTGGCGGTGGTAGTGGATTTTTTGGTGGTTCTGCCGGTGGATATTCGGAATCAAACACTATGGCTGGAGGCGGAGGTGGATCCAGCTATGCAGCTTCGAGTGTTTCAAATGCAACGGTAATCCCTGGCTCAGGAACAACGGCCGCGAATGCAGCGGACACAAACTATGTAAACGGGGTAGGTTCCGGAGGCGCTGCTGCCACAGCTGGTGGGCATGGTCTAATTGTCATTTCTTGGTAATCAGATTCAAATTTCATTGACACGAAAACTTCGAACTTCGTGCTCAAGGAATCGATTGCACTGCTCTCTTTTTAGTGGGAGCTTTGACCATCGGCAAAGGGGTGATAACAGCTAGTCTTTCTGCTTCAGACGTGCTTGTAATGATGTTCCTTTCGTCAGAAGTGATAAAGCGGATAGCTTCGTAATCGCACTTTGGAGGTTCCGCAGAGATTGTCGCTTTAATACCTTCTTGACCTTCGCAAGGAGGGGCGCTGGATCTTTTTTTAATTTCTTTTTTCCAAAATGCATTCGCTTTTTGCTCCAAGGTTTGCTTCATCCGAGCGCAGAGTCTTTTTTTAGATTTAAGGGAAGCATTCTCGCTGCGAATTTGTCTGTAAGCTCGCGACCAACGAATATGTCCTCTATAGGTAGACAAGATGGTTCCTTGATCGCAAGTCTCTCCATTTAATTGGTAATCAGCGGACACAACTAAATCTTGAGGTTTTTGGACTTCGCATTCGCAAGACATCCAGAGTTTTGTGTTACTGGCAGAACTGAATGCCGGAATTCCCAAAATGAGAATCAAGGTCATGACTGAAAGCCTGCAATTTGCTGCTTTTGATTTTCCCATACTTGAAAGTCATGCAGAATCTGTTCCGGCCCTCTTGCCGCTTAAAATCGGCCCAAAACATCTTTTAGTCCATCTGATAGCACCGGGGATGAAAACTCACCGCTCTACCTTCAATAAATTTAGTCATTCAAATATTTAGGTCTCCTGCAAATTCATAACTGATTTTTCGTTTCAAAATGAGACTCTAAATATCGCCGCTTTCACGAACAGGACTGTGACAGCAAACCAGAGGTTTGGAGTACCCATCGCAAATCGATTTCTGAGGGGACTGCAGATGCGTTGATTGTTGGGGATGTGGATGGGCAGTTCCTCACATATTATTTTCATGCGGCAGTCGCTTGCCGCGCTAAATTTCTCTGCCCCTTGTACAAACGAGACCCGGTCTTATAAAAGCAAAGCAACAAACGAAAGGAAAACTTAAGTTTTCCAAAGGAGCCGAGCAATGAAACCTCTTAGTCGCAGTCTGATGTATCTAATTATTTTACTAACCATCGTATCTGATTTACAAGCGCAGAGCTTTCTAGATGATTTGTTATACCCCAGACGGGAAATTAAACGCCAGATCATGATAAAAAATTTTTCCCAGTACCCACTGAAAGTGAACAGCAGTCTTGGTGAGTCTGTTAGTTGGGATCAATGTGAACCCACTCGCCAGTCAGGGACCGCAGAGTTGCCGGCACTCAGCAATGTGGAGTTCAATTTCAAAGTTCGATGTCGTCATGGTTCAAGGACGGACATTTTTGTCACTCAGAAGCGACCTGGGTTCTGGCATGTAGGACAGGTTCACATCTGGAAAGCCGAAGTTGCTTCGAAGTTGGTTCCGAATTTTAAATTCAAACTGATCAACCGAGAGACTAAACATGAGCAAATTATTACAATCGTTTCAGGCAATCAGGACCCTCAGCGCAATCATTGGATGTTACCTGACAGTTCCGATTCAGCGATTGCTTGGATTAGTGCCGACAGGAATTCGGCAAGCTCTTGGTCGCTCCAAATCAAAACAAATGTCAACGGTTGGGCTGACTATGGCCTCAATTCAGTGGCCTTTCCGGTAGAGTCCGGAATCAAAGATTTTGGAAGCTACAAGGTTTCTGAAGAAAATGGCTGGTATGTTTCTCGCCTGGATTTTATCGAAGGCGTTCGGCTCAGCCATGGACTAGCAATCGTAGGTGAGAAAACTCAGATTATTTGTGATGATCAAACCTGCACTGCAAGCGGCAGGTGAATTATTTAGCTTAGCTGCTCCAAATATTAACAGGCAAGCTGAAGAAATTTCAAAAAGTCCTTCGATGAAGTATTGTCTTGGCATATGTAAAGATCTTCGATGACTTTTCTGATAGGCTGCCGGTTCAATTGGAGATGATGTGGAACACCAAAACATAGAGACTTCGACACGAAAAAGCTTCCGCCGGCTTCTTGAAGAAGAGCTTGAGTCTCGTATGAAAAGAAACCCAGCTTATTCCCTTCGGGCCTTTGCAAAGCAACTCGGAGTTAATGATTCAAGTTTGTCACAAATCTTTCGAGGCAAAAGAAAGCTCACGGAGACTACAATAAATCAGTTTGGAAGCAAGCTGGGTCTAAGTGAGGCCTCAATTCAGAATTTTATCTCAGAGCTAGAGTTAGACGAACTACAGCTTGTGCCTCTCAAGGAGCTTAGCTGGGAGCAATTCGAAAGCATTTCCCATTGGAAACATGATGCCCTGCTGGAGCTTACCGAACTTAAGGATTTTAGACCTGAGCCCGCTTGGATTTCAGAAAGACTTGGAATATCCGAAGAAGAAGCCAAAGACGCAATCGAAAGATTGCTGGGTATGGGGTGGCTCAGCAAGGACGACAGCTTATCCAATAATCTAGGGAGCTCCGAGACAGTTTTGAGCTCTGAGCAGACGACCGAAGCACTTAAACAATATCAGGATTCTCTGTTGGAGCTTTCGCGGAAAGCTCTCAAAAATATTGAGAAGAGGGAAAGAGTGCACAGCTCGTTGATCATTGCGACCTCAGATCAGCAAATTGAAAAAATTCGAGAAGAGATTCGTCTATTCAAGCATCGAATTTCTCATATTATTAATTCGGTTTCAGACGAAAAAAACCAAGTGGCCGTTCTTCAAATCGGCTTTTTCCCTCTGACGGAAGAAAGTACTCCATGAAATCACTTCAAATTATTTTCCTTATTTCCATCTTTGTTTCAAAGGCATTTGCCTCTGGACAGCACCGAGACGGTGGGCATCCAGAAGGAATTAAAATCAAACTCAAAATAGAACAAGTCTTGGAAGCCGCCAAAGCGATAATCAGTGAGTTGCCTCCTGGGGCTCTGGAGGCAATAAATAGAATCAAGGAATCAACCGCGATCTATGTCATTTGTCAAAACCCAGAAGACTATGATCCAAAGTTTCCGACCCGTTGTGGCTTGAGTGAGGCAATCGGTGAAAATCAAATGCAACCAAATCAGAAAATTCCAGTTTTAGCCGCAATGTTTCACCAAGCGGGAGATCTTTACTGTGTGTACCATATCTGGAAAGATCTGAGCGAAACTGATCGCTTGCTTGTCTTGGCCCATGAGATTTTTGAGATGGCGGGACTTGAAACGAACAACTACAAATATTCAAAAATCTTGGCTGCGGAATTTAAAAAGACCGCTTGGATGAAATCAATTTGCGAATCCCCTAGTCCAATATTTTCGGAAGATTCAACAATCTTTGAAGACTCCCTTTACGCAAAGACTTTTGCAGTGGCCGAGGAATTCTTTCTCAAAGCCAATTTCAAAATATTTCCAGCCGGAAATATCTCGACCGAAAAAATCAATCAAAAGGGCTTAGCGGGCTTTGTTCATGGCAACCACAAGCTCATTTTTACCTTTAAGATGAACAAATTCTATTTTCCAGAAAATTGGAGCGGTCTTCTGAAGCTGTATGTGCTGTCCACAGATCAAAGGTCTTACAAATTGATTTGGAGTCAGACCATTTCTGAACATAAAGATTTCAAGAGCATCTTGGCAGTATTAGCTGAGCGCAATTTACCCAACTGTGCGACAATTGTAGGAGACTTTGAAAGACCCGATTGATGATTACCTTTTGAAGGTGATGAAATTTGCTTTTGAAGTGTAACAAGTGCTTCGGCTTGATGATGCATCCACCGAAATAAAGTAGTTCTCTGCGGCATGCATTTAATCGGAGTGGAGAGAACTGACTCGGAGTTTTTGTTCCAAGCTTCAAAAGACGAGCCTTCACTCCCTGCCATGCCCAAAACCCAAAGACGCCGACCGGCCGTGAGGCATTACTATGGAACCTTGTTTTCAAATCACAGGTAAATTTATTTGAGTGCACATCTTGAGCTTTGTGCTCATTTAAGGAAATAGTTTTCCTTGATTACTTTAAGGGGCCGCGCAAGCGACTCCTGATCACTTCAACATGACTTCCAAGCTTTTATCGATTTCCTCGACCGCCTGGTCGAAGGCTTTCTGCGATCGCCGCAAATTACCAAAATCTGGACCGTCGCCCTCAAACCATACCTGAGGATTCACCACAGGACTTTTGATTTTTCGATCCTCATAAACTCTGGGTGATAAAAGATATCCCGCGTGACCTGCATCATGAATGATCTTGTGTCTAAAACTTCTGGTTTGCTTACGCAAACTTTCTAAAGCTAAGGGGGCATTGATCAGATTGTCGTTGTTCGCGATGATCAGTGTTATTGGGACGATGGTTGGGACCTTAGAGGTTCGCTGCTGGATCAGTTCCATCAGACGGTTGAGGTGGCAGACTCCGTTCACGTTTGGCGCGCGGTACTCCATGAGCGAAGGATTCTTAAGGGCTTTCAAAGCGCTCGTCCAAAGGAATCTCAACTGCAGTCCATCCAAATCTTTGAAGTTCATGAATTTATTAGGGTCGAAATCCGCGTAGAAGTCGGGTCTTTCTTTGATCCATTCTTGCGGGAGAGACCGATCAGAAATGAAAACAGTATCGCACATCTTAGCAGCGTTCTGCCCTTCCCACAGGCTTTTCCAGAGGCCGTTTTTCTTTACTCGGTCTGTTAAGCCGGAGACACTCAGAAGATTAGCTTTATTTTCAGGAGGTGAAAGCAAAATCACCCCAGCCGTTCGGTCTTGAAGATCCTGATCTATTGCAGCAAGTTTTGAAAGCATCGCACCGGTCGAGTGTCCTATAAAGATAATCTTCTTGATTCCTTGTTGCCCCGCTAAGCTGAATGCGCTCCGCAAATCGTTGATCCAATATTCCATCGTGACATATCCGAGGGCACTGGTGTCGGTACCCGGCAAAACATTGGGATTCTGAAAGCCTTCGCCGTGTCCTGAGAGTGTCATTCCAAAAACCTGCAGATTGTGCCTCTTTGCGATTTCAAATCCTAAGTGAGCCATGCTGTAAGGGGTGCTCGCCAAACCGTGAAACATCACCACAGCAACATCTTTCCGTCGCCGGTTCGAGGCTGGAATCAGTTCAAAACTTCTGAAAGTTGCGGTCGCCATTTGACTTTGAACGCAGGCCTCAAATGAGGGAGTTTCCGGAGTCAGACGACAAAGGCTGCGGTCTTTCCAGTGCTCTAAAGCACTCCTAGGGCGTGTGTTTTCATAGGACGCGTTTGCTATCGAGAAGGTCCCTGCAATGGCGATGAAGATTCCAAACCTGGCCAAGCTCTTTTTGGTTTTTACAAACATATTGGATCCTCACTATCCTTGATTCTGATCAAACGCCGAGCGATTGACCAAAACTTTGTCATCAGGGACAAACGTATCCGATCTTAAACATTCTTTAGGACCACTAATGCAGCTCCTCTGCCATCTCAAGAGAAGGGATTTGGGATCGCGATCCAATATTTTGCAAATTAGAAATCCGGTAGTTCAGAAATTACTGATGCATGCGAATATCGATACCATTGACACTGCAGTCCCAGTTTGTGGTGCGGATTTCAACGATTCGAGACTCGATGGTGCCGCGTCCAGTGTCATCGTAAGGAACGGCATAATCAAAATTGTAGGTGTAAACATACTGAGCTTCTGAGCGACTTTCTTTGGAGCTTTCCAGCTCGAGATTTGCTGGGTTTTTGTATGTTTTCTCGATGGCCTTCATAACCTTCTGAGCATTGATGGCGCATTTCGTGATGCTGACTGGGGTGCCAGCAACAACAATTGATGAAGAAGTGATAAGAGTCAGTGTTAGAAAAATTGCTTTCATAGGTATCCTCCTTAGGATCTTTTATGGAGGACCTGTATCAATAAATCATATATCTTAAAAGAAGATAGAATAGATATCAGCTATCTAAAAAATAGAAACATAGGGCGAATCCGTTCGCAGAGCGAACTAGAACAAAGCAAAAACTCGCCCCTCCCCCACATTCCCTATTTTCCAAACTTTCACGAACATGACGAAATCAGCAGACTCGTCCTGTTGTTGACCCTAATGCGTTTCTTAAAATTCTCATCCTAAAACACTTTCCCCTTGTGAAACTGAGTTTTTGAGAGATTCGAAAACACCTTTCTATTGCTTTTCGATGTCCAAAAACTGCCCAAGGTCTTGCTTTGCCTTTAAAAGACAAGCCTAAAATCGAGACGACTCAATTTGGCTCATTGATATTCATTGTTAGTCTTTCAGTTTCCTCCCCCAAGTACCGATCAGTGTAGAGTTATGCAAACGACAAAGTATTCTCATTCTTTTCCTAAATTGCTGCCAAGTCAGCCTCTCGTGCCATTTTTATTATTTGTTTCGTTTGTGCAGTTACTAGTTTTGATTTCAGTGATGTCGGTGTTGAGTGGCTGTCAGCGGAACCCAGCAGCTGAAGAGGGACAGTTAACAGTTCGATTTCCTGAGGCAAAAACAGAGGTCCCAAAGGCGCCTTTGAAGAGTTCGTCAAATTCTGAGTCCGAGGAGCAACAGAAATTTTCATCCTCGCCAAGTGCTTCAAAATGGAGTCTCTCCGACCCGAGCCTGCCGGATCAATTCAACTGCTTTGCTTTGACTGTCGAAGCCGAAGATATCGAAGCCCCTCGAAATTCTTGCGCGCGACTGGATGCGACGACGATCAGCAGGCCTCAATTTATATTTGGTGGCTTTCCTGCTGGATCTACTCAGACTTTAAAAGTTCCATCTGGAGAAAATCGAAAATTTTCCTTGATTGGTTTTAAAACAGATAGCATTTCAAATTGTGTCAACTTTCGCAACTTATCCAATGGCTTTCCTTCACAACAGTTTTCGGCTCCAGTGATCTTGTCAACGACCTCTGCGGATCTAACTCCTGGGGTGGAAACGAACCTCACTCTGAGTATTCCGGAAACACTGAGCAATGCAGAAAAATTTGAAGACTGCTCACCCACAGCTTTTTCTCGTGGAGCGACTTCGACTCCGATCACTGAGAGCTTCACCTTGGTTGGAGTCTCGCCAGCAGCTGGGGATATTTCTGGTGGTACTTCTCTGCAAATAGTGGGAACGGGATTTACATCTGCGACAACTGCAGTCATTGGAGGACTTTCCTGCGAGTCGATGGTCGTTACGCCAACTTTGATCACCTGTACGACGCCAGCTCATGTTGAAGCCCTTGTCGACATAGTTGTGACCCGAGGGATCGAAACTGCAACTTTGACTAATGCTTTTACCTATTCTTCTCTTCCGATGGTCACAGCAGTGGATGCAATTATTGCAGAAAGTTCGGGAGCTGCGAGGCTCACAGTAACTTTATCAAAACCTGCGGATCAGAACGTTCAATTCAGCTATACAAGCCTGCCTGGCACAGCAACGGCTGCTGACTTTATAAGTCTAAGCGGAAGTCTAGCGATTCCTGCGGGCACATTAACGGCGACGATTGTAATTCCCATCACAGATGATTCTCTCGATGAGAATTCTGAAAATTTTTCTGTTGTGCTCAGCGGACTCACAGCTAATGCGATTTTTGCAGGCAGCTCAGCTCAAGTGACAATCACAGACAATGATCCACCACCAACCCTTCAGCTGACATCATCAAGCTCTCAAGACATCACAGAATCCGCGGGTGTAGTTACTTTTGGAATTGGCCTGAGTGCGGCCAGCGGACTAGATGCCTCAGTCAATTTCACTGTTTCAGGAACTGCGACTGCTGGTGGTGGCGATCATAATCTCGCGGCTGGAACTGTAACCATTTCTGCCGGAAGTACAGCCGCGAATTATTACTTCAATGTGATTGATGATGCAGCTCTCGAATCCATGGAAACCATCATTGTGACTTTGAATTCTTCAACAAACTCCGCCTTGGGCGGAGCAACTACGCACACGATCAACCTTTCTGACAACGAGGTTCCGACGGCTGCTCTAGCTTCTGTCCCAGGAAATCCATCGTCCATAACGACACTTGCTATTGACGTGGGTGGCGCTGAAGTTTCTCAATATCAATATGGAATCAATCCAGGTTCGAATTGTTCCGGAGTTACCTATGGATCCTTCGTATCGGCCACGGTAAATATTACTGACAATATCTCAGGACTAGGAGACGGAAACTATACAATTTGTGTCCTTGCGAAATCCATAAGCAATGTGATTCAGACAGCGCCGACGACCCACACTTGGCAGAAAGACACGACAGCCCCAACCGCTTCGTTAACAAATACACCAGCGGCGGTGACCAATGTGCCTGGACTTAATGTGGATGTCCAAGGCACTGAGGTTGTGAATTATCGTTATAAAATTTCAAGCACCAATGATTGTTCATCTGCCAGCGGATATGGAAGTTCTATCTCAGAGACAGTTAATATAACCGACACACTCTCGGATGGTCCTCACTATCTTTGTGTTCTGGGAGCTGACTTGCTTGGAAATGAACAAGCTTATGGAAGTGCTACTTTCATTAGTTGGAGCTTGGATCAAGTTCCTCCAAATGCTCCGTCGGGATTGGCACTCAATTCGCCATCGACCTCACCCAATTGTCGAATTTCCCGCATATTGTGCCACCCAATTTCCTGAATACTGTGCCACTCGATTTCCATGATTGTGTGCCAGTCGATTTCCTCGATGTTGTGCCACGTTATTTAGAATCCTGAGCAGTTCAA
>Ga0247843_1007288_pt1 | contig 13744 bp, 18 predicted proteins | sample LaCruzMarch2017__FD_192420 | JGI IMG/M metagenome (GOLD analysis project Ga0247843, IMG submission 192420) | Freshwater microbial communities from meromictic Lake La Cruz, Castile-La Mancha, Spain - LaCruzMarch2017_8m | ecosystem: Environmental > Aquatic > Freshwater > Lake | place: Spain...
GATGTTGTTTGGGATAACACTAGTGTTAATGGTAATAATTATAGAATTGCACTTTTGGATTGGAATTTTATTACACCAGGATCTTGGTCTTTCACATTAGAGAATCAGTCCTACGGAGTAGATGGATATGCTTGGAGGAATAATAGTACAGATTCATCTATAATTCCCACTGGAGGTTGGTTTGGTTATGTACCATATGGTACAACCTTTCAAGCAGGATCTGCTACTTTAATATTATCAGCAACATCACAACCTGCTACTCCCACACCTACCCCCACTCCTACAATTACTCCCACACCTACTAATACACCGGGTGTGTATGACAGAGCTTCTAAAGCTAGTATTCAAGATAGTTATACCTTATTAAAAAACATAAGCAACCCTGTAAAAAATTACACAAATTTTAGTTTGTTATGCACCTTAGGATACAATAATTTTTGTAATGATTGGTCAAGAGCTACAAGAGAATGGAATCCAAATTTCTGGGGGTATGCTCATAGAAACATATTAAACTTCTCAGGTGTGTCGCTCAATACTGAATTGAACGCAACATTGATCACCCCTCAACATTTTATTGGAAATACGCATTTCGCGCCTAGTTTATCTTGTTGTTTTTATGATCATAACACCGGTGAAGCAGTGCATATTAAAATACAAGATTATAGGACATTTGGAGAAGATAGTTACGTGGGCAAGCTGGCATCTCCTGTACCTGCAACATCAGCAATAAAGATATATAAAATAGCTGCTGCAACATCCAATATACCTATTCGAGGTAATCAGTTTCCTCTGTTCTACTTGGGCGGCAAGGCTTTTACAACTAATGATAATTGTTTTCATGGAGGATGTGTTGGATCAACTAAGAACAATCCTTTTGGAGCTGATTTTCCTAGAAGCTATATTGATACATACTCCACATCTCTAACAACTGTAAGTGCAGCATTTGCAGGAAAAGATTTTGCTAGTAATGGTGTCGTAGGAGGCGAAAGCTCTAACCCTATGTTTATCCTATTGAACAATGATTTACATTTATATGGAACATTTTTTTATCCAGACAATGGACCTTGGTGGGGAAGCCAATCGATACTTGCAAATGTATCAGCTGCCATAATACAAATGGGAAGTGAAGGGTATTCTCTATCCGCTGTTTATCTTGAACAATATGTTCCTCCGACCGCTACTCCTACACCTACTCTAACTCCAACTACTACACCTACACCCACTATAACCCCTACAATTAATGTAGTTTTGTCTATTACCGGAGATACATTAACTTCATTAAATGGTGACATTATTACAAGCATTTAATGAATAAATAATATATATGCCTAACAAGAATTTTACTCAATTTTCTCTCAGCTCTACACCATTATCCTCTGATTATATTGTTGGATATAATGCTATAGGAACTGCTGAGCAGCGCACCACAGTAAATGACTTTTTTAGTGCAGGTTTAAAGCTTGCAAATAATACACTTCCTTTATATAGAACATATCAAACCAATGTGGCAGTCAAAAATGCCAATTGGCCTGCAGTATCAGCTGCGCAAATAGCTGAAACAGGTTATTTTAATAGTCAAGCTACATATGCCATGCCTGGTGGTCTCATCATCAAAGGCCATGCTTTGGATTACAACAACACACCCAGAAACTTGCCTAATCTAGGTGTATATGGTATGTACCTGCAGAATGTGGATTCATTTGATCCAGGCACCACATTTGTAAGTGATGGTAGAGCTCAAGTTACCCATGGCATGTCATTCCGAGCAGGTATTAACAATTTCACTGGTGGATCTGATCACAATCATGTGACGTGGCAAGGTTCTCCTTCCAACAGCACACAAGCATGGCAAATGACCAATGGAGGAAATGCTACCAACGTATATGGATATCAGTTTCCCTACACCAACAGATTCATGGTGCACACACTGCCTCAGTATCAATACAACACCACCATCACAGCCATCAGTGGTTTCCTTGATTCCAGAGAAGCCAACTTGGTTTCAGGCACTGACAGATTGTCTGGTGTCAAATTGTTGGTGAGTCGCGATGTGAGTACCGGGAATTATAATCTTATCAATGTCGGAGAGGTTATAGGTCTCACTGTTAATCCAGGGTTAGTAGGAATAGTTGCTGCCACATACAACTCTCAAGTCACTCAAATATCAGCCAATGCTGCATTATCTTCATTTCAATTCAATTCATACATTGGCAATGGTGACAATTGGAAGCCAGCTCAAAGAGGCATACAACCCATAAGCCTGCTATCTCGTACCAACGGAGGTAATCCAGGTGTTAGCTTAATAACCAGTCAAATAGGTACCGATCCTAGCACCCAGTATGTGGGTCTCACAGGCAGCTACCGAGGCATCAACAAGCACATGTTGGCTCGCTTTACAAGCAGTGCATTATTAACTGGGTATAAAACTGGAGCTCCTCTTACATTATGGATACCACCTTTAATGCCATCTTCGTCGCCTATTGGTACAGGCATTATATCTTCAGACAAGATAACAACATTTGCACAAGGTACATTTCCTACTGGAGTTCGTAGTGGTTACTTTGATGCTTATGTGATTAATGTAAATGGAGCAGATCTAGAATTTGCTTTGTGCAACTTAATGGACAGTTATTCATTTGAAAATAGATCCTGGCCTTATACTGCCACAGGCACTGCTGGGTGGTTGTTATATGGAGGCTCACAAGATACCGTTCATCGTCCCACATTTGGCACTACAGGTTTCTATTTTGAAAGAGAACCATGGAACGTGGGGAGTGTTAATTGGTTGAGCGGAGGCATGGTAAAGAATGTAGTGTTAGGAACATCTGAGAGTTATGGTAACTTCTCTTACGGACTAGGTTGGAGAGGTGTTGTTCTGGGCGACAAATCTGGTACATTTGCCGGAGACTATAATACGGTATTTGGTAATAATTCTGTAGCATTAGGAGGTAGTAACCTAATATCTATAAGCGGTAATCAAGTTGTTATTGGAACATTTAACAATCCTAATACTAATTCATTGTTTGTAGTAGGAAGCGGAACATCTGATACAAACAGAAGAAATGTATTTGAAATTAGACAAGATGGAAGTCTTGCTGTTAGTCCAACTGCTTTAAGTTCTAATGGAGTAGATACGTTCTTAAAGATTACTAGTAGTGGAACTAGCTACGGAATAAAATTACAGCTTATATAAAGAGCTGTTCAGTAGGTTTATTATGAATTCTATTATAGTATTCACTAGCAAAATATTTTGATTGTATAGCGTCGATATGACTAGTTATCTTCTTTTGAAGTTCTAATGCACATTTATAATCTATATAGACTTTATGTCCACCTGTTCTAATAAAACCAGATTGTTTAAATTCCAGTTCGAGAAGAGGTACTCGCTCGCCTCGATCGAGTACTTGCTCGACATTAACAATCTTATTTTTAATTGAATAAATTTCTTTACGCTTCATTGTGTAGCCTGGTAACCGTGCTTTTCCATTCGTTCTTGTTTATCAAGAGCATCATTAACATCGGTCATACCTTCATTGTATACGTTACTAGCTAAGACCAGCTTCCCAGATCCCTGAGATCCAAAGTAAATGCCTTTGACGCGTCTGGATTTGCTATGCTGCACAGCAGTCCATTGTGACTGTGGAACACCCAGCATTTGTAATGCATCAACTCTTGAACCTGGCAGAGGTTCACCTGATATTGAACAGTAATATATTTTTTTCATGGTTATATTATGACGGAAATTAAACTTATGTCAAGTCGTTTTTGAAAAATTCTTAACACAACTTCGTGCGCCATTAGGAACAAAATACTTCTTATTATTATCCCAACACTCTTTAGTCATAACTTCAATTGAACCTGCAGTCTTATGACCGTACACCATTCTTCCATAACGATTACGCGTTTTTTCTGGAGGTAAATTAATAGTAGGTTTTTTAAACCCAATAGGGAAAAGAGGTTCCTTATACATTGTAGTATTTGCAAGCTTCAACAACCAGCTTATGATCAGGCATATGAGCACAATCAGGGTTTAAAATATTTTTAATATCCATGAAGGATCTCTTTTCTTTAAGCAATTTCACTGCATCACTACTAATATAGTTATTAACATAATTATCAACAGTACCAAACTTCTTAACTTTAGTCTTGAGGTAGTCCATACTTGTAACTCGTTCTATTCCAGAAATTAAACACTTGAGCTTAGGAGTGGAGCCTTGCAGACTCTTTTTTAATCGAGCATTGATTTCATCTTTATTAAAACTCATGCACATATTATATTTGAAATTGCATTATGCGCAAGTAGATTTTTAAAAATAGTTTATAAATTGTTAAGGCTATTATAGAAAAAAAAGAGCGCCGCCCTCGATAAAAAGGCGGCGCTCAATTTAAACGTTAATTAGGCAACGTTAAGACCTCCGTTACGATTGATGGCGCGAGTGAGATCACGAGCATCAACGCGACGAATAGAACGAGCAAACTGGTTCTTCTGTTCGAGAACCTTAGCGCGCTTAACTGTGAAGTTACCGCTACGATTACGCTCGATCTTGACGAAGAAAGTCTTCGGCTTGAGATCACGGCTATTATAGTCGATCATGTGTATATTACCTCCCTTCATATGGTTTAATTGTAAGTTATTAAATTCCTTTATCAACTGGTTTATCGATTACCATAGGCTCAGCAAACATATATTGCTCATGGCTCTTGTTGCTTCTATTATTTTTACGACGGTAACCAAGTAAAATATTTTGTCCTTCTTTATTTGTAGAAAGAACTGGAACAACTCGCCCCTTTGTGATTAGTTTCTGCAATTTGTTTGCTGTAAGTTTGTTAGCCATTTTTAAAGTATATATGATTTCTAGAAAGGTTCAATTACTTTTTCTTTGCCATTATGTCAAAGAACGTTTTCTTATCAGTTTCTTTGAATATTGTATCTTTAAATTTATCATATATATCATTGGTATCGAACCCTTCGGTGAGTGCATACTTTACCACAGAATTGTTTAAAATAAAATAACCGACCTTTTGTTTATTCTTTTCAATATATTCACCAATAGCTCCAACAATACCATCTTCATTAATAATAGGCACAAAGCTATTCTTCAATGCTGTATTGTCAACATAGATCTCTGCACCTTCAAGAGCAGCATATCTTTCAAGCTCTTGAGCTAATCTTTCTAAACTCATTACATTATGATAACGGAACTATCACTAATTTCAAGAAAAGCTTGTACTTTGTTTTTGTACATATATAATAATGAAATGGAAAATACAGAAAAAGAAATGCCTTTGGGTTGGTTGAATTATGGACGCAAATTTACCATACCTGGTCTTAGCAATTTATATAGAAATCTAAGACTTGTTCGTAATACAGATTGTTCAGCTGTAATAAGTGGTGATAGGAAGCTGAAAATTAATGACAAAGATGTATGGTCTGCTATTCCACAAGGTTATACAATTTCACCTTATACAATGGTGATACCGGGCTAAAGCCACCAAATATCAATTCCGAATCCTAAGAGCTGCAGCTTAAAGATGTATCCATAGTCATAACGACTATAAAAAATACCTGTCTCTGTATCTGTTAAATATGGTCCGCATTCAATGTCGCCAAAATCACTCTTTCGATGTATGAGTAGTTTGGGATAAGTAATCTTTATTGAAAGCTTTCCTGTATCTATTATTCTCATTTTGTAAACTCTTTGAGAGATTTGGCAAGATATAAAGCATCTTTTTTAGTCAAAACAATTTCATCTGTATAGGGAAATCCTTTAGTTAGAATTTGCCAAATATGTCTTAATCTACTCTTCCATCCATATCGCTGAATGTTGAGACCTCTTCCAAATAAACAAAGATATACTTCTTCTTCATTTTTGAATTTCTCCAAAACAAGACCCTCGCCATTACAAGCGCACATTATAAATCGTTTAATATCCTTCATATGTCTTCTTAAACATAGCTACTCTTATCGGCATTGCAACTGGTTCTACCTTTGGTTCTTCTTTTTTTTCTTTCTCATATCGTATTACATAAACGATAACAATATCTCCAATCTCCATTAAGAAAGCTAACAATAAACAAACTAGAGCTGTTACCTCTAAGCTTAATAGAGAGCTAAATGATAGTCTAATAATATTATCTGACCCTGCTATTTCGGAAGCTTTAAACTCAACGTCAACTTTAGAAGCAACGGTCGATAATAACCCGTTTGCGTTGATAACAGCTAGCTCAAGTTCTTTAAAATTATGAGCTTTGTTAACATCTTTCTTAATGTCTATAAATTTATCATCTATTAGTTTATTAGCCTCTGCAGATTTTTTAAGCGCATCTTTTGCTTGCTCTCTTACAACGCTTGCATCTCTTTCAATTTTTTCACGAGCATTGCTTTGCTCTATTTCAGCTTCACTTTGCAAACGTCTTACTGCTGCAGCTAATTCTTTAGTACGAGGTCCTTCTCCTGGTTTGCCTGTTGAGTAATCAGCTTTAACACCAGATTTTTCATCAATTACTTTCTGATTTGCTTCGTTGATATCTTTCTTAATATCAGTTAACTTTTTAGAATTAGCAGATTCGATGTTAGCAATTTTTGTTCTTTCTTCTTCTTTAATTTTATCTGCATCTGTTTGTGCAGCTTTTTTACTGTTAGCTTCGAAGTCATTAATCTGTTCGAGTATCTTTACTTTACTAAGCTTCAAGCTATCCTGTAATCCCGTTTCAGAGTAAAGACCGGCAAAATCAAATATTGTAGGAAGTAAACTTAAGAATGCACAGAGAAGAGCTGCTTTACGCGGGAACTTATCTCTTCCAAATAATATAATTTTTACACAATAAGGTAATCCCACAACCCCAAGAGATGTTAATCCTACGAGGAACCAATTCCACGATGTAAGAATTAAGCTAAGTGCATGATATGCAAAGCAATAAGCAGCTCCTATAATTATCCAATAGATAATATCAATAGCTTGGGCAGATATCTTGTGAGTTGTGTCAAATCCAAATATTGTATGGAACTTCTGTCTATCAGGTAGCATGCATATATTTATGCTATTTTTTGTCTATAAAAAATCTTTCAAAGTAATCGTAATTTGAGGATTCAAGTATGTCTATGGGAGGTCTATTTCTAAAGCTTTTATTAGGAATAGATAACCAATTTTTAAAGGAATCCTCTGTGTCAAACATGGATCTAAGTTTTTCAATAATCTGTTCTTTTCTATCATTACTCACATCTATAATTATGCATATTTAACGCACTATCAATTAGATATGTATTTCCTTAAGATTTACATAAATAAATAAGAGATGTCGTCTGCATTACTAAGAGCTTTTCAAGGAAAAACATTTGCTGTGCGAAAGCAACAAGCTTTAATGCAGGTAACCCCTATTTTACCTTCTCCCACACCCACGGTAACACCTACTCCTACAGTTTCTCCTACTAGAACGCCTACACCAACAGTTACACCTACAATTTCTATTACACCAACTATTACACCGACGGCGACACCTACCAGAACGCAGACACCGACGGTTACTAAGACTGCAACACCTACATCAACGGTCACACCTACAATTTCAATTACACCTTCTGTAACGAAGACACCAACCCGCACACCTACAAGAACACCAACACCTACCGTTAGCGTTTCTGTTACACCTACCAAGACTCCGATACCTACTGTTACACCTTCTAATACACCTACAAGAACCCCTGCAGCTTCACCGCCTCCTTCTGCTACACCTGCACCTACATCTTCTACAACACCGCCTCCTACACCAACAGTTACCAAGACTCCTCCGCCAACACCTTCTGTAACACCTACAATACCTCCAACACCTTCCATCACACCTACAAATCAACCAACACCTTCTGTATCGCCTTCGCGCCCGACACCCACTCCAACAATTTCAATTACTCCAACCATTTCTATTACTCCAACTAGAACACCGACGAATACACCTACGCGTACTCCGACGCCTTCTGTAACCGGGACTCCAGGAGCCACACCTACTCGTACACCTACACCTTCAGTAACAAAGACACAAACCCCAACAGTAACTCAGACTAGAAACATATTCTTTAGACTATCTGCATGCTGTCCTCCTTTCGGTGGTTTCGGAAATGACCTTATTAACTATTTCCCATATAACCAAGATCCTACTGGCGATACATGGGCAAACATGAATTTAATCTATTATACTGACACCCCCGGCCGGCTTCCTGCAAATCAATCTGGGACAGGCGTACCACCGGTTACAACATTCTTATTCTTTGTTCCTCTTCAAAGTCCGACGTATAACCCCGGTGGTAATGTAGCGTTCTATATTGACAATGTAGCAATTAATAAACAAATAGCTGATACCAGTTATGGATATGATGGTCGTTATTCCAATACAAGCTTCGGTGTTGCCACAGCAAATAGCGTAGATATTAATGGAGTACCGATAATTAGTCATATATTCTATAGTGACAGTTCTGGACAACCCTTCGTATTCCCTGATACAGGGATTACAAATTTCGTAATATACAAGTAAATAATAATAAATAATAATATATGGCTAATATACCCAATTTTTTAGATGTTAATAGAAAAAAGATAGAATTCTTTTCTGCATCAAATATTATTAGAACTAAGGGAAACATTGTAGCAGGTCCCGGACCTGTATTGCCCGATCCTTCACCTACCCCTACATTAACCCCTACACCATCTATTACCCCAACAATAACTCCTACAGTTACCCCTACAACCACACAGTATCAATATGCAATTGTAGGAACAGGTACATTAGAGCAGTTAGCAGTAATTGTTAATCCTGAATTTACAAATTCTGTTATATATTTTAACGGTGCTGCAGAATCGTTTGAACCAGAATCAATGGGTATTCTCTACAATGGACAGCCATCTACTAGTATAACATATAATAATAGTCACGCAGGTAGAAATTTTGTATATTACCCGGGCACTGGAAGTAGGAAATTTATTGGTGTATTCGCAAATAATTCTATTGTTAATTTTACTGCTTAATTTATGCCTATTTACTTGTCAGCAGGAAAAAATACTTTTACTTTTGAAGGTACTGTATCTATTCCACTCTCTACTTACAATGATTACATAGATATTCTTTGGGAAAAAAATCCTGAAGATGCTGCAATAAAATGGATACCTGGTGCATGGAAAAACTATCGACCTAATTCAACTATGAATAGAGCTTTTTATTTTCAACCTAATTATCATTACATTGTGCACGCACTCTCTCCTTTTACTATTAAATAAATAGTTAGATACCCTATGTCAATCTGTATTAACTGTAATAATAGATTTATATCAAATTGAGATTTAAAGCTAAATACTAATTAAGTTATATTTTTGAATAAATAATTGTATGGCTGGCAATGCACGTTTTCATAACAAATGGCACAGAAGGAATCACCATTCCCGTCCATCTCAAGGATATCCAGAATCCGCTACAGATCCCATAGCCTCCCCAGAAGAGCCATTTTACGGTGATTTTGTCGTATACAATTCTATTTCAGCACATGAAAATCTTTTTATTGATGGAGATGCTACAATTCAAGGAAGCTTATCGGTTTACGGTGATTTGACTTATCTCGAAACCATTGTATCTGTTACCAGTGCATTATCGGTTGTTAATCATGGCACACAGCCTGCTCTTACTGTGGTTCAATATGGTGCACAACCTATTGCCCGATTCATTGATGCAGATGCAACAGGAGGACCTAAGACTGCCTTGTTCCTAGATGACAATGGTTATGTGGTTACTAATGGTGCCACACCTGCAACAAAATATACTCCAGGTGCCGGGGGCAACAAGACCATGGATGTTACCTTTAATGGTGATGCTTATGCTTCCAAAGGAATGATCTGGGAGACACCTGATGCCAATACAGTTTACGTAAGTACAACTGGTTCCGATAATAATTCTGGTTTAAACAGATCACAAAAAGTTAGAACTATTAAAAAAGCTGCTAAAATTGTTTATGATCGATATGGACCTAACAAAGCAACAATTATTGTAGAATCAGGAACTTATGAAGAAGAAAATCCTATTTACCTGGTAGCAGGAACTTCATTGATTGGAGAAGGATTTTTAAGAAGAGTTAATTTAGTTAGTAAAAATAGACCTTTAGATTATTTTTGGTGCAATACAGCTTGCTACATATGGGGAGTTACGTTTAGAAATACAATTGAACCTGCTGCAGCAACAGCATTCCCATATTTACTTTCATCCACCCCTGCATATCAAGTTGCTTTCAATACCCCGGGATACGAAATTAGTACCACACGAGGAGGAGGCCCTTTTGGTTTGAAATTAGTTTCTCCTCCGTTTGTAACAACTAGCCCATATATTCAAGGTTGCAGTTCAATAACAACATATTTAACTTCTACACCCACATTGCAATTGGCTTATTTACAATCATTTGATAATACAAAGTTATACGGTTTATCTGCAAATTCAGATGTTAATGCTGCTATTGAAACCATAAAAAGAATTATCATCGGGGGTCCTTATGACTATACTGCATACTCTCATTCTCCTCTTGCAGGTGCAAATGATGCTGCAGATTTAATTGATGCCAATTTAGATTACATAGCCAGTGAAACCACTGCATATATTAATGCTGCATTTCCTTTCTTAGTATACAATGAAGCCACATGCAGAAGAGATTTGCGTGATTATATTCTTCCAGGCATATCAACTGATCTTAGAAACGGCAATAATGCACAATCTATTATTAATGGCATAGCATATTGGGATGGAGTTGGAGGAGGAAGGTACTTACCTTCTGATCAAGTGGCAGCCACATGCTCTTCCTTGGATTTTGCAGGTCGCTTATGCAAGCATGTTGCGGCAAATCAAGTTGCTCAAATTCCAGGTGGAGGCACAGGCATCAGGGTTGATGGTTCACATGCATTAGGTTTTTTAAGAAGTTTTGTTACTGATTCATTCACACAATTCAATCAGGGAGGCAAAGGCATACATATGCTCAATGCTGGATATGCACAATTGGTGAGTACTTTTACCATATGCACAACTGAAGGAGTGTTTGCTGAATCTGGAGGACAATGTAGCATAAGCACATCCAATTGTTCATTTGGGTTGTCCGGGCTTGTGGCCACTGGAAAAACAGAATTTCCTGTTCTTACCGGATTATTGTACAGAACTACCCCGTTGGCGGAAAATAGCCTTTTCATCAAGAATGTTACTCCCAAGCCTCTTTCAGCATTTACTACAGCTCTTCAGAACGGTTTGACTCTAACAGGCATTCCTATTCAGGCGCCTTATGATGGATTATTGATTCGAGTCACTGATGATCCTGCTAGCAGAATAAATCCTGAACTAAATCCTAATGGTCAAACATATTACCACGAAATATTATCTTTGAGTTCTCTGGACATCTATGGAGGAGGCTTAGAAAATGCATGGAGGATAACTACAGTTAACAATACGTTGGCTCCCTTGACTGCCACAGAAGCAGAACCTGCTTATGTTGAATTTTATTTGAGAAGTTTAATAGCATCCAGTTCTCATGCATTTGAATATATAGGCACAGGCACAGAGCTTACTCGAGCTGTACCTGCATTGGGCGGACTGGTTAATAATGCTAATGAAGCTGTTTATAGTGACAATGGAATAGTATATTACACAAGTACTAATGAAAAGGGAGATTTTAAAGTTGGCAGTGGTTTCACCATTGTGCAAAACAGAGAAACCATTGTAGGTCTTAGTTTTGATAAGTCAATTCTTGCTCTAGTTACACCTTTAATATTGAGTCTAGAATAAATAATCATATGGCAAACATTCCTTTAAATTTTTTTAAGCGGTATTCAATATCTGTAACCAATTCATTAAGTGCGGTTTACACCGCTCCTTTCAGTAGAGCAGCAGTAATATTAAATGGTTATGTAACGAACTCTACCATTCAAGATACCACGATTACAGTTATGGTTTCAGGTAAAGGGGATGCTCCAAATTTTGTGCCAACTAAACCTGCATTTTATTTTGCCAAAGATCTATTAGTAGCTGGAAGCGATACAACTAATATATTTCCTTCAAAATTTGTATTAGAAGCATCCGATAGTTTAATTATATCAACCTCTCATCCCACACCAGATGCTATAACTTTAAATATAGGTCTTCTAGAAACACTTAATACTAATGCATAATTTATGGGTAGCTTCAATGTCAATCCTACAACTATTCTAAGTAAGATTCATGTACGTACTCCTGCACAAGCTGAATCACTTTCTTCTAGATATGTATTTCTTAATTTAAATAACGCTGAGCCTAATTTAGGAAAGCCCCCAGGCATATATGGTGGTACATATTACAGTACTTTAACAAGCGATGAATATCTAGGAATTAGATACGCATTGCTTTCAAACAATCATTCGGGCAGTGCATGGAGGGTATGGGCTTATGATAATCCTAAAATAGCCACATACAGCAAAGAAGGCTCAATAGGACTAGGTGATAATGCATTTCCAATAAACATTAAAAGCTTTGTTTACAGTAACTATGCATACGATAACCAAAACAATAGATACAACAGCCAATCATTTTCTAATAAAACATTTAACGTATTTGCATTAAGCGGAATTTATTTGTTTGATTCAACCACCATTGGTGATCCTGCCAGTGCCATTGCTTTTATAGTTACAGATGAAGGTAATGTCGGTATTGGGGTTGAAGACCCTGCAGAACGACTCACAGTAAGTGGCAACATTTCTTCTAATGGTAACTTTATTCAGGGGTCTCGTTCAATAGTATTAGGAAAAAATAGTCATGCAGAAGGTCTTTCAATTGCCATGGGAGATCATTCACATGCAGAAGGGTTTTATTCAGGAGTTATTGGTAGCTTTGGTGGTAGTAATCATGCAGAGGGAACAGCTAGTTTTGTGGGATTAAGGTGCGAGTTTTTAACATATATAGCTTCTACCAGAACTTTAACCTTTTCACCAGCTGTAAGTTCAAGAATTGATAATTATTCTTCTGTTGGAGCAGGTGTCTCTGCTATTCTTTACATCACATCTCCCACTAGATTTGAACCGGTTGTAATAGAATCAAGAGATCCTAGTACTGGAAGCATAGTTTTAACAAAAGATGTTGTGGGTTCCAATGTAGCAGCTTCTACACGTTACTTAGTATTACCTGGTTTTTTTGGTTTGTTTGCACATGCTGAAGGAAGATACGCTGAGGCTACAGGCCCGTCTAGCCATGCAGAGGGAGAAAATTGCTGGGCTGATGGCTATGCTAGCCATGCAGAGGGCTACAATACAAATGCATTGAACTATTATAGCCATGCAGAGGGTGCTGCTACAACATCTTCAGGCGTTGGTAGTCATTCAGAAGGTCAAGGTACTAAAGCTTCAGGCTATGCTAGCCATGCAGAGGGCAGTTCCACAGAAGCATCAGCTGATTATTCACATGCTGCAGGTGTTTATAGTAATGCATCTCATGAACGTTCATGGATTTGGCATGGCTCGTCTAATACGCAACCGGTTTCTACAACGCGAACAGATCAGTTTATGGTTAGTGCAGCTGGAGGTATATATCTTGCAAATCAAGTAGGTATAGGTACAGATAATAATACTAATGCATTAACTGTAAACGGCGCTATAAGTGCATCAGAAGGAATAACATTAGGAAGAACAACAAGACTTCCCGGTATCTCAGCCGCAACATTAGTCCATGCAACAACAGCTTTAACTTTATCTATTACAGATATATT
>Ga0247843_1007289_pt1 | contig 13744 bp, 11 predicted proteins | sample LaCruzMarch2017__FD_192420 | JGI IMG/M metagenome (GOLD analysis project Ga0247843, IMG submission 192420) | Freshwater microbial communities from meromictic Lake La Cruz, Castile-La Mancha, Spain - LaCruzMarch2017_8m | ecosystem: Environmental > Aquatic > Freshwater > Lake | place: Spain...
CTTCAATAGTTATAAAACTCTTAGGTATTGAAAAGTCACTATAAACATCAACGAAGATTATCCCATATTCATAATCTTGTGCTTTTTCTAGAGTCTTTCTGGCATCTCCCATAACAAAAGAAATATTAGCTTTTGAAGTTTTAATAAAAGTAAAATACTCATGGTTATTTGCAATTAATTTTACTTCTGGATCAATTTCATAGAAAATAAAACTCTGTCCGTCTTTACCATAAGCAGCAAAAGTGCCAGCTCCTAAACCTATGACTGCCACTTTGTTATGCAGATTTTTAGCATCGCTTCTTTTAAAGATATTATATACTGGTCCGGTATTTAATGTGTTACCATAATAGCTAAAATTAGGTATATGATCAGCATTACCATAATAATATTGCTCACTATGTATTGTATTCTGATTACATAATAAAACCTTGTTCGACTTATAATCATACATAACTTTTAATTTAGCAAATGCTGAATCAACCTCTTTCAACACATAGTTTTGCATATAAAATAGTGTCGTAAGCATTGAAATGATAGTAAGATCAAAAAGTGCATGAATTTTATTTGGCAAAAAATGATTAGCAAGCAATAATGTACAAACTATAAAAAATATGCTTTTTCTTTCTCGAATAGCAAAACAAAGAGTAGTTGCCAAAATAATATAAGAAACCAAATAAATTATTCGCAATATATGGTAATCAGGTAAAAAAGATTGCATCAACGTCATTACTACAAGAGCTACAAAACATACTATCAATAATATTTCGTTGTTAAATGGCAAGTTACCTGCCTTTTTAGGCTCAATAATCAAACCAGATGTTAGTGTAAATAAAAACAGACTATTCATAATAAATAACAAAGCTTCAAGTTTAATCATAAAACTAATAAAAGTAAGCAATGATAAAACAAACATGCCACACATAACATAAGTATAAAATTCCTTGTTCAATACCAGAAGGTTATTACGCTTCTTAAGCTCAGAAATACAAATCAAGTTAGTAACTATAAATAATAAATAATGTAGGATATATGATGTTATGCCGTAGCGACCGCAAAGTGCAAAAGCAACAACGCTTGGTATTAAAACATAAATTTGCATACGGATTAGAAAATATGACCATTTGTCACTATCAGATTTAAAACAGACAATAGCTAGTGCGACATAAGTAACAATAAAAAATATCTGTGCTAATGGAGACTCAGAGAACATCAAGATGTTCATAGATAATGAAATCAAAGAAATAGAAACTAAGCTTACTAAGTAACGATTATAGTTCTGCATCAAGTTTTGAATGATCATTTAACACCTCTAAAAAATATCTTAGATTAATTATCTCTTATTTTTCAGATTTCGCCATTAATTTTATTGCCATGACAATTTTTGTTGAAAAGACAATTATTGCAGTGCTGAAACATCAAGATCATAAACACTTAAGATTGCCGAAATATCCTGACATAATATCTTAAGGTTATACTCAGAATCAGCCTCGCAACGCACAACTAATACTGCTTGAGTATTAGAAGCACGCAATAACCACCAGCCTTCATCACAATTATAACGAATGCCATCTATGTCGTTATATTTCTTATTTTGTCCATCTAAAAGCTTCTTAACCTCATCAATTACAGAGAACTTCCTCTGATCATCACAATCAATTCTAATTTCAGGTGTATTAAAAACAACTGGAAATGAATCAATTATACTAGATAGAGACTGCTTGCTTGAGGCTAAAATATTAATTAATCTCAACGCCGCATATAAAGCATCATCAAAACCATAATATCGATCAGCAAAGAAAATATGACCACTCATTTCACCAGCAAGAGGAGAATCCTGTTCATGCATTTTGGTTTTGATAAGTGAGTGCCCAGTCTTCCACATTAATGGTCTCCCACCATAACTTTTAATGCCTTCAAATAATTTCTGGCTAGCTTTAACATCTGCAATAATAACTGAATTTGGCTTATGATCTAATATTTCTTTAGCAAACAGTAACAACAGCTGATCGCCCCAGATAATTCTACCTTTACTGTCAACAACTCCAATACGATCACCATCACCATCAAAAGCTACTCCAAAATCACACCCTTGTTCTAATACAATAGAAATAATCTGCTCTAGATTCTCTTTAACCGTTGGATCAGGATGATGAGCAGGAAAAGTACCATCTATTTTCTCATTAACAACTACGTGAGTTCCAGATAATCTTTTAACCAACTTCTCTACTATCTCTCCAGCAGCACCATTGCCTGGATCCCAAGCAACTTTAAGTTCTGATACTGTTTTGCAATCCTTGAGCAATCTTTCAATATATAACTCTGAACAATCAACACTTTCATAATCACTATGCGTTGGAAAATTTCCATTATAACTATTAGAAATATTTTTTAAGCTTTTAATTTCGCTGCCAAAAAAAGGCCTCCCTTTGTAAATAAATTTAAAACCATTGTGAGTTGGGGGGTTATGTGAACCAGTCACCATAATTCCAGCTAGAGCTTTATTTTCTTTGCTAAACGTAGAAAAATATAGCATTGGTGTTGGACCTCTACCAATGAATCTTGCCTTTGCACCACCTTCTATTAATCCGCTGATAAGAGCTTCTGTTAACCTTGGCGAACTCAATCTCCCATCACAGCCAACATTAATATAATCATTACCTATCAACTTAGCAAATGACCATCCCACTAGAAATGCATCTTGAACTGTTAAAGTCTGATCAACCACGCCACGAATATCATACTCACGCAAAATGCTAGAATTAATACTGAAACTCATTATATATTCTCCTAATTCGTAATAATATGGAACATTATATTAGGCAAAGACCAAATAATCAATGCGCTTGATATTAAAAACAAATGCTATTTTTTAGTTTCATGCTATAATAGTATCAAATAATTTAATTACACTTAAATATGAACAATTATTCAGATATAGTTTTATTTGCACTGATTGCATTAGCATTAGTATTTAAATTAGTTTCGATCTTGGGTCAAAAAGACCAAAATAGATCTTATACTAAATTCACTGATGATAACCAAAATCATTCTGCAACTGTTGTAATAGATAAAACTCTTACACCCAAAGATCAATTAAAGCTAATAGACCCAAGTTACGATGAAGAAGCCTTTTTAGAAAATGCTAAATCCGCCTTCAAAATTATCTTAGAAGCATACGCACAAGGAAGTACAAGAGTACTCTCAGATCTACTTGATATTGAAATGATGAAGAAGTTTGTTAATCAGGTGGTTTCTAGAGAAAATCTAAAGCAACAAGCTGAAATTAATGTATTAAAAATTAACTCTGCTACTATAGAAGATATAAAAATTATTAATAATGACGCTAAAATCAAAGTCAATTTTATTGCAGAAACCATTTTAAACATTATGGATCAAAAACAAAAAATTATCTTTGGTCACCAAAATAAAATAGAGAATTTAAAAACCCAATGGGTTTTTAAAAAAAATTTGAAAGCGTCTGATCCAACTTGGAAGTTGGTAGATGTAGACAATATACCTTTTACAGAGATTTAGACTTCTTTGTCCAAGCATAGCCCATAAGAAATTTCTTCCAAAATGGCCATATACCAATAAGACTAAGACCTAGTTTTCTTAAACAAGATAAAACTTTAATGTTATTAGAAAAGCTACGATTCAAGATATCTGTAAATACTATCATCATATAATTATCAAATTTCCTGCCCCTGGTAAATTTGCTTAAAAGATCATCAGAACCAATATCTAAACCCAAATCATTATATTCAATAATCAAATTTGCCAAATTATCAATATCACGTAAACTAAGGTTAAACCCTTGTCCAGCAATTGGGTGAATAAAATGCAAGCTATCTCCTAATAAAACAGCGCGCTGCTCATAGTATTTATGTGCAAAAACTAGACTCAGAGGGTAAGAAAAAATCTTACTAGCGATTTCTATTTTTCCATGAGTTAATTGACATTTTTGCTGAATAAAATAGCTAATTTCATCTTTTGACATTTTTGCATAGATTTTTGCGGAATCACTACTTTCAGTCCACACCACAGATGATTTATGCTGATCTTGTAATGGCAACAGTGCAAAAGGACCAGCTTTATAAAAATGTTCATATGCAACATTATTATGCTTCTTCTCATGTTTAACTGTAAGAACTAGAGCACTTTGATTATAATCAAATGTTGAGCTTTCAATGTTTAATTGTTGTTTTATAGAAGAATTCTTACCATCAGCAGCAACAAGTAATTTAGATTTTATGTTTTTCTTTTTATTTAAATTTAATTTAACAAAGCCTTGTGCAAATACAAAATCCAATAATTTAGTATCGTCAAGGATAGTAAGATTTTTACATTTAGTTGCATATGCATAAAATTGCTGCAACAGATCATCATGTTCTATAATATAGCCAAGGGGATCGCCGCCAACTAAATCATTATCCAATTTTAATAAAAATGGCTCCGTACCATCAGCAACAATAATCTTATTAATAGTACCATGATCTACTTTGAAATGCTTCCAAATACCGTGATTTTCTAAGATTTCTTTACTAAACCTTGCAACGGCTATGCCACGGCCATCTTGTTTTGCCCCAAGCCTGTCAGAAATTTTATTTTGATCAATGAGTAAAATCTTCAGACTTCTGTTAGCTAGCATACTGGCCAACGTTATGCCATTTAAACCCCCACCTACTATAACAACATCAAACATAAAATTAGAGACCAAATCTATTAAGAATAATCTTTTCTTCAACTTTTGCAGCCGCACTATCAATAAAATCGTTAACACTAAGATTTATGCCTAATTTCTTCTTAAGCCAAGAACCTTCACTGCCCACTTTTACTATATTGCATCTATTATCAAATTTTTGATTAATTACAGTATATAGATCGCCAATTTCATCTATTAAACCAAGTTCCTTAGCCTTTTTACCACTCCAGAATTCACCATTAAATAATAGATTGTGATTTGCTTTTAAATGACCCTTGCGACGTTCTAATATTACAGATTTAAAGTTATCATGAATATCGTGTTGAATTCCATGTATTATTTTTATATCAGACTGCTTTTCAGGCTTGAATGGATCTAAAACTGATTTATTTTCACCTTGAGTATAAATTCTGCGCTCAATACCAATCTTCTTAATAACATCTACAAAGCCAAAACCAGAACTAATAACACCTATACTGCCAATAATAGAACTTGATGATGCGTATATTTCATCTCCGACGCAAGCAAGCCAGTATCCTCCTGATGCTGCGACATCCTCAGCAAAACTATAAATACTAATCTTTTTTTCAGTAGCTAAACGACGAATATATTTATAAATTAGCTCTGTTTGAACAGGTGATCCACCTGGAGAATTAATGGCTAGAGCCACTGCTTTTAACTGGGGTAACTCAAAAGCTTTATCTATATTAGATTTAATTGAATCTAGACTCAAAGTAGATTTATTAAAACTTTTACCACTACTAATGACACCATATAGATTTATGACTGCTATAGTTGGCAATTTATTAGTAAAAAGCTTCTTAAGTTTTCTAAGCATTTTAATACCAAAAATTACAGTAATTAGCTTATATATGCTATTAATCATCTGTTTTTTCCTCTTTATCTTGCGTTATTATAGCAGAATTAACTGGTCGTTTTACTTTTAATGAAAATTGATCACCATGAATGTTGGTGAAATGGCTTCCATCACTACCTTCCTTATTTTCAGCTGGACCTATATTAGTAATTGCCTCAGCAGGAATTTCATCTTTAACTTCTTTTGATTTATTAGCTGATTCGCTTTCTTGCCAACCATTTTGCTCCTTTAATACATTAATATAATCTGCATTAATTGACTCTCTAGGATGAACATATGATTTGAGTAACTCAATCATTTGCCGGCTTTGCCAATCAGCAGCACCAACTATCCTAACAACATTTTTTCCTTCTGTATCGATAATAAAAGATGTAGGTAAATTAGTTGCTCCAAAAGCGCTAAATAATTCATTATTATCATCAACAAAACTTAGTAAATTTCTAATCTTATGCTTCTTATAAAAATCCTTCACTGCTTCCGCCCCTTTAAAGTCTTCTGAAATAGGCAAAATAATAATAGATTCTTTGCGTAAAGCTTTCTGTAATTGATCCAGGGCTTTCATCTCTTGCGTGCAATTCATACACCATGTTGCCCAGAAATGCAGCAAAAGTACATTTCCTTCAAATTTTTCAAAATTATAATTTTTACCACCAATGTCATAAAACTCAACTTCAGGGATAGGACTTGGAAGATACTCATCAATAACCACAGACTGGCTATTTGCATTATTCATACAAATGACCAAAATAAAAAACAATAATATTGTCTTTAAAGATTGCGGCATTGCTAAAATTTTTTTTTAATATATTATTTAGATAAGAATAATACAATAGATTAATCCTAAAGACAATAAAGCTTATTTCACTTGTAAAATCAGATTCATATGGATAAATTTATATTGATAATTCTATTATATTTAGTTGCTATTTTATGTGCTGGTTGTGGTAAAGTTGGGCCATTAAAATTGCCACCCGAAGAAAAATCATTTAAATATCATGTTCCATTATAAAAATAACGCACTATATATAGACCAAGTAAATATAGCAGATATCGCTAAACAGATTCACACACCATTTTATCTTTATTCAGCTACACAACTAAAAGAAAATTTTCTTAATTATAAAAATGCATTTGCAGGTCAAAATATTTTAATATGCTTTGCTGTTAAGTCAAACTCTAATCTCGGTGTATTGCACGCTCTAGGTAAATTAGGTGCCGGAGCTGATTGCGTTTCAGAAGGAGAAATTCGGAAAGCAATTGCTGCAAGTATTCCTGCTGAACATATTGTTTTCTCAGGAGTAGGCAAAACAAAAGAAGAATTGTCATATGCACTTTCAAAAAATATTATGCAATTCAACGTAGAATCTATTCCGGAATTATTGCTATTAAACGAAACCGCTAGTGTACAAAATAAAATCGCAAACGTTGCTATAAGAATTAATGCCAATGTTGATGGAAAAACCCATTATAAAATTAATACCGGTCTAAAATGCAATAAATTTGGCATAGATATAAATGAACTAACAGAAATTGTAAAGTCCCTAGAAAGCCTCAATAATATAAATTTACAGGGGTTGTCAATCCATATAGGTTCTCAAATTACAAGTCTTGAACCGTACCAAGAAGCTTACCAAATCATCCTTAAAACAGCAGAAATGCTAAAATCACATGGTTGTAAAATAGAGTATCTCGATTTAGGAGGAGGACTAGGCGTTAGATATCATCAGGAAAACCCGCCAAAAATAACTGAATATGCCGCACTAGTTAAAAAATTATTTCATAACTCAAACTATAAACTTATTATTGAACCAGGACGTTCAATTGTTGCAAATATGGGAATATTAGTTTCTAGCGTATTATATATAAAAGAAACCAAGGAAAAAACTTTTGCAATTATTGACGCAGGCATGAATGATATTCTTAGACAAAGTCTATATGATGCATACCATAACATAATTCCTTTATCCCCTAACACTACCACCGCAAAATATGATGTTGTTGGCCCAGTTTGTGAAACATCAGATGTGTTTTCTAAGGATAAAATAATGCCAAGTCTAAATTCAGGTGATTTAGTTGCTTTTAAAGATGCTGGTGCTTATGGAGCAGTTATGTCTTCGATTTATAATTCACGCTTACTAATTCCAGAAGTTATGGCTCAAGATATGAAATTTGCTGTAATCAAAGATCGACCTTCATATGAAGATTTAATAAAATCAGAAACTATACCTACCTGGATCTAATTACTCCAGTTACTAACCAACTCTCTATAGTCACTCATTAAACTTTTCGTAATTTCTCCGCAAGAAAAATTATAATCTTTGATATTTTTTACTGGGGTAATTTCACTAGCTGTACCAGTTAAAAAAGCTTCTGTTGCATTAACAAGCTCTGATGCTTCGATATGGCGTTCTACAACCTTGATACCGCGCTTTTTAGCTAGCTCAATTACAGTTTGTCTGGTAATTCCATTTAAAAAACAATCAGGAATTGGTGTATGTAATTCACCATTAACCACCATAAAGAAATTAGCGCTAGTCCCCTCAGCAATAAATCCTCGATAATCAAGCATTAATGCATCATCAAAACCCTGATCTGAAGCAGCATGCTTCGAAAGAGTATTAATCACATACCCACATGCAGCTTTACTATTAGTTGGCATTGAGTTTGAAGGTGGTCGGATCCAATCTGATATTGTTAAAGATAAACCTTTTTCTACTACTTCTTTTCGATAATATGATGGTAATGACCAAAGCGCAATCATAATATGGATAGAGCTATTAGGAGCAGCAATTGTCATTTGCTCACTTCCACGCCATGCCATCATCTTCATGTAGCCCTCGGTTATGTTTTGCTTTTTCACCAATTCATCTTTTGCCCTATTAATTGTTTCAGCATCAAAAGGTAACTTAAACCCTAATAAATGAGCAGATTGCTCCAATCTTTTGGTATGTATATGAGATTTAAATATTACATTATTATATAATCTTTCGCCTTCAAAAACACAGCTAGCATAGTTTAAACCGTGAGTCATAACATGAATTTTAGCTTCGGGCCATAGCACAAATTTGCCATCGAACCAAATATAGCCTTCACGTTTATCAAATGGCACTGTTTTCATTTATATAGCTCTGATATTGTGATAATGATTGTAATTGAATATAATGTAAGTACCATTAATTGTAAAGAATTCATATGACTATAGATAAGGCTCATATACTGATAGTAGACGATGATAATAGGATCAGGAACTTACTCCAAACCTATCTTATAGGCCATCAATATGTTGTTTCTATAGCTAAAGATACAACACAAGCACGAGAGTTATTAGCAACATTTAATATAGACTTAATAATTCTTGATATAATGATGCCAAATGAAACTGGTATTGAGTTTGCCCAAATTTTACGCCAAACTTCCAATGTCGCAATTTTAATGCTTACAGCAATGGGAGATGTGGAAGAACGTATAGCAGGATTAAAATCTGGAGCAGATGATTATATAGCCAAACCTTTTGAGCCTCGTGAACTATTAATCAGAATAGAAAAATTAATCAACAGAACCAAGCATCTAAAAAAAATGCTTAATAATTGCATTATTTACTTTGGACAAACAGAATATGATGTTGCAAATAATACCTTAAGCAAAAATGACATACATATAGTCCTAAGCTCCGGTGAATCTAAGCTACTCAATATTTTAATCGATAATTTAGGGATAGCAATTAATAGACAAGAACTTGCTAAGTTATGTGGCAATATAAATGAACGTTCTATTGATGTGCAAATAACTAGGCTACGCACTAAAATAGAATCAGACCAAAAAAAACCTAAGTTTATTCAAACTATCCGTGGACAGGGTTATATATTATTTGGAACTAAATCATGAGAAATACTATCAAAAATTTTATGCCAAGCACTCTACTCTCTAGAATGCTGTTGATTATAATTATACCAACAATACTAGCACAATTAATTTCGACTTATATTTTTTACCATCGCCACTGGGATAACGTAAGTAACTCAATGCTATACTCTCTAGCAGGAGAAATCTCATTCATATCAGAGCTGCATAAGAAACTTAATGAAAAGGATATCAAAAAACTAAGAACTTATACTAATTTGAAATATGTTTTTTATAAAGGCAAAAAAATCTCTATAAACCAATCATCTTTAAGCGGTGAATTAAAAATCTTACAAAAGAATTTACAAAATAACCTAGATAATCCTTTAAGGTTACGATATGACAAAAATAATAAAGAAATACAAATTCAGGTACAAATAGAAGATGGTATATTATTTTTTGAAGTGCCACGCAGTAGACTTTATACTCCAACTAAATACATCTTCATCTTATGGATGCTAGGAATAACATCGGTTTTACTGGTCTTTAGTATTATATTCTCTAAGAATCAAATACGCTCAATTACAAAACTAAGTGTCGCTGCCGAAAAATTTGGTACTGGCTTATCAATTGAGAGTTTTAAACCAGAAGGAGCAATTGAAGTAAGAAAAGTTGGCTTAGCATTTCTAGAAATGAAACAACGTATTGAGAATCAAATAAAACAAAGAACTGAAATGCTGGCAGGTGTTTCTCATGACTTACGTACTCCAATTACGCGCATCAAATTACAATTAGCTATAATGAAGCAAAGTGAAGCCCTTCAAGAAATTAATCATGATATTCAAGACATGGAAAATATCATTAACGACTATCTTGATTTTGCTAGAGGAGAAGACTCTTATCATACTACTAAAATAGATTTGGGTAATCTATTGAGAGAAATGGTTGTTAAATACAAACATTCAAATGTAAAAATCGCTGTTATTAATAAAGAACAAATCAGCTTTAATGCGAGAGTAAGTGCATTTAAAAGAGCGATCCAAAATCTTATTGACAATGCCTCTCGTTTTGCAGATAAAATTGAAATAAATCTTTATGAAAAAGAAAGTTTTATAATAATAGATATTGAGGATAACGGCCCAGGCATTGCAAAACAAGAGCGTCAGAAAGTATTTCAGCCATTTTATCGCATTGAACATTCACGAAATCAAGCAACAGGAGGAATTGGCCTTGGTCTTTCAATCTCTCAAGATATCATCCTCAGACATGGTGGCAATATCGTGCTATCAAAGAGTAAACTTGGAGGATTGAAAGCTAGCATATTACTTTCAAAACTCCAAGTTTAACTTAATTTCTAAATCCGTGCATTAAAGGAATTTTTAAATTTAGTGCCCGTGCTACTTTCTTATTTACAACCAAATCTAACTTTATCGGAGACTCGACTGGAATATCCTCAGGCTTAGTGCCATTCAAGACTTTTGCTGCCATCTTGCCTGTTTGAATTCCAATCTGATATTCGTCATAAGCCATAGCAGCTAATGCCCCTTGGTCTATTGCCTCTGTAAAAGTTGCAAACACTGGTATATTATTCTTATTCATAACTTTCATTAAGCTTGGCAATGCTGAAGCTACAGTATTATCTTGCAATAAAAACACTGCTTGAACTTGTGCTACCAAACTTTTTGCTGCCGAACTAACATCAGAAGAAGAATTAGCCGCAACAACTACCACTTCAATATTAGACTTCTTAGACTCTTGCTTTACTTGGGATAATAATTCTACAGAATTGACTTCACTAAAATTAATAACCAGACCCAAAGACTTGATGTCTGGTAAAAATTTCTTTACTAAAGCTAGCTGTTGAGCTATCGCAGAAGGATTACTGGTTCCTGTTATATTACCACCAGGATATTCAAAAGAAGAAACTAACTTAGCTTTAACTGGGTCAGTAACAGTAGCAAAAATAATAGGAATATCACTCTTAACAGAATGTGCGACACTAGCAACTGTTTGTGCTGAAGGCGTAGTAATCGCTATAATAATATCATTATTTTCACTAACAAATTTTTTGGCAATTTGACTAGCAAGAACCACGCTGCCATTAGCATTTTGATAATCAATAATTATATTCTTATGATCATTGAATCCTGCTTCTTTTAAACCAGCTATAATGCCTAGCCTAACCTTATCTAACGTTGGATGAGCAACTATTTGACTAATTGCTACCTTCTTAGGCAAGTCAGCACTGGCTAAATTAATAAACAAAAAAGTTGAAAAAATAATGGCGCTTATGCGCTTGAGATGAGTTATCATGATTTTAATCCTTATAATAATTTTGAGTGTAAACAAAATAATGTAGCAAATAGGGTTAACTACGCCAACACTCACTCAATATATTATAACGACCTAAATTCATTTTTTACCCTTATTTTAGTAAAGAAGTTATATCATAATTTTGTACTTTGTCAACAAAAAGTGAAGTTTAGGAAGGCATTGTCATGTATAAGACGAGGCATGTTTGGTCGAGGCTAAAAACTCAAGTCCGAGAAATATGCTAGCTCGTCTAAATCGCAGAACAAAACGATATTCTATATGCCCTATTATGCTCATACAGGACATTTAGAGTATCATTACTTTTATTATTTTGTACATAATAATACCGTTTTAGGAACTATTGGAGTTGAGACCTTCTAGCAGTACTTGCTATTAACTCTTCTTAATTCTTCACACCCCCTATAATTCTGGTTGTAATACGTTGTCTTAATTTAATAGAAGAAATTATCTAGTTGAATTTGATTTGTTGCAATGTCTTCAGATAATTTTTTTTATTTTACCAAGATGCTGGTTTGAACTAGTAGCAAGAGCTTTAGCAATTTTATGATTACGCATCATATTTGTTGTGGGTTCAAATCCACCTAACATTGCTAAAGTAGCTTTTTTATCAACTTTTGGAAGGGAGGCTCTTGCCTTTATAATTGAAATAGCATCACTAGAGCTACTTCTTCCAGATAGATCAGAGACAGCTGGATCAGCAGTATGTTCACTTTCAGTATTAGACGTTCTTGAAAGGGGCTTTTTATTCCTTATAGAATGATTTCTAAATGCTAGTTGAATTTTTATTTCCGAGTCAGACTCAAATTCTCTATGTAATTCTTTATCTCTAGTCTTAATAAATTTTTTGCCTAAATCATCACTAAAAAAAACTCTTTTAAATTCTTCATCAGGGTTATTTTCTAAAATAATATCATAGTAACGTCCTATAGCTTCACCTAAAGTAATTGAGAGTTTTAGTCCGGCATTTTTTTTCAGAAAAGATAAAAAACCACCTGTTATATTCACACCATACACAGATTGGGAAAGAATTTTCTCTCTATCACCATCGCTCAATTTCTTCAAAGAATCACATAAAAGAGCAATCTGATAATTCATATTATCACCACTAGACACACGACGACCAACAATAAAAATTGCCAATTCTGGTATAATTTTATCAATTAATTGTTGAATGTCTGTAGCTGCATTTGGACTATTTGGCACAGTCAATCTCAATATTTCATTATCACTAAAAATTAAGTGTGACAAAAAAAGATTAAAAAATAGTTAATGCCTTGAAATGTATAAGTTAGGCCTTGGCAATGTTAATAAAAAGAAAAATGTTCGCTTAATAGGCTTGGCAGTAACTTACTCTCCCACGTCTTAAGACGCAGTACCATCAGCGCTGCACGTTTTCACGTTCGAGTTCGGGATGGGATCGTGTGGTTCCCATGCGCTATAGCCACCAAGCCAATTAAGCGAACATTTTCATGCTTAATTGGTAAATAAAAATCTGCAAATGTTGTTTTGGGATGTTTTTTCTACATGCAGCATTAACGCTGCATATGCAATAAGTCATAGAAAAAATTAAATCAATCGAGCTATTAGTACTAGTTAGCTAACATGTTACCATGTTTACACACCTAGCCTATCAACGTGATGGTCTATCACGGCTCTGATGGGGAAATCTAGTTTTGAGGTGGGTTTCCCGCTTAGATGCTTTCAGCGGTTATCCCGTCCGCACATGGCTACCCAGCTATGCCACTGGCGTGACAACTGGTACACTAGAGGTGCGTCCACCTTGGTCCTCTCGTACTAAAGGCAGATCCTCGCAAATTTCCTTACACCCACGGCAGATAGGGACCGAACTGTCTCGCGACGTTCTAAACCCAGCTCACGTACCACTTTAATCGGCGAACAGCCGAACCCTTGGGACCTTCTCCAGCCCCAGGATGTGATGAGCCGACATCGAGGTGCCAAACGATTCCGTCGATATGGACTCTTGGGAATCA
>Ga0247843_1007290_pt1 | contig 13744 bp, 12 predicted proteins | sample LaCruzMarch2017__FD_192420 | JGI IMG/M metagenome (GOLD analysis project Ga0247843, IMG submission 192420) | Freshwater microbial communities from meromictic Lake La Cruz, Castile-La Mancha, Spain - LaCruzMarch2017_8m | ecosystem: Environmental > Aquatic > Freshwater > Lake | place: Spain...
CGCGTTTCTTTGAACACTTCTGGGGTGGCATGCACAAGGCGATCTTCTTCTCGATCCTTGCTGCGAGCTTCTGGTATCTCGGCACGCACGCGGAAAAGATCTGGAACCTAGGCGATCGTGATTCTTCGTCTCAGTAGTTTTCCGGGAAGATTGAGCGTTCGAGTGTCTCAATCGCAATATGAATAATCTTGATGTGAATTTCTTGAATGCGGTCCGATGTCGCGCCAGGCGCGATGATCGCGAGATCGGCTTTTGTGCGAAGCTTGCCGCCGTCGCGACCTAGAAGCGCTACCGTGTGCAGGCCGCGAGCCTTCGCACTATCGAAGGCGCGTATGACATTGGCAGAGTTTCCGCTCGTGGAAAGGCCCACCAGCAAATCACCTTTGCGTGCAAGGCCCTCGAGTTGCCTCGAGAAAACGTGCTCAAATCCGTAGTCGTTCGAGACGCAGGTGCTGTGGCTTGCGTCGCCGAGTGCGAGAGCGCCTAGGGGTTTGCGATCCTTTCGATAGCGGCCCGTCAGTTCTTCTGCGAAGTGCATGGCATCGCAGTGACTACCACCATTTCCGCAGATGAATACGTTGCCGCCGGCCTTGATGACTTCGATCAAGGTGTTGGAGAACTTTTCGCAGAGTGAAATCTGCGAAGCGTCGGCGAGAAACGCGTTCAGGCAGGTCTGAGCTTCTTGAAAACTTTTGATCCAAGGCGAGGCGTTCGTCATAGACGGCTTTAGAATTGTGGAATCTTATAGGCGTTGACTTTGTCTTCGCCCATGAGGGGGACGACGAGCGTCCGCGTTGCGGGGATATAGGTGAGGTCTGCGGCACCACTGAATCCTTCGAGAAGCGTTATGCAGTCGCCGGATTTTGTGATGCGAAGAACTTTTCCTGCCATCCAGTCGGATGCGATCACGGCGTCGGGTCCGTCGAACTCAATTCCGTCGAGATTCCCTATGGGCTTTTTCGTCCATGGAGAAACTGCCGCAGTGCCGAGATCGATTTCAAGAATACGCCCCGGGATTTTTGTCGAAAAGTCGGCCTCGATCGGTGCGCCCCAGTTGGCCACGAGCATCGTGTTGCCGGCCACGACTAGACCGTTTGGAGACTCGAGGCCCTTATCGACAACTACGGACTGAGAGGGACTCTTTCGGAAGGCATGAACCTTTCCTGTCATCATGTCGGAAACATAAATGGCCTCGTTTGTGGCGGCCACGTCATTGAGGAATTTTGCTTCGGGAACGTTGATGAGCACGCTTTGCTTGGCGCTGGAGAGATAGAAGGCGCGAACTTGGTCGATGTCAGTCGCCCAGAGAAGGGGGCCGCGAATTTTGAGTCCCTTGGGGGCGTTGAGGTTCTTAGCCCATTTTTTCTTCGAGATTTTTCCGGCTGAAGAAACTTTGGTGATCCAGCCTTGCCCATCTTTTTCTGTCGGACTTCCGACGACGTTTGAGACGTAATAGGACTTTGATTTGTCGTCGAAGACGACGCTTTCGGGTGCCGAGAATCCGGCGGTGCTCCAGAGAAGCTGGGGAGCTTTCGCTGCGTCGACTTTGGGGCAGCTTAGGAACTCTGTTTTGGCTGAGGACACATCTTTTTTTGATGCGCACGATGAGAGGGCGAGAGAGAGGCAGAGAAGGGCAAGAAAGTTATTCATATAGTTACGAATTCTGGGTTTCGATGAGTTTTGAGTCAACAAACACAAAAAAACAAAAGACCCCGGAACCTTTCGGCGCCGGGGTCTTTTGCAGAGAACAGTCTTTGAGTTTAACGCAGGCCGCGAACGATGAGGAAGCCTTCGTCGCCACGCGCTCCACGTGCCATTGTTTGAGCCCGGATCATGATACTGCTGATCGCACGTTCTTGCCCGCGAACGTCGAGACGAAGGGTCTCGCCTTGGAGAATGAATCCGCCGCGGAAGATTTCCGAGCGACCATTTCCGAAGACGACTTCAATCGAGTCGAGGCGAATATCCGCTTCTTTGGCTTTGATCTCGAGTCCGACAAAGCGGCCTTCGTGACGTCCGACTTGGATCACGTCGGTTGTTGAGCGAATGCCGATGCGTCCTGTGCGGCCGAGTTCATCGCGGCCATCGTTGTTGTCGCGACCACCCTCGCGGTAGGTGCGTGAGCGAAGGATCAAGTCACTGGCGGCGCGAACGCTACGAGCACTCAGGTCTTCGAGCTGGCGGGGATTGAGGTAGCGATCGCCAAGAAGTCTCGAGAGTCTATCGAGTTCGCGGCTGGCGTCTTCAAGGTCGCGGTCAGCGCGGCCGAAGCGATTCAGTGAGATCTGAACGTCGCGCACGATGCGCTCTGCTTCCATCATGCGGCGGTCTCTTACGACTCGCACGACTCGATCAAGCTCGCTGACGGCCGAGTCGAGTTCACGACGGGCTCCACTAGAGTTGTCGCTGCGCTCGAGAGCATCGATAGAAACGAGGGCATCGTTCCCGTGGCGGATGACGTCATTTGATTTTTGTCGGTCTGAGAGGCGTCGATCCATCAGCGATCGGATTGCTTCGTCCAGCGAGCGCTCGAGACGCATTTTGTGGTTGCTGTCGCGAAGATCGCGGATGTCGCGTTGAACGAAGGTGAGTTTGTCTTCCGCTTTGCGAAGCGCTGCCTCACCGGGGCGGCTAAAGTTCTCCGCATGGCGAATGGACTCCTGCACCAGAATTCGGTCTTGTCTAAGATTGGCGGCATTGGCGCTGACAGAACCTAAAAGCGCGAAGACCACTTGGATTGCGAAGAAATTTTTCGTCATATACTCTCCTCCTTGAGAACCTGGGCTTAGAAGTAAAGTATTGAGAAGTCTGGGCCAACTTAAATCGTCTGTATTCGCAAAATAATTCGCCACTTAGGCGTATGGCGATAATTTATTTCATTATTCAACAATTTCTTGCGTTTGGAGCGACGGAGAGGGGGTATTTGAGGAAATTTCGACCCATTCCGCCTTTCCCAGGGCATCCGTAATGCGAATAAATCCTTTTCCTGCCCTCATATTCTTTGTTTTCAAAGTGGGGGGCGGGGGGAGTTGGGGACGCTTTGGGGTGCTCTCGGCACTTGGTTTCGAGACGGGCGCCCGCTTCGGAAACTTCGTGACCGTTGTCGCCACACTCTCTTCTTTGGGGTCGGAGAGGCCGAAGGTGCAGAGCTCGGTGCCGGTCTGGTAGTGGCGCAGCTCGACGCACGTTTCGATGAGCACATGAAGACCACGATCGAAGTTCCTGCGGCAGCGCTCTTGGGTCTCGGCGAGTGCCTTGAGAGAAGCTCCGGGAATTTCTTTCGAGATCAGAAGTGTGCTGATCGCAAAGTCGTTTGTTGTCATGCAGGTGCCTGCGCTGGTTGCGCGCAGCACGCGTTTGAGTTTTTCGAGACAGCTCGCGACGTCGATGTCGCGAAGTGCAAACGAGAATTCTTTTTCACCCGACTGGTAGATTCTAACGGTCCGCGTTCCGAACTCGTTGGTGAGCGCGCGTTGGAAGACTTCGATGAACTCGGGCGAGCGCACGCGGCCGCTGCCGAGATACCACTGCGTGGGGGCAGCATCGCTTTCCGTGCTGAGGCCTTCGCCCCAGTGAGCGATGCTTTGTTTGAAGAAATTCCAAGACACGCTCGAGCGCGATGAATCGATCCAATCGGTTTCTAAGAAGCGGCGAAGAGAAGTGTTCTTACCGAGGCTTTCCTGAACCTGGGCGTAGAACTCGGTGCTTTCCGAAGGGGGACGCGCGCCGGGATATTCGACATCGAGACGACCGAAGCGCAAGCTTTCGAAAACTCCGTTCAGCCACGCTTGGTTGCGGGCTTGGCGGGAGCGGAAGAGCAGCATCGCGCCCAGGCCCAGCATCATGGCGGCGAATGCGGCTCCGACGATGTAGGCGAGCGATGCGACGGACTCTTTCCAGAGAGGCCGCAGGTCGTTGTAGCTAAAGAGCAAGAGATTGCTCTTGGCGATTTGAGTGCGTGTGAAGACGAAGCGAGGCTGCTCGGTGAGGAACCGCGAAGTCGAGAGTGCCCAGACGCGAGTCGAGTCGAAGTCCGAAAGGGCGAGAGGACGCGAGAGCTCGGCGTTCATGATCTTGGCGTCGGAAAGGGTGCCGAGAGCTTCTTTGCGCGCGGACTTCGAATGCGAGACGATCTCGCCGTTCTTGGTGACGATGACGAAGTTCTGTCCTGCGACTTGGTTAAGGGGCTTGGAGAAAGCCATCTCCCCTTCGAGGCTAATCGTGAGAGGTTGAGCAGGAGCTGAGGTGTGAGTTGCGCTCAGGGTATTGGAGTCCATACGGAAGCGGAAGTCGCCCGAGAGGAATGTGTTCTTGTTTTCGACTGAGTTTGCGAGTTGCGATTCGAGGTCGTCGATGTCGCGCGAGACGAATCCTTCGATTGCAATGTGTGCAAGAGAATGAGACTTACGTGCAGCTGCGAGCTGATCCTTGACCTTCACGCTCCACAGATAGACCGCGACACCACTCAAAGGAGCGATGAGCAGCATCAGGAAGAATGCGTCTTTAAATAACGATCGTGCAATTCTTTTTGTTGTCATAGGAAGTCCATCTCCTAGTAACGGATCGGCTAAACTTTTAAGAAGCTTTAGTTAAGAGTGAAGACAAAGCGCGTTAGAAGCGACCAACCTGTATACCCGACCGTGACAATCGGGGGCAGTGCAGATTTTCCACCAAAGGTTGTTTGGTACATCAGCGTCGCGCCGACCGAAAAGATCTCGGAAGTTGGGTATTCCATAGAGGACGAAACACGGAGGTTGTAGGCTGCGGCGCCAAAAACAGCCGCTCCCTCGTCGTCCCGAATGTTCATGAAAGTGAATCCTGAGCCGATGCTTCCAAAAACGCTTAGCCCTAAGCTTTTGCTGCTCACTTCGCCCGATTCGTCCTGGACGTGAATGGGCTTACCGAAGGGATAGTAAGAGAGATTAAAGCCGGCATTGTTAACGGGCATCGAGCCATAGTTCGATTTCAGGAATACGTCGTAGTACACGCCCATCGCGAAGGGATAGTCAGGAACAAAAAGACTGATGTCCGCGCCCAGCGAAAAAAGCGCGCCTAAACTTTTTCTTTCAGAGGTCGGCAAATCGATGAATGCCAAAGGCTTTCCAGCAACAAATGCTGCTGAGACAGGAAGAGAGAGTGCGCGCGGAGAAAAAGTTAAACCGAGCAAGGCAACAAGAGTAAGAAGAATGCGCGACATCAGACTTCTACCTATTCTTTAATCTTAGATTAAGGGGGTCGGGCGCTAACGGGGAGGCAGCAGGAATGCGATCAATCACATCAAGCTCTTCCGCGTTTCCGGGATTGGGAAGGCCCATTTTTTCGTAAGCCGAAACCAAATATTGACGAGTGAGTTTTTCGTAAGGGTTGATCTCAAGAGCGCGTTCCCAGGAGCGTACGGCGGCAGGGAAATCGTTCGAGAGATAAGCAGCAGTTCCCTTCAGGACATGCGCTTGAACGAGATAGGCGTCTTTCTCGAGAATAGAGTCGAGAACCTTGTTGGCTTCATCGATCTTGCGCTGCTCGATGAGTTGCTGAGCTTTGGAAATGAGTCCGACCGACAGATCGATTTTACGACGATCGTAAGACGCGGGAGAGCTACCATATCGCTGCGAGAAGAGAGCGTCTTTGTAAATTTCGAAGGTGCGCTCAAGAAGAGCGAGACGTTCTTTCATCTCCTCCTCATTTTTTTTCTCGTCGGGCGACTTGGCACCTTCTTCTTGAGGAACGGGCTTAAGGTTGACCTGGAACTCGGCTTTGGCGCCTGGTTGACGCGCAACAAAGAATTCTTTGGGTTCGAAAGCCTCTTTCTCGACCTTGATTACGAAACCTTCACCGAACTTCGAAAGATGTTCGAAGTCGACGGGCGACTCTCCCACTTCGAAGACTTCCTTGGAGATGACGTTCTGAACGGCGACTTTTGCGCCTTCGGGATAGGTTTTGATAGCGTAGCGAGACGCACATCCCGAAAGGAGTACGAGCACGGCGAGAGCGCGAAAATCGTTTCTCTTAAAAAATTGAGTCAGACATTTTCTCACGGCATAATCGTCTTCGGACTATCTCGAAAAAGAGTTGAGGGATCATGGCTAGAAATATCATCACCGAGAGGATCTTGAGAGAAATGGTGCGCTGCGCGTCCCTCAGCGCCCTTCTTTTGCTGCTCCCGGCAAACTCTTGGGCGGCTCCTATGAGCGCGCGTGTCCCTGTGACGGGTATGCGCGTCATCGCCGAGGGCGCCGCCAAGGAAGTCAGCGAAGAAGGAAAAACTCCTCTGGTGCTCGGCCAGCGTCAGAATATTGTCGTTCGATTTAAGCTTCCCGATGGTGTCGTGGGCAAAGAAGTTCCCAAACAGGAAAACCGTATCGGTTTGTTTCTTATTCGTGAACGCGAGGCCATCGCTAGCGTCCAACGCGGGACTCTTCAAAAATGCGAAACAGGATTCTGCTCGGCCGTATTTCAAAGCAACGAGTCTTTCCAATTTTTTGCGGAAGAAATGAAGAACCCGAATCGTTGGTTTGTGCAGCTTCTTCAAAATCCCGTTCTCGAGGAAAGATTAATCGAGGTTGATGGTTCCGATGAAGACTCTGGAATATTCGGTATTTCGTCGGCATTCGCGGAACTCAACTACGGACGCCAAACTATCGTGCTCGAGGAAAAGACCACGACTCCCTTTAATCGAGCGAAAGTCTCGCGAAGGACAAGTTGGGGGGATCTCTTCCGAATTCAGGCTTCTCTTGATCGATGGGAAGTGCAGTTCTCGATGTTTGCGGCACGACTTGCGACAGAAAACTTTTTTGAAGACGCGAAAGTCTCCGAAGTGATCGAACAAGAAATGGGAGGCGCTTATACGTTCCTTCCCTGGGACGCTCTTTTGCTGGGATTGGGCGCAGGCAAGGAAAACTTCACTTTCAGCACGACGAACGACGACGAGGGCATTCTTACGACGTCTTACAATGCGTGGTACGTGTCGGGACTGACTCGCTACCGACTCCCGTGGGATATCTTTACATTAGGAGGCGGGGCGTTTGCGATGTCCTTTGGGGACGGGCTTCTCTCTCTCAAAAAAGGGCTCGGTGGATCGGCGCAAGATACCGGGGAATACCGCCGCGGAACACAGGGCTCGTGGAAATTTTTACGATTCGATTACGAACACGTGTTCTCGTTTCGCGCGAAATCGGCATGGTTCGACAAACTTAAGCTAGGTTTCGGCTATCAGATGCAGAACAATAGCGATATTTTTACCGGAGCCGCTTCGGGTCCAATGGGACCTTCGGGTCTGTTGCCTTCAGGGACCACGAGTTCTGGAAAACAATCTTCATTCAAGTTCTTCATAGGTCGGGAGTTTATTCTAAAATGAAAAAGACAGTTTTGTTGGCGGTATCGTTGTTGGTGATCGGCTGTTCGGCAAGAGGGTCATCGGATGCCGGATCGAAGACGGGTGATGAAGCGGCAAGCGTTCCGGCGCCGGTAGTAAAAAAAGAAAACTTTTCCCCCAAGAAGTACGTCGAGGTTATCCTCGATGCGTCGGGTTCGATGGGAGCTGACACCGACGGAGAAAAACGAATCGTGACAGCCAAGAAAATGCTGAATCTCATCGTGCAGTCCCTTCAGGAAGAACAGGCGGCAGTCGCGCTCACGGCCTTCGGTCACAGGAAGTCTTGGAGCTGCAATGACATTGAACAGATTTTCGATATGGGATTCAAGAGTACGGAAGACCTCGCTAAAAGAGTCGACAAAATTCAACCCGCCGAACGCGGAAAGACTCCGATCGCAAAAAGTCTCATGCTTGCTCATGAACGACTCAAAAAAATCAAAGGACCTAAGGGCATCGTCGTGATTACGGACGGTGAAGAAACGTGCGGCGGAGATCCTTGTAAAGTCGCCAAGCAACTTCGAGAAGAAATGGATGTGCAGGTCTACACGCTCGCCTACGATGTCAAGAACACCAAGGAACTCAAGTCACTCTCATGTTTGGGTGAAACGAAGCTCGCCAAAAATCGCGAAGAACTCTTCACGAGAATGGGAGAACTTAAGGCGTCTCTCGACAAGGACTATGCAAGAAAAATGGAAGGACTCGAATCAGTTCAGACTTTGCGAGTTCTCGGCCCTCAAAGAGATGCGTGGGTCACTGCTAAGTCGCAGGTCGATGGGAAAGACTTCCGCTTTCTCGGAGTGATGGGGACAAGCCTCCCTGTGGGGAGATTCGATGTCACGGTTCATTATAATCCTATTGTAACTTACAAAGACATCGACCTTAAGGAGAAAGAGAAGAAGACTATTACGGTTGTGGGCGAGGGCGCCCTGGTTCTAGAGCTAGATTTTCCCGGGCTGGAACTCGAGGCGGTCAACATGCTTGATTCAAAGAAGTACAGAGTTACTGCTGGGAAAGAAGCGAAGGTGCCGACGGGACGTTACAATGTCTACGGAATGACGGCTTCGGGCCTTGCGTTTCAATGGCTCGATCAAACGGTGACGCCAAACGCAATCAGAAAACTCAATCTTCCGAACTGGTCTCTTCTTGAGGTGAGAACGGGGTCTCCGCTGACCTTCGATCTATTTGCGTATAACGACGGAGCTGCGCCCAAAACCGCTTCACGGGGAAATTTTCGCAAAGAAATTTCCACGGTCAAACAGTACAAGGATTCACTGGGATTCTACCCGACAAATGCCCCGCATATCGTTGAGCCCGGAGACTACACCTTGATCTTGAGTGACGGGAAAGTCATAAAACGCGTGCAGATCGGTAAGGGTGAAAGAAAAATCGAGATCGTTAGATAAGCCTAACGCCTACTGCTTGAACGTTCTTTCGATGCGGATCATGACACGCCTGTTAAGGGACATGTTTTCTGCCAGAACTTCTTTTGCGGGACCACGGTTAGGCGCGATCGGGCGTGTGTCTGCGTAACCGATAGCTTCGAGTTTTTTGTCATCGATGCCGATCTCGCGGAAAAGCTTCACGACTTGAATCGCGCGAGCTGCGGAGAGTTCCCAGTTGGAGGGAAACTGGGCGGTTGCAATTGGAATATCGTCCGTGTGTCCTTCGACGCGGATCGTGAACTCGCTTTGAACTTTCTTAATCTGTTCGCCTAGCTTCACGAGTAGCTGTTGACCGATCGGAGAAAGAGTCGCCTGTCCGCTCTCAAAAAGCACTTTGCCGCGGAAGCTTATTTCGAGGCCCATGTGCCCTTTTTTGACTTCCACGTCGTCACCGAGCCCGGGAATGGAGCGCATCTCCTTGGCTAGAGTGCGGTCGATAGATTCTGTCGGGTTCTGGTATTCTCCACCGAAGCCCTTTTCTTCTTTGCCGTTAAAACGCTCGGACGCTGACTCAGCAGCGGCCGCGAATTTCGCTTGGTCGATGTTGGACATCGAGTACATAAGTACGAAGAAGCCGAAGAGAAGGGTCATTAAGTCGGCGTAAGAGACGAGCCATTTTTCACTCGCTTCCTCGAAGTGCTCTTCTTCTCCATGCGCATGATTGTCGTTTGAATGAAGAACTTCGGCAGTCTTCACTGCGTACTTGGGAACGGGCTTGCGAGGTACGACTGGAGCCATGTGTTTCGTCGGCCGCGATTACGCGGCCGCCTTTCCGGAAGTCGAGGAGCCGTCCGAAATTCGAGTGTGTAGAGGAAGGTGACTGTTCAGTTTCTCAACGACAACCAACGGTGACTCTTTGCGCTTGAGCATCATAAGACCTTCAACAATCACACAACGCGTGGAAAAGTCATCGGCTGTAAGCTTCTGGTAGTAGTCGGCCAGAGGAAGAAGGATTAAGTTTGCAAATGCGATACCCCAGAAGGTTGCAACAAGGGCGACGGCCATCGCAGCACCGACGTTGTTCTTTTGCGATTCGAGGTTAGCCATCATCGCGATCATACCCGATGACGCTCCAAGGAGACCGAACGCAGGAGGGAACTTCGAGAGTGCTAGCCAGACTTTTGCGTCCGCGGCGTAATCTTTCTTGAAGAAGAGACTGCGCTGGGTGAGAACTTCTTTGAGCTCGTGCTCTGTCAAAACGCCCTCTGCGATCAATTGGTAGCCTTCGGTCATGAACGGATGAGGGCCTTTTCGTGTTCCGAGAGCGGTAGGGTTTGTTTTCGCAACCTGGGCAGCTTCGATAAATTCCTTCACAACGTCTTCTGTTTTGACGGAGCGATTCAGAAGAACTTTTGTGACGAGAATCTTGAGCAGACCGGCAATTTTCCGCATTGGAAATGCAATAAGAGCGGACGCCAGCGTACCTCCGATAACAAGCATGATCGCGTGGGCATCAAGGAAAATTTTTGGATCAGAAACGCTCTTGATGGCGCCCCCGTAGATGACGCCGACCGCGATTACCAGACCCAATATAACGGAAAAGTTCATACTCTAGGCTCCTTCAATTCTAAACTACGCAGCATTGGATGCACCACTGTTTGTGGTTTTGAAAATATTGTCGATGAACGTTGTGCCCCCTTGGGCGTATTTCGAATAAAGCTGGTCGAGGAACGAACGGCGGGCCATCGCAAACTCGGGACCGTTGGGTTGCGAGTCAAGAGTCGAGAGCATGTCTCGGACGACAAGAGATTTCTTTTCGGTCAATGACTGCAGTACGACTTGTTTCGCGTTTGCGGACATGCCTTTGAGCATCTGTGCTACCGCTTCGATCGGATAGGTGCGCAGCTCCTCTGAGAGAATATCTTCTCTTATAAACTCCAGGTGTTCTGGGTACAGGCGGAAACGCTTCGAGCGGAACATGATTCCTGGATCGCTTTGCGCCATTTGAGCGAAGAGGCTCTCTTCTTCGTGGGCCTGCAGATTTCCGAGGGAGCTGAAGATGCGGTTCTCGTTAGAGATGGTGATCGGTTTGATTCCTTCGGAAGAGATAGATTGCTGAATGGTGGTCTCGATGTAGTTGACGGTCTCGGGGTCGAGCTTATCAATGGTTGATAAGATCGTCAGAACGTCTGCACGACGAGCTACGGGAAGAATATTGAGGATGTCTTGTGCCATCGCATCCGAGATGCCGGAGATGAATTGTGCGACGAAGGTGTTGTCTTCTCCTTCGATCGCTGTTCCGAGATCGTTGGCGCTGTAGCCTTCGATTGCGAAGACTCCCATGTCAGACTCGAGACCTTTGTGTTCTACGATGCGTGCAACAAGATAACGGTAAAGCATCGACGCTTCTTCGAGGTCGATCGGGTTCACGTTTGAAACGGGATACTCGCCCATATAGTGACCGATGACTTTCCAGTGCTTCTGAGAAACGCCCTTAAAGAGCATCAGCGACTGCTCGAAACCAAGAAGTTCTACGAGGTAGCCGACCCGGTAGATTTTCGAAGGGTGCTGATCGATGAAAGCTTGGAGAGCTTCCGAAGTGAGCTTCGGATATTCTTTTACTAGAGCCTGTACCTTGTCTACGAACTCAGTGGCATTTGGAGATGTCGGCAAGATCAGCAGAGACGGAGAGATGGGAGCTTCTGCCGTTTGAACGGGGTGTGCGGGGGGCGGAGGAGCGACGTTTCCATCCTCATCGGTCTCTTCTTCTTGGCTATCTTTGTCGTTCTCGTCATCTTTAGATGCTGCTGTTTCTTTGGCATCTAGGGTTTTCACGGGGCCCGCATCGCCAACGGCCGTCGCGGTACTGCCTGGTGCTGAATCAGATTTCCATTTGCGAAACATGTAGAAAACTACGCCCAGGAACGCGAAGGCGGCAACACACCATGAAAGGAATTGCAGCCAGTTGAAATGATTTGTCGGCGTTTCGGAAACGGAGGCGGGCATGCGCGACTTGTCGCCTGTAATTTCGAGGTTGCGAATGTTGATCGCATCGACGCCACCTGTAATATTGAGTTTCAATTTGCCAGTGATGGTTTCGGTAACGAGTTCTTTGAGGCTCGCATCTTTGCCGAGAGAAAGCTCGTATTGCGGATCAAGAATGAAGAGGACGTTTCTTTTTTGCTCAAGAGATTCAAGCTCTCCGAGGACCAATTCACGAGAGAAATCAGGATTGTTGGAAGTCGTGCCCGGAAGAGGAGAGTAGGCACCATAGTTTTTGAGGTTCTTGAGTTGCTCGGCATCTTCGATGCGGACATCGATGAGAAGTTTGTATTTGTCGGAAGGCAGAACATCCTTCAACGACTCGCGCGCGATGTTTTCGTAGTGATCGGAGAGCATGCGCTCTGCGAGTCGCGGAGAAAGCGTCGGACCGCTATTACCGCCACTTTGTGCAAGCACGGGTGTCGGTAAGCTCGCCAGGAGTGCGATACCAATGAGAAAAACGGAACGAATGATTCTCTCCATGGATTCGTTATCGGAATAGGCAGAGAAAAGCTTAAGAGGCTAAAGAGAGTCTCGGACTATTTAATTTTGTCCTGTGAAATCAGGCGCTTATGCCTTTTGCGGGCCATGTCCAAAATGCGGCGGAGGCGGGAACGATCGCGGACTTGACCCAAGCTGTCGGCTCGCGCGAACTTCTGAGCAACGATGAAGTCGTCCTCGAGCTGCTTCAGTTTGACCTTGTACTCGGCATCAGTTTCGCCCGGTGTTTTCGCTTCGAAATGAATATAAAGGATCGGAGAGAGGCCATTCCTTCGGATGAACTCTTCGCGTTGTGCGGGTGGGAGCTTATGTGGGGGCAGACTCGCTAAGCCAGCCGCGGCGGTGCTTCCGTCCTGCAGGGCGGGCGGAATATCGACACCAAAATCGTCGGCGTACGAATATGAACCCAGATAGAGACAAGACCCAAAAAGAAATGTCCTAAAAAAAGTTTTTGTCATTTGAGTCTCCAGACGCGGTAATCCGTCTCGTCGAATACGAAACAAGATTCCGTACTACGATAACATGAGAGCGATGAGAGTCGTGCGCCAGAAATCGAGAAGCGGTTCTGACGGAGCGAAGCTCCTGCGTAGTCGATGCTGTAGACGACAGACTTTTCCGGTGCGACCATGTGGACGGCTTGTGCTTGGTCGGACATGTACATGAGGGTCTTCATGGGCCATTGAGATCCCGAGGCGAGAGGAAGCGCGCTTGCGCCAAAATTCGCTACTGAGCGCGTAGATCCCACGACGATCGAGCCGGAGGCGTTGATCTTAAACAGGCGCATCTGATTGTTCTTGGCCGGCAGCTGGCTAGTCCAAAGCGCGACGTTGACGGGGCCAGTCGAGTCTCGACGCGTAACCTCGTCCATCGCGATACGCCCACCCGCAAAGTTTTCGCCAGCTTCTGCAGAGATGAGGAGTGTCGACCCGGCCGTTACAGATTGAGGTGCATATGCGTCCACAGCGAAATTCCATGATGACCATGGTCCCACATCGGAAATCGAACGAATCCAGAGGCCCGAACCCGTGAGAGCCAGGACATAGTTTGCCGCATCTACGCGGAGCATACGGAAATCGAGAATATCTTCAGATGTTCCGGCTCCAAAAGTCAGATATCCGAGCGGAGCTCCGCCTCCTGCAGAAGAAACCCAGATCACTTTGGAATTGCGACCCGATGAGACGGAGTCGTTGGCAAGCGAGAGGGTAAGAGAAGTCGTTGAAGCAAACGTCCAGGTGTCGTTCTTTCCCAGGCCCGACACGCGCTCGTAGCGATTGTTAAACAGTGTGGGTCCTTCGAGGGTGGTATCGCGCGGACGCTGTTGCATGAGAAGTCCGTCTGTTCCCAGCCCGAAGAAGATGGGCTTGTGGAAAGAAGCGTTCAGGTACATGCCACCAGGCGTCGATGCGCCTGAGATGTTTGTTGCCCCAAAACCCGCCATACCCACGTC
>Ga0247843_1007292_pt1 | contig 13740 bp, 14 predicted proteins | sample LaCruzMarch2017__FD_192420 | JGI IMG/M metagenome (GOLD analysis project Ga0247843, IMG submission 192420) | Freshwater microbial communities from meromictic Lake La Cruz, Castile-La Mancha, Spain - LaCruzMarch2017_8m | ecosystem: Environmental > Aquatic > Freshwater > Lake | place: Spain...
CAATCTATTCCGCCACCAAGGCGGCCTTAACAGAGACAACGAAAGTGTTGGCAAAGGAGCTCGCTCCGCGTGGCGTCACTTGCAACGTGATCGCTCCAGGAATGATGTGGACGGGCTCATCAGAATCATTGTCCCGCGGCGGTGACTGGCAAAATCGGATGCTCTCGAAACAAATATTCCCACGAATTATCGAAATGGATGAAATCTGCCATGTCGCGGATTTTTTTGCCTCTGACAAGAGTGGTGGAATTACTGGTCAGGTTATTTATATCGGCATGGTGAGTTAAGGCAATTCGACCCAAACTGCCCTGTTGCGCAATTTGCATTGGTTGACATGATCATAGGAAATTACAAAATCATAACGACACCGACCGGACGCTGGCGGGAGAACTGCTACCTCGTGCGACACATTCCCAGCGGGGATCTATTGCTCATCGATCCGGGTGATGACGCTGATACGATATTACAGGCTATAGACCGGGAAGGGTCTCGACTAAAACTTGTCCTTTTGAGCCACGCCCACCACGATCATGTCGGAGCAGTCAAGGCGATCACCCGTCATTTCAAGATAAGCTTCCACTTGCACAGAGATGACGTAAAATTACTCAAACGTGCGCCAATGTATGCGCTGGCATTCGAAAAAAAGGACCTTGAGGTATCCGATAACTATCGCCTTCTCGGCACCGGGGACCTGCCTTGGTCAGGAGATGATATCCAAGTGATTCACCTGCCGGGGCACACGCCCGGAGGTGTCTGCTACCATTTCAGCGGCATTGCCTTCACCGGTGACACATTGTTGAACGAGTTTATAGGTCGCACTGATTTACCTGGCTCGGACCCCGTGATTCTCAACAACTCTATAAATACCTTGCTCAATTCCCTGCCCGGGGAGGCCCTGTTGTTCCCTGGGCACGGGCAACCTTGGACTGTGGCAGAAGCGACGCGCTGGTGGCATAGGCAGCAATCAAACGCGCGCGAGTACCGTGAGGAAGGTGATATATGACACGCCGAGGATTTGGATATGGCGTTGGAATCGCTGGCGTGGGCAAGTATTTACCTGAAGAAGTGATCACCAACGACGATTTAGAAAAATTGTCAGGGGTCAAAGCCTCTGACATAGAGGCCAAAACGGGAATTGTCGCCCGGAGAAAAGCAAAGGATGGTCAAACAGCATCTGGCATGTCGTGCATTGCAGCACAACGGGCCTTGGAAATGGCCGGGATCAAGGCGGAGCAGCTCTCCCTTGTGGTAACTTGTACGTTCACAGGCGACTATGTTTATCCGGCCGTTTCTTGCCGGATTGCCGAAATGCTTGGCGCACGAAACGCAGGTGCCTTTGATGTATTGGCCAACTGCACAGGTTTCCAGGTTGGCTTGGGCGTCGTCTCTGACAGGATGCTTGTGGACCCGGGCTGCGAATACGCGCTCCTCCTAGGAACCGCATTACAATCAAGGTTTATCAATTACAAAGACCCAGCCTCGTCCATTTATTTTGGCGACGGAGCCGGCGCAGCCGTCCTCCGTAAGGTTCCAGATGGCTATGGGGTTCTGTCAAATAGCGTGTGGACCAACGGCAAGGTCTTTGAATCGGTACGCATGCGCGGCGGCGGATCCAGCTTCCCAATGCGCCCCGAAAACATCCATGACGGACTTCAATATTACGAACTTGATGGATTAGAAGTCTGGAAGCAAGTCGTCCAACACCAACCCAAAATCATTTCAAGATCGTTGTCACAGATCGGAATGAAGATTGAAGACGTCGACTTCTTTGTATTTCATCAGGCCAATTTACGACTAATCGAATTTCTCATGGGTAAGATGCGTATGCCCATGAGCAAAACCATCACCAACATTCAGCACTATGGAAATACTGCCGACGCCTCACAAGCCATCGCTCTTTGCGATGCCGTCACAGGAAACCAGATAAAACGCGACGATATCATAGTCATCTCGGGTGTTGGTGCCGGCTTTACTTTTGGCTCTACCGTGCTCAGGTGGTACTGATGCCATATAAACAGGGCGACATCAGGGCTAACCAGCTAAATCTTGAGCAAATACAGGTCGGGCAAACTTTCGAGCTGACTCATACAATTACCCAGGAAGACGTCAATGCCTTCGCCGCTCTTACCGGCGATTACAATCCGGTCCATATGGACCCGCAATTCGCCAAACGCACATTGTTTGGTAAACCAGTCGTACACGGCATGCTGACGGCATCGTTCATTTCTACGATGATAGGGTTGTTTATTCCCGGCCCCGGAGCCCTGTGGACATCACAAACCATAGAGTTTCTCAACCCGACATATATTGGCGACGTCATCAAGGTAATGGCGAAGGTCAGGGCAAAATCAGCCGCCACCAGGATGATCTCACTTGAGATTAGCATCTTCAATCAGGATGATATCAAACTTGTCGCTGGCGACTCAACGGTCCGGCTGCTGGAATTGGCACACACAAAGGACAACGTATCCATGAATACCCAGGCAAAGACATTAAAACCATTAGTCATCCTTGTCACTGGCGGCAGCCGGGGAATTGGTGCGGCAACGGCAACCCTACTTGCATCAAAAGGCCACAGCGTCATCATCAATTATTTGCAGGGGGAGAGCGAAGCTCGAGCCGTCGTTAGGCGCATTATGGATTTTGACGGCCGGGCGTTCGCCGTGAAGGGGGATGTTTCATCGGAACATGATGTCCAACATATTTTCAAGGCTGGGCGTGAAAAATTCGGCCCCATCCAGGGCGTCGTGCACTGCGCGGCTCCCAACCCAATACCCCAAGCATTTGACAACCTTGACTGGCAAACCTTTCAGAGGCAAATCGAAACTCAGATCCATGGTGCGTTCAATTGCGCAAAGAATGCACTGCCCCACATGACTGAATCGGGAGAGGGGGCATTCGTCTTTCTCAGCTCAGTTTTTGCGGATGGAATTCCACCAACACAGCAGACCGCATACGTGACCGCCAAAGCAGGCTTGGCAGCCATGGCCCGATCATTGGCTGTCGAGTATGGCCCCAAAGGCATCCGCGTGAACGTGGTTTCACCTGGTATGACGCAAACAGAAATGCTCGCAAACATTCCAGACAAGATCAAGATGCTTGCAAAGATGAATACACCCTTGCGGCGCCTCGCCGAGCCGGAAGACATTGCCGCCACGATCGACTTCTTGATCAGCGCTGCAGCAAGGCATATCACGGGTGAAAATATCCGCGTTTGCGGCGGAATTGTGATGTAAGTTAACATTGACTGCGATGCAGGTTTTTATATGATAACCGCTTAAAGTTTAACACGAGACAATCATGAAATCAGACATCATCCCCGATGCTCCAGCCCCCAACATGGCACTGCCACACCTCAAAAACGCCGAACTTGCGAAAATTATAGACCTTATTTCGGCGCAGAATCCGCTACAAAAGAAGCGAATTCGTAATTTTTTACAAAAACAGACCGATGAATATTGGGGGTTCGCTGAAGATCTAAGCGCGATCCTGAATCACAGTTTCTTGACCGACGACGATACGCGGGCACAAGCTGCGACAGCCTACAACAAAATGTGCCTCGACTTTCTCCGCGAGCAAATCCGTTTTCGCAAGACAGGCGTCTATCTGATCAGTGACGCACGCGTGGCAGTGGAGAGTGTTTACGGCGATGCAACAGTTATGCGCTATTACATGGTTGGCCTCCTCATATCTTACCTTTTCTGGCCGAACCACTACGAACTCTTCCGTTTTTTCATGCACAATCTCCCCAAACAAGATCGCGCAAAATCCTATCTGGAGGTGGGCGTTGGACATGGATTGTTTACTTCAAATATGCTCAAGCGATTTCCGAAAATTGACGCCACCGTTGTGGACATCAGTGAAACGTCAATTCGTACGGCCAAGGAAATCCTGAACACGTTCCAAGTGGACATCAGTCACATCAAATTCATTCACGGCGATTACCTTACCGCAGACCTTCCGCACACCGGCTTTGACTTCATCATCATGGGAGAAGTCTTGGAGCACGTTAACAACGCGCCCGAATTCTTGACACGGACCAAACGGCTTTTGAATAAAGGTGGCTCCATATATCTCTCCACCTGCGCCAATAGCCCTGCCCTAGACCACGTATACCACTTCAAATCTGCCGATCACATCCGGGATCTAATTACAACGGCAGGCTTTAAGATCGCCAAAGATCTCGCACTACCCGCAGAGGACGTCCCGCCGGAACGTTGGGCGGCGGAGCTAACCACCATCAATTATTGTGCAATACTAGAGCATGCAAGCGTATGACCGCGGCCCTTCACAAGGAGATCACCAATACGATCGCCCGCGTCAAGGTGGATCCCACTTATATTGCGTACAGCGCACTTGCAAACCTCACCGACTCCGCCCCGGACTTGGGCTTTCCACAATATCGCATTTCAATCCTTCGTAATTTCACCATTGAACCTTTGATTCCAGTCATCAAAGGTGAAGCAATGCGCCTTGGCGTCGCAGCCGATGTACGTTTGTCAGATTTTGATGCCATTGCAGAGTCTGTTTTCAATTCCCAGAGTCAAATTTATTCCCACGACCCGCACCTGATGATCATGGCCCAATGGCCGGAGACATGGTCGCCTGCATTGACCAATAAATTCCTGACACTTACACCGGAACAAATTGACGACGAGGTCGAACGAGTTGTCGAGACGACACGAAACCTGATTCAGGCCATCCGCTCAAACTCGACTGCGCCGTTGATCATCAACAACTTCCTCCTCCCCACCACACGAACACTAGGCATTCTCGACTTTCAATCAGAAAGCCATCAAACTCACGTCATCCTGCGACTCAACAGGGCACTGTTGGAAATGTCCAAGTCATTCCCGGACGTCTATTGGATTGACCTTATGAGCCTTTTCTCCCGAGTTGGCTATGACAATGCCGTTGACCAGCGAAACTGGCATATTGCCAGAGCGCCACTCAGCAAAAACGTCCTAGTGCCCTTGGGGCTTGAGTATGCCAAATTCATCCGCGCCCTTTCGGGCAAGACACGAAAATGCCTCGTGCTCGATTGCGACAATACGCTTTGGGGCGGGGTCATTGGTGAGGATGGACTCGATGGAATCAAACTTGGGCAGACACACCCTGGGTCATCATTTGTCACGTTCCAGCAGGAATGCCTCAACCTCTATAACCGCGGTGTAATCCTCGCGTTGTGTAGCAAGAACAACGAGGCTGACGTCCTTGACGTTTTCAAGAACCACCCGGATACCATTCTGAAGGAACATCACTTTGCCACATGGCAGGTTAATTGGGACGACAAGGCCACCAACATCAGGCGCATTGCCGATGAGCTCAACATCGACATCGACAGCCTGGTCTTTGTCGATGACAATGCGTTCGAGTGCGATTGGGTGCGGAGCCAATTGCCACAGGTCGAAGTGATTCATCTCCCAAAAGAGCCCTTTCATTACCGCCGCGATTTGATTTCGCCTGGTTTTTTCGACTCACTGGCGTTCTCCAGCGAGGACAAAAAGCGCAGCGCCATGTACGTAAGTGACAACCAACGCAAACTGCGGATGATGGCCGCAACCTCGCTTAACGATTACCTGGTTAACCTGAATTTGCGGGCCGAAATTGGCCGAGCAAACAAAGATGATCTGCCACGCATTTCTCAGCTTACGCAAAAGACCAATCAATTCAACGTGACCACTAAACGCTACACCGAGGGCGATATTGAACGCTTTTTCGGCGCACCAAACTCGGATGTATTCTTCCTTAGGCTTACGGACCGGATCTCGGAACTAGGCCTGATAGGAGTGGCCATCGTCGAATATCGGGACACAGTGGCCGACATAGATTCGCTTTTGCTGTCCTGTCGCGCGCTAGGTCGTGGCGCTGAAGAAGTTTTGCTTTGCGCGATTCAAAAATCAGCAGCCACGCGAGCCTGCAAAAAACTGACAGGCACTTACCTGATGTCAAAAAAAAACATGCAGGTTTCAGATTTTTATGAAAAACACGGATTTACACTTACCGAAAAAACTCCACATGGCACCAGATGGGAATTGGCGATCGAGGGTCGTCCGCTACCAAATTACCCAAATTGGATAAATGTTCTAGAGATCAACACCTAACTCGAAATACTGGAGATCGTCACATGGCCGTCAAAGAAGACAAACTTAAGAAAGTCCTGGCAACCATATTTAAAATTGACGCCGCAGGCATTGATGACAACACGTCAGTCGACACTGTCGAGCGCTGGGACTCGCTAAATCACCTTAATTTGATCCTCGCGCTTGAATCGGAGTTTGAAATATCGTTTACCGAAGAGCAAACGATCGAAATCATGAACTACCCACTCATCAAAATGGTCCTCAAGGAACACGGCGTGGAATTTCAATGAAATCTGGAAATACAGAGGCAATTAAAACCGTTCTGACACGAATCCAATCTTATGGGGAAAGACCAGCCCTGTTTTGGAAGGCTCGTGAATATACGTATACCGACCTTACCCAGATGATTACCTCTTGGTTGGATCGGTTTAAACAAGACGGAGTTAGAGATGGGTCTGTATGCGCCTTTGTCGGCGACTACTCTCCCCAAACCTGCTCGTTGATGTTTGCCCTAATGAAAGTTGGGGCCGTACTAGTGCCATTCACAAGTGAAGTCCGCGCGGAAATGCAATCGTTCATGACCCTGGCGGGCGTTGAATATTTATTTGAATTTGATGAAAATGATGCCCATAGATTACTTAAATTCAGTGGAGCTAAGCCGGCGGAACTCGTCGCAACATTCTACAATCGGGAACGTCCAGGCCTGATTGTTTTCACGTCGGGATCAACAGGAAAACCGAAGGGGATCCTGCACGACTGTGAGCTGGTAATGCGGAAGTTCGAAAAACCACGCAAAGCGTGGAGAACGATCTTATTTCTCCTCATGGATCATTTTGGCGGTTTCAACACCTTTTTGGCAACATTCGCCAACGGCGGCGTCGGTATCTGCCCTGAAAAGCGCACGGCAAATTCCGTTGGAAAGGCTATCGCCGATGGCAGGGCTGAGCTCCTGCCAGCAACTCCAACTTTTTTAAACCTGATGGCCGTCAATCAGGTCCACCGTACGCATGATTTAACATCAGTGGAGTTGATCACCTACGGAACAGAATTGATGTCAGAGTCGACATTACAGAAATGTCTCGAAATATTCCCAAACGCCCAACTAAAGCAAACATACGGATTGTCCGAACTAGGGGTGTTGCGTTCCAACTCAGCAAGCAAAGACTCCGTCTGGGTCAAGATCGGGGGGGCCGGCTTTGAAGTAAAGGTAGTTGACGGAACTCTTTGGGTGCGTTCCGAGTCAAATATGGTCGGATACTTGAATGCTCCAAGTCCCTTCGACGAAGATGGCTGGATGTGCACAGGAGACCAAGTCGAAATGCGTGAAGGATTTGTTCGCTTCCTTGGCCGCAAGGCTGAGCTGATCAACGTCGGCGGAAAAAAGGTTTATCCGATTGAAGTCGAAACTGTGCTAATGGAAGCAGAGAACATCAAACACGCAACCGTGTTCGGCAAGGTTCACCCAATCATGGGGCAGGTTGTTCATGCACAAATCTCCGTTTTTGTGGACGAAGACCCAACCAAGGTCACCGAGCGACTTCGCGCCTTCTGCAACCAGCGTCTGGCGCAATACAAGGTTCCGATGAGGTTTAACCTTGTCAGTGAAGAAGATCACCACAATAGCCGGTTCAAGAAAGTGCGCAGGGACAAGGGCGCGCCACAACCAACATAAAAGCTGTAACGATGATCAAATTTGCCAAGCTTCAAGAAAACCACCTTCAAATGATCCTGGATTGGCGGGTGAAACCAGAAATCGCGCAGTTTATGCTAACGACGGTCGATTATGACCTGAAAAAGCAGGCGAATTGGTTTAAGACGATTACCGATGATCCAACTGTAGCCTATTGGATCATTGAGTACCAAAAGGTCCCCATCGGGCTCATAAATTTGGCGGCCATCGACCGCATATCTAACAAATGCAATGCGGGATTCTATGTCGGCGAAATGCAGTACCGCCAATTATCTGCATTCATCCTTCCTTACTTTTATAACTTTGCATTCAAAGAACTCAGATTCCATAAAATTTATGGCGAAGTGGTTGAGGGGAACAACTCAATCTTACAAATTCATGCCCTCCACGGATACCGGCACGTGGGAACCTATAAAGACCACATCTTCAGAGATGAACGTTATTTGGACCTCCACATCGTAGAGCTAATGGCCAGTACTTGGCTCGAACAAAAACGATATCATCGCTATATTGCTGAATTTGAGGTTTAGGATGCGAAGCCTTGCAATAGTGCCTGCACGCGGGGGCAGTAAGCGGATAAGACAAAAAAACATCACGGACTTTTGTGGCAAGCCCTTGATGGCCCATTCGATTGAGGCCGCCCACGAATCCCAGCTGTTTCAGGTTATCCATGTATCCACCAACTGTGAGCAGATCCGCACCATTGGTGCTGCACTACACACAAACACTGATTTTCTCCGCCCGGAGAGCCTTTCTGACGACCATACCGGTATCGTGCCCGTACTTCGCTGGGTCGTCCGGGAGTTCGAACGGCGTGGGCAAATTTTCAATGATGTCTGCATGCTTATGCCCACCGCGCCATTGATCAACAGCGCGGACCTCCGGACGGCATATGATATTTTTAATAGCCAGGAGGCGCGGCATCCAGTCGTTGCGGTAACGAGCTACCCTGTCCCCATTGAGTGGGCGTACACCGCGGATCCCGCTGGCCTACTTACCCGCTCATATCCAGATCAAATGACCAATGTCCGGTCTCAGGACCTTGGCGTTAAGTATTATGATGCCGGCGCATTTGCATTTTTTAACACACGGCAACTTCTTGATGAACATCACGATCTTGGCTCCCATCTTGTCGGCTATAATCTGCCGCGGCATCGGGTTGCTGACATCGACAACCCAGAAGACCTTGAATTCGCAAAAATCTTGTACCGGGGCAGCAGATGATATTTGGCAGCATCGAATCGGAACGTTCAGAGAAGCTAAAAACCCTTCTAACAGATTGTGTTGACACCGAAGTCCGCAAGACAACTGAAGCCGTCTACGAGCATCTTTCTGGAAACGTCCGTCAGCGTTGGGACGAAACGCTCAAGTTTGCCCTTCATCAAGAGTACGGGGCGCGGGACCTGGACAAATACTATGTCACCCACCCCTTGCGCCTCTGCCGCTTTTTAGCCAAATCGCTGGATAGGTCCTACCCTCATTTTGAAGAGGTTCTTACGGCCGCAATCATCCACAATGTCATTGAAAAGAAAGTCTATAGTCACAGCGAACTCTCGACTCGCTACACCCCGTGGGTCGCTGACGCTATATTGACGCTGACTCCCGATCGCAAATCATTGCAAACTGAAGAAGGCAAACACCGCTACTATGCGGGGATTTCCGGACATGGAAAAGACGTTAAGGCTCTTAAAATATTTGATAAATTCGACAACCTTTTTTCCGTTTGCCTGTGCCCCGACCCCACCATCAGGGAAGAATATTTGCTTGAGGCAGAAATGCACCTGAGACCGTTCATTGAAGAGTTGTTCCCCGATTTGACCTTGTATTTTGACGACCTTATTGAAGACAACCGGCAGTTGGGCTACTTCCGCCCTACCGTTGATTAACCAAGCAAGGTGTCGGCCTCGGCAAATGAATAGGCTTGCTTGAATATATCCTTGTCCCAGAGGAAATTCTTGTCGAGATAGTGAAGCTTGCAAATCGTCAGAAATCTTCTGGCGATCTCTAGTTGAGCAAAAGCCAGAAGGCTTTGCGTATCGAAACCAGCCATTTTAAAAATGGATCGAATTTCATCGGGTTTCAGGAACCCTTTTGACACCGTCTTCCGCGCAAGCTTGAAAAGTGCGAAACCAATTGAAACCTCTGCTGGAATCGCCCAAAAACTCTCCAAGTCGAGTACAGCTGCTGGACGAGAGTTCTTCATCAATAAATTGTGTGGGTGAAGGTCGACATGATTCAAATGGCTTGTGTCCAGATCACCGACCAAATTTCCCTTGACGACCCTCTTTGCTATCGGAAAAAATCTGAGAATAAACTCATCAAATGCAGAGATACTCCCCGCGTGCCTCCCTAGCAACGGTTCCACTGACTCGATTATTTCAATCGGCTTCCAATCCCTGTAATGCCGACTCTGACCAGGCGTGGGAATCAACTGCGAAACTGCCATAGGAATTCGTGTCAGCATTTCGATGCCTGCTTCCAACTCGTTGATCGATCCAGAATAAAACTGGGCGTCGATAAACTCCTGGATAAATAGACATAGCTTCTGCCCGGTTGGGCCGGCGTAGTATGTTATTGAATCACCGTTGTCATTTTTGACGAAACGCGCTGCCGGCAGGCCAGCCGCACGCAGGCTTTCCGCGAGAACCGGAAACATATCAACATAATCAATATTCGGCCCGATCGTGAGCGTTTTCAGGTAGTGGCCACCGACCAGGAAATTACCCGAATTGATATTCGCCCCACCGATGAGCTTTATATCCGGCGGTGACGGAAAAACTCCCCCATAAAATCTTTCGAGAAGGTCACGAAGCCCCACGCACACAGAGGGGTCGGACAGTTCAAAGAACTGGGGACAATCGGCAAAATGGTTATCTTCAGCAAACATGAATCTCACCACAGACTCTTACTGATTCCACCGTCAACAGAAATCGCCGATCCCGTCACGTATGAGGCATTTTGGCTGCATAAAAATAAAGCCAATTGGACAAACTCCTCTGGGCTGGCGATTCGCCCGATCGGAATATTTTTTACACTGTTCGCTAGGATAGTCTCAAAATCAATTTTCTGACTTTCTGCCGCTGCGGTGAGCAGCTTCCTCGTCCTGTTCGTCATGACTGCGGCAGGCAATATTGAATTCACCGTAATATTGAAAGCTGCATTTTCGTGAGCGACCGTCTTCGCCAATCCGAGAACGGCGGGCCGAAAGATGTTCGATAGCAACATATTGGGCAGCGGCTCTTTCCCTGACAAGGAGAGCACATTGATAATCCGCCCCCATTTCCTCTCACGCATTTGAGGCAGGCAAAGCTTGGTCAAAAGCAAAACCGACTTCAGATTGACAGAATAAGCGCGATCCACCTGTTCATCGGTCACAGACAAAAGACTTCCCGCGTCCGGTCCGCCTTGATTGTTGATCAAAATGTCGATGGATCCGTGTTCTTTTACAACATCTTCAAAGACCCGGACGATGTCTCCTGATATCGCCAGATCTCCTTGGTGCACGGAAACCCGACCTTGCGCGCCACGCTTCACGTCTTGCGCCGCAAGATTTAATTTCTCAATATCCCGAGAAAATAAGGCAACGTGCGCACCCTCTGCAGCAAGACCAGCGGCGATAGCCTTCCCGATCCCTTCACTCGATGCGCAAACCAGCGCAACTTTGCTCTTTATTCCTAAATCCATCAGAGTCCCGTCCTAACCGAACGCGATACAGTTTAAAACCGTTTGAGCAAGCCAGATATCCACAGATCTCCCCGTCCAGCAAAACCAAACGACCAATCATCGAGCACTCGGTGAAGGGCTGGCAACTCAAGTCGAGTCGACGCCGCAAAAAGTCTCGACTTTAGCCTGTTAAGCAAAGAACGCCCAGCGCCGCTTCGGGCGGTTTCGCTGTCACCAAAGGATCTGATAGCAGTTATATCCAAACCTACCCGCCGTCCCAATTCAGCAAGGCTATTTCGATCAAAAAAGAATGTATGAGGGAAAACGCTTTCCTTGAACTGATCATCCCGGTTCGGAACTTCCACATAGCAGTACCCACCGGGCGCCATAGCACGGGAGACGACTTTCAGAAATTCAACCGGATCGTTAACGTGTTCAATAACATGGTTCACAAACACCACGTCGTATAAATCCGACTCAAGCGTTGCGATATCTTTTCGCGACGCCCTGACCGAAGACACGACATTCATGATTTTGCCAGCCATCACCGGATCTGATTCAACAAAATCGTATTCAAATTGCCCCAGACCCAACAACTCTACAAGGGCATCACGTATGTACCCCCCACCTGCACCAACATCCAGAACTCGGCGGACCGGCGCCGCCTTGCCAACGTGGTTTAGAACATACTTTGCTCGAAACCACGCCTGAACCTTGTTGTGTATCATCAACGCCCGCCTGACAGGTGTTGTTGACCAATAATCGCCGCGTTCGTAAAACCCATCAAGCGCCTCCCGGGTCGGATACGGATACGCTCGGCCAATGCCGCACGACAGGCAGTTCGCAATGCCTTGAAAGGCAAAAACACGCCGCTCATCTGGCCGGCAGGGGTAATTATCCATCGATGACTCTGTTGAACCACAAATGACACAATTAAATCCGAAATCGCTACCCATTGATTCGATCTCAGACATCTTTCGCTCCTGACCGCAGAAAAGCTTGCAGGACCATATTGATTTCAAACATTCAATCCGCCTCTTGAGGAAACTACCCTCGCCGGAACACCTACCGCTATTGAGTTGGGCGGCAAATCCCTCGTCACAATTGATCCGGCTCCAATAACGCAACCATGCCCAATTCGCACATTCTTGGTTACAACTACGTTTGCCCCCAACCACACATCGTCTTCGATAGTTATTTCCCCCTCATTATGACCCTGCAGCCTTATAGGGGTATCGACATCAGAAAATCTATGATCAGAAGATCGCAACACCACGTTTGGGCCAATCAACACATTATTACCTATCTTGATCGACTTTCCTTCTCCACCCACGATGAAGACATTTTGGTTAAGGGCAACATTGTCACCAATAACGACTCGCCCACCCAACAGAAGTTGCCCAATACATAAAAAATTCCTGCCAATTGATTTTGGTAAACCATCGGAAATTTTTACCGGCCCCGTACACCGGAACCCCGGCTGCACCTTGACACCCCAAAGAAGCCAAGGAAAAAACCTAGACGTCATTACGCGGGAGGTCAAACCAGAGCCGGAAGATAAAAAAAAGTAGTCCAAAAAAAGCCGTATTACGTTACCAATCATGTCGTTCTACCCTGAACTTAATTCTTCATCTAAAACAAAAAAACGCACTGGCGCGAGGAATGTCATTCGATTCTACGTGGCGAACTCACCTGCTCACGCCCCCAATTCCAGCCAATAAGTTATTGTCTGGGTGCGACCATGGATGCATGGCAAGGCGATCACGTATCAAACAAAGGCGTTCTGACATATCATCACCTTTGCCGCTTCTCCGCCCGACAATTTCTGAGGCAAAACTTGCCAACCAAGTCTCTAGGGGTTCAACTGTCTCAAATGATGGAATACCCTGCGCAATTGCAGGCTCCCTGGTTCCTGCCGGACGGTAGAAACACGCTTTTTTTCCCAAATACGCCCCTGCCTCAACCATCGATGTGTAAGGCATACCCACAACTACGTCGCACGACGCAACCGCATTCCATGGATTACTGTCGGGGGCCAGCTGGACAAGGGTGTCACCTAGTTCCCGTAAGATGCGCTCTAGCGCATCATCGTACATTAAATCATGAAGCCCTTGATTCAGTTCCCGCTTGAATTTAACGAGGATACAAAGGTCGTGACCAAAGACTGACTTGCAGGCCGCAATAACGTCTCTGAAAAAGGTGACACACCAATCGGATGGGTATATGCCCCTCCCTAAACCAAGCTGAAAAGCGCGGACCGGCAAGATCGGAGTGACATCAAACAATCCGACACACCACTTACGA
>Ga0247843_1007297_pt1 | contig 13730 bp, 9 predicted proteins | sample LaCruzMarch2017__FD_192420 | JGI IMG/M metagenome (GOLD analysis project Ga0247843, IMG submission 192420) | Freshwater microbial communities from meromictic Lake La Cruz, Castile-La Mancha, Spain - LaCruzMarch2017_8m | ecosystem: Environmental > Aquatic > Freshwater > Lake | place: Spain...
AGGAGGATCAGGATTAGTGTGGGGTATTGATTGATATATATATATTACTTTCATCTTACATAGAATAATCATAGTAGAGAAAAGTCTCCTACTCTTCTTCTCTACATACTCACTTCCCTCAACTCCACTGAAGGAAGGGTTCGCTGGGACGAAACTTTTGTATCAAAAGTTGTAATCTGTCAAGAGTAGTATTTACGTACGTTGTAGCCATCCCCCTTACGAAGGAACGGCCACTTTGACACTATCATTCTACAAACGCATAACGATAGCCATAAGCCGTAGCGAACCCCATCCGCAGGCAGGGAATTGTGGAACAGGGGAACACTTCTTAAGCCTGAACTAATAAACAAGACCTACTCATATCTTCAATAATCGTCCTCGCCACAAACCACAATTCAATTTCTGAACACGATGGTCTCGGCATTTTTTATGATGGCTATATGGCTCTCCTTGCAGCAATCAACGGCGTTCACACCTCTATCGTCATCACGGCGTTCGACGGTTTATCACGATCGAGAAAGAAATCGAGGCGGCGTGGAGGCGTTTCCGTACGTGCTACAACTGAACAGCTCCTCGTCATCAGACATCATCCAAGAGAAGTTACGAGCGCAGATGGCCAAATTACAAGAACGCGATCGGAAATCCAAGGAAATATTATCCGATGTGAGTAGGAATTAACAAATTTAATTCAGATAATAATCGTCGATGGGTTCCCATCGTTTGTTGACCTCATCCAATTTTCTCATATCACATCGTCTTGTTTTACATCTTATCGTGCGTAAATTTATCGTATTCAGGCATTAGACGTTGTATATGAGGACGAACACCTCGTCGTTATAAATAAACCGTCTGGCGTACTCACCGTGCCTGGGAAGGAAGATAATCATTCGTTGAATAAGGCGGCATTCGATCGCTTTGGGTGTGAATCAAAACGCATGGATAAAATGGTGGTGCACCGATTGGGAATGGACACCTCTGGCCTCGTAGTTTTTGCACGGACGAATGCAGCACTTCGGGAACTCAATGGACTTTTTCGTACCCGCAAGGTGACGCGTAAGTATGAGGCATTAGTTTGTGGACACGTGACCAACGACGTTGGCGTGATTGACCTGCCGATTATGAGGGATTATGAGTGTCCTCCATACATGAGAGTGAGTACGGCAGAGCATCAGCGTGCATTGATAGGATTAGATCCTGGGGAAGTGGGGAAGAAGATTCTTGAAAGTCCAAAGCCGAGTACGACAGAGTATGAGGTGTTATCGAGGGAGGAATTAGATGGTCGGGGCGTCACGAGATTGACGTTGACAAGCGTTTCAGGACGTACACATCAGCTTAACGTACACTGCGCGGCCATTGGACATCCCATAGTCGGCGATTCCGTGTATGGTTATGGAGGTGAGGCGGCGAGAAATGGTGGGTTGGAGGAAAGTGAATTACCAGCTGGCTGCACAAGCGAAGAGCTGCGTAAAGAAATCTCGGTCGCTGCCGCAAATATGCCAATGTGTGTACATGCAAAGTCGATCAGTTTTGAGCATCCCATTACGAAAGACAGTCTCTCGTTCGAATGCAAGGCACCGTTTTAATCCGATGTTGCACTAAATCATAATGTATCCACCTTAAAAGCTAATTGAAACTCTCATTCCTTTTCATTTCATTGCTTTTACTTCAGTCTGTGAGTCCTAAATAGAGTACTATGTACGTATCTATGAAAAGTTGAGTGAAGGGGTGGTTGTGACATGGGAGGCAACAGACGACGGCGACGGAAAACCAATGCAGACGGCGATGAAGATGTACAGCAATCGAGTTGCCTCGTTCGCATTGAATCCAGCACAACCGCAGTAGACGACGCTGGCGATGCAGAACAGGTATGGACGGTCGATTTCGTGAGAAGTATTGAAAAGAAATCGCCACAGCCCAGCACCTCTGCCGATGCCACCCCATCGGTTATGAGCATCGGATTACAAATCGTCCGAGGAACAATTGATAAGTTGACGAGCCGCAACCAGAAAAAGACGATGAACAAAACGGACTCCGTTTTAAGTGTGAAACCGACACCTATTCAATTGAGACTGTGGCCCACGTTACTGAACTCCTTTGAATCAAAATCCCGCATCAACAATTCTACCCCTCTTAATGTAGTTGGAATAGCACCAACCGGAACTGGTAAAACAATGTCTTATGTTGTGCCCATAATAAGCCAGTGCGTTCGTTTACTTTGCGAAGCAGCGCGTGTTTGTCAATCGATAAATTTAACAAATGTCCATGGATTGGTCCTCGTTCCAACAAGAGAGCTTGCAATTCAAGTGTCGAAAGAATTTCACTTGGTGGCAAAGATTGCCAACAAATATTTGGCAAAGTATTCCCCGGTCGACGCGGAGTCAATAGTAATGAGAGTGGAATCTATTGCTGTGTATGGAGGTGTGGATATCGAATCGCAAGTAGAGTCGCTAATGGGGAAGAATGAATCTTCGTTTCATGGACCAACCTTCACGTCTTTGGTTGTGGCAGCAACTGCTGGTCGATTGTTGGACATCCTCAAAGATTCTAGTTCCGAGAAGCTGTCGGTGGCTTCGGTATTTAGCAATCTCCAGGCAATAGTGTTTGATGAAGCAGACAGAATGGCAGTAAACACGGATATGGCAGGGCAAGTTGATGATATCTTGTCCATTTTGAGAAATGTTCAAGTGAATTCAGACCCGATGTCAGGTGACTTTGTTTCATGTCTTGTGTCAGCGACGCTACCAAATCAGGTGCAACAGATGTGCGAAAAGTGGGTACCCAGATCGCGGGTAGTTGTTAAGGCTGATTATGTAACAATGGAAAACAAACAATCAACGAATCTAACTTGCAAATCTCACACCAGTGATGATAACGAGGAATCTCTCAAAGAGGACGAGCATATAGAGAAAAGAAATAGTGAACAAAACCTTGACTTGTCGTCTATACCGTCAAACATCGTGCAAACGCTTCATGTCTGTTCCAATCATAAGAAGCCCAAGAAGCTCATCATAACTCTGCAAAGAATTTACAAGAAGCAGAACGAAGGAAAGGTGGGCAGATTTACGGTTAATAATAGGTTGAGTATTGTCTTCTTTGCCCAGATTAAAACACTTAAATATGTTTCCAAATTACTGATCAAAGAGGGATCGAGATGTGTTGAATTATACGGAAGCCTAAATCAAATGGAGCGAGAGAAGAGACTCCTGGAATTCAAATCGGGAAAAATTCCGATTCTCCTTGCTACGGATATTGCTGCACGAGGCATACACGTGAACAATGTCAATTATGTTATCAATTACGATTTCCCTAGTTCCCTCGATCAGTATATTCATAGATGTGGACGTGCTGGGAGGAAAGAAGCTCTTAAAGGAGAGACCTCTGAATATCCACCAACTGTCTACAGTTTCTTTACACGTGAGTATTCTGCAATGGCAGTATCTGTAGTTGACCTGCTCAAGAGTTGTAAAGCTTGGATAGACCCCAACCTAACTGCACTGATAGAGGAAAACAACAATGGAAACAAGAAAAGGAAAAGGGGGGACGAATCAACCGAGAATGCAACAGCAATAGGGGCTGAAGAAGGCGATGATGATTCAGACTCAGACAATAATCAATTCTCATTCTTGGGCAAAATTGTATTAAAACGTGCGTTGCATGTGAGCGACGCAGAAGATTCTGACGATGATGAAACGACATAAGACTTTCAAGTGCTTTCAGTCTTTTCTCAATAATTTAAATCAATAGTCAATCCAAACTTGAAGAATTTTGTTGCCGTTCTAACATATGCATGTGCACATTTCGAGGGATACCGGCTGACTGAGGTAAGAACAAGCTGATTCTGTTTTCTTCATTTAACTCCATCCATCCGTGTCCACTAGAGTCTCTTATTTTGTTCATGGTTATCAATTCGCAGTTATCGGGATTTCGCGACAATTCAAAGTCTTCCACAGAGAATTGAAACCACCTCATCAAAAAGAATCGCAATGCGAGTCCATGCGTCACAATGATTACATTCAAGTTATCAAGATCCTGTCCCGCAGTACCGTATCGAGTACAATCTCGTACCATAGTTGGAATGAAAGAAGATACTCTGCTGTAAACATCTAGGCCCGCCTCACCAGTAGGAAAGCGAAAGAAGAATCGTCCAAACTTTGATCTCTCAGATTTGGCATCAAGTATTTGCTGAACATTCTGGAAATTACCAATTTGCTGCTCAGATATTCGAGGCTCTTCCAAGCACGCAACTATGTCTTTGTCATCGAAGAATGGCTTGATTATATCTAAAGTTTGTTTAGCACGAATGTAGGGCGAATTATAGAATAACACAGCAGCATCCTTTTCGCAAATAATCTCTCGAAGCTTCCTTCCTGCATCTGTAGCTTGATTCCGCCCGATATCGGTGAGCGGGATCCTCCAGTCGGGTGTCGTGCAATAAGCACTCTCGTCGACATTTCCCAATGATTGGCCATGCCTTAATAAAATAATTCTACGAGGACGAAAGTCTGGAGTATTGCTTTTCAGACCCCCAACCAGTGAAAGATGTCTGCTTGATGGTCGACGAATATACCGCGGTAGCTGGATGGCCCCCCTACGTCCTGGAAGTAGTAGGCGTGACGCGAACATCGCATCAAATAATATAAGATGATGTTGTTGCTACCGTATAATAAAGAACTGCTACTGGCTCACGGATACCGTCGATATCTACTGGAGGAGCTGGCGTAAAAGCGATGTTGAACAAGAGAACATCCAAAAGGGAGGAAGAGTTCCCGCATTTTTACCAACCTTCAATTTCCCCTGTCTGTCCATCCCCCCTGTCCGGCGTCCCCCCACAACCCAACTCATCTTCGAACCGCTCCGCGTCCCTCACGATGATCGCCCAGAAACTCGCTCGCGCTCTTCACTCGCGCTCCGCGTCGTCACGGATGCGATATCTTGACTCAATCTGCAGTAATGGGTCCACTGCTGGTACCGCCTCTGCCGCTCTGCGGTCCTTCAGTGCGAAGAGCTCGAACTGGATTCCCGGTTGCTCCATGGACACGGAAATCGTTCACGGCGGTGTCGTTCCCGACGACAAGACGGGTGCCATCCTCACACCCGTCTACATGTCTACGACCTTCGTTCAGGAGTCTGTCGACAAATACCTTACTAAAGGCTACAGCTATTCCCGAACCAACAACCCTACCGTAAAAATGCTCGAGGAGAAGGTGGCCAAAATTGAGAACGGTTACGATTCCATTTGCGTCTCTACGGGCATGGCAGCAACAGCCTCGTGCATTAATGCATTTATGAACACTGGCGATCATTGCGTCATTACCAACTGCAGTTACGGCGGGACCAATCGCATCTGTCGCGAACAATTCGTGCCATTAGGAATGCAATTTAGCTTTGTGGACTTCACCGACCCTAAGACGGTCGAGGCGGCGATTCAGCCCAATACCAAGCTCATCTTCAGTGAGAGTCCTACGAATCCAACCCTTACGCTTGCTGATCTCTCGGCCATCTCTGAAATTGCCAAACGTCATGGTATCCTTCACGTCTGCGATTCCACCTTCGCTACTCCGTACATTTGCCGTCCACTCGATCATGGCTGTGATCTCACGATCCAATCCTTGACCAAATATTACGATGGACTTAATATTGGTACTGGAGGGGCACTCGTGGCCAAGACACCCGAACTATATGCTCGCATTAAGTTGATTCAGAATATGCATGGCAACATCATGTCTCCCATGACCGCCTTCCTTATGCTACAAACTATGAAAACTATGGGATTGCGCATCCGTCGACAGTCGGAATCGGCGATGAAGATTGCCAAATTCCTTGAGGGACATCCCAAGGTAAGCAAGGTGATCTATCCAGGATTGGCATCCCATCCCCAAAAGGCACTAGCTGACAAACAGCATCGTGATGGTCTACATGGTGGTATGCTTTGGTTCGATGTTATCGGCGACCCAATTAAATTGATGGACACTGTTAAACGTCCATGGACTTTGTGTGAGAATCTCGGTGCTACTGAGTCTATCATTACGGCATGTGCAGTCATGACACACGCGAATATGATCCGTGAGGATAGGTTGAAGGTGGGTATTACCGACGGCTTCATTCGTGTATCGGTCGGCATTGAAGATCCGGATGATTTAATTCGTGGGTTGGAGGATGCTCTTGGTGGGCTTTAGATAAAAACGATGCAACGCGGTTGTAACGAAACATAACTATTACCTTTGGATCCATAAAATATTTTTGGCTTACATTTTGATACGTTACACTGTTTCATAGAACAAAGGATGATTCGATAATTTCCCCTCAAAATTCAGATTTGGTAAATAATATAACAGCAGTTGGGATGGTTACATACTCACCAACAATATTGAGCTGGGCCAGAAGGGAACCAGCCGCGCAATTATGCTCTCTCGGACCACATGTACGAAAGTGTAATAATAAGAATGAGGAGAAATAATGTGTTAGCAATTGAAAGCCATCTGAAGTGAAATGTCAATGGACGAAGAACCAGAGGTTGATTGTCACAAAGACCAGAAAGCAAACAACTGTGTAGAACAAATATGTTGTACCAGGGCAACAACAATGAGAAGAGTCATGCCACCAACTCCAGTCTGAAATAGTATCTAGTGATGTTACATATGCAAATGATTTGTCACAAATTTCTCAAAGACATCAGCGGCACAGCCGACACAATACTACTAAGAAGCAATCCTGCTGTTGCAGCAACTGTTCCATCTAATGCTACACTTTTTCCTGCCACACCCAGATAGTAAAATCGTCTTGGATGTAAAGCACTTGAGTAATACGAAATAATGGTCTTTCGTGGAATGGCAGTACTCCGCTCCATCTGACCAACATCTCGGTGCCACGATGGCTGATCGTTCCACGCTTGCCAAGAGGACAGGATTTCAACTTGTTGCTTCTTCATATTATCGATACTACTAGTTTCAACCGCTTCAAAATGATGGCTGGTTGTGGTAGAGCCTGACATTAAAGGGTTGTCAGTGAGGTGATCCAATGGATCAGGGTCAAGTCGTGTGATGGAAGCAGATATCATCGATGACATGGCTGTACTCTTCAAAGCTTGGCGTGCCAATATCTGCATCGTCCCACCGGCAGTACAGACCAAAAGTATTGAAGCAATAGCAACAACGTCATCAGGTGTTTCACCATACTTGCTCCGACGAGGTAGCACAGTATCCCCTCTTCTTCTTTTGTTGGGCCGAATGTGCACCTTTTCCTTAGTGAACTCCTCGTGGGACTGTCTAGTCAGGATGGAAGCGAATGAAGCACGAGCATCCCGCACACATTGCACTGCAATTGCAGCTGCGGCAGAGACGGCGCATTGCGGTAAGTTAAGGACATTGGCGATACGAGTTGTCAGGTTGGATAGGGCGGCCTCCTCGGCGTTGGCCACTGTGGCGTCTGGAATGTGATTGCTCTTTATTAGCGAGGGCGCTAATCTAGACGTTAAAGTCGTATCACTGCCACTGAGGTATTCACTCTTGACCGGCGAAGTCGACCCGTCGTGGGTAGGCGTGACTTTGACTGGAGAAAATTCGTCTCCTCCTTCGTGTCTCGTTGATAAAAAGACAGATGACGCCGACAAAGGATTTGTAGTTATAGGAAGAACTGCGGTCGGAGATACGTCCTCTGGCAACGCCGTCCTCAGCTCCTGCATGGCACGTGAGCAATGCTTCGGTCGGACCAGGTCGATAACGCCATTGCCATTCGAATTGATGAAAGTGGGATCGATGACAGCATACGTCCCAAACGCCGAACAGATCTCAGTAAGCGTCCGACCAATGCCTCCACACTTCGCTGCCATGTAGAGCAACGCCGACCCGAGCGCTGCGTACTGTCGAAGCCGATGGAGCTCCGACGGAGCTGACGCGGATTTAGTTCGCGATGAAGATGATAATGCTAAATACTCAGTTGTTCTATCAGTACCAAGCAACGACAGTGACAATGTTGCACCGTTGCCTTCATTCCCATCAACGGGTGGTACAACGATCCCACACCCACTTGACGATATGCCCCGAACCTTCACCCCCTCATTTATCGACGCGTACTTAACAAGCCAAGACACAGCACAATTTAACGCAGGACCCAGGTCCAACACTTGCGCTGCTCTTTCGAGGATGTCGTATGTGACATACAATTGAGAGAGTAACGTTGTCGTTGAGGAAGATTTCTTCTCACCACCGCCAGCACGACGTCGTCGTAAACAATCAGAACGTTCGGTCTCGAGATCGGAATCTGTCCATTCACCATCGTAGCAATTTGATGGGTTGGGTATGATCCGTCGGACCTGATCTAACGTCCCATGCAAGAGCACAGCATCAGCAAGTGACCATTTTTCATCACACCGCTTCACCATCCTCATAGTTAAACTAGATTCAGAAGGCGATGACGACCGCCATGGAGGAAAGGCTTCACATTCTCCCCCCCGCTGCAGTCGTCTATCATCGTTAACATCCACCTCCCCTCTGTCATACATTGCATCCATTGCTCTATATTCCGTTATCTCCTCTTTCTCTTTCTCTTTCCTCTCCTTCTCGAGCATATGCTCAATCATATTCTGTGTCCTCTTAAGTCGACCACGTACCAACGCCAATCGTAACCTCTCCTCGGACGTTCTCTCTCCTATTCTGCCTCCATTGCTTCCTTCGTAGACGTTGGAACTAACACGTGTGGGCATTAACCCTCCATAATATTTCATTTCGTCGACGTGCGAATCGCCACATCGAGCACGTCGTAAACCGACTCCGTCATCGGTATCCCCCCCAGCATGCGAGTAGTCTCGCCATTCGGCACTCGCGTCTCTTATTTTTTCATCAAGTACTATCCCGCACGAGGTACACGTTAGATCACCACCGGCTACATCGAAATGATGGGTGGTGTGTGGGGCCGAGCAATATGGGCAGGGACGGGATGAGGCCGAAGATGAGATGGACGTGGGTTGATAATAGTCGTAGTTGGGATCACGATAAGTAGGACGTGGGGATGTTACTTCATCACGTAGGATTGGCGACGACGATGAATAGAACGAGGAGGAACGACGATGCTGATGCGCGGCGGAGTTTGACATCGTAGTGACGCTCCTCGATGATTCCTTCCTCACCCCCTCCTCTCGTCTCTTCAGTTTTTGGTTTTTGTGTTTTGGTTTTGAGTGGTTGCACGCCCCCCCCACAGGATAGAACAGATGAGATACTTGACACAGCTGTTGTTTGTGGTCGTTTCGATCGGTCTCTCGCTCGCCTTCACCAGTGGTAGTAATTGCCATCGACGACGAGCAACGATTTCTGGCAGGACAGCGACAACATCAACAATATCGACATCCACGTATTCTCTCTCGGCAGCAGCAACATCGACATCGGAACAACACGCCACCACGCTCAAGAAAGAATGCACCCTCGATGGCAAACGTATACGTGGACCAATCGAACCACTCGGGAACTTCGTCCTAATTCGTACGCGCGACACACTCGATGCGACCGAGGGGGGCATCCTCCTTCCGGATCAAAGTAAAGAACGACCCACCGAGGGAGAAGTCGTGGCCGCGGGACCCGGGAGGCTTCATCCGCACACGGGTGTGCGTATTAGTACGCCCGTTTCTGCCGGCGATTCTGTATTATTTGGAAAATTCGATGGACATGATATGAATTATAATGATGAGAGCGTGACAATGATCCGTGATGATGATATATTACTGTACTATCGTGGAGTACGTATGACACGCGACAATGTTGTGCCGTGTCGAGACTATGTACTTGTAGAGCTAATTAAGTCAAAGGCAGAGACTGCAAGTGGTATAGTCGTGGCGGGGAGTGTCATGGCTGATTATGAACCATGTGAGGGTACAGTAATGAAGGTGGGGGAGGGACGGATGACAAGTAATGGGGAGTTTAGTAGTAGTCCAGTTAAGGTTGGTGATCGTGTGAAATTTCGAGATTATGCTGGTAATGGTGTAAAGATTGAGGGTGTGGAACATAGTTTGGTTAGGATGGTAGATATTCTTTGTGGCCTGGAGGCTTGAAAAATAATAATGTTCTTTGAATGACTTGACTCAGGAACTAGATTTTTGCAACAATGTTTCATCATTATCAATAAACAAGCCGATCGGGGCTTCGCCGCGCAGGTGGTTGGATTCATTTGAGGTCCTAGTTTTCATGATGTGTGAGAGTGGATATTTTTCGTACAACGGCTCCGGGATTATGGTGTAGAAGAATAAATCCCTCCGCAAGCTAAAGATGTCATGTAATCACTAGTTTAATTTGGTGTGATTGCAGGCTTTCTTTTTGTAGTTAGTGTATGTGATTGTGGGCTATTTGTTGGATTGGTGTGATTGCAGGCTTTCTTTCGTAGTTATTTTCTACATAAATGGTTAAGAGTAGTAGTTATTTTCTACATAAATGGTTAAGAGTACGAAGGTTTGACAAATTTTTGTGGACAATTTTGGGCCTCACACACACACACAGACAGAAATTCAAATGGACAATTTTGGGCCTCACACGGACGCACAGACGCACAGACACACTCTTAACCTTTATCTATATTGACTAAAGCAATGAGTTGTGGGAGCACCTACATAAAAGTGGGAGACATGCACACTTTTCTTCATTGTTGTATCGTAGAATCAACAAACTAAACGATGAGCTAAGAGTACCTACCTATCAAAGTGGGAGATATGTATGAGGAGCAGGCTAGTCATATAATAACCAATCATCCAAAAAGTGCAAAAGAACAACACCCAGGATTCCAACGTGGTCCCCCACCGTAGTACTAACTGGGCCCGACAGTGCTTAACTTCGCTGAGCAGACGGGAAGCGGTGCTGTCACTGTGGTATGGTCGTTCCTGGTCATCATGACAGAACAAAATTCTTAATCCCAATGATAGATAGTGGGGAGGTTGGGAGGCCACGCGAGCAAGGTCAGTTTGCAGTTTGGAATGATGGACGGCTTGTCCTACACCCAGACTTGACACCCAACATCAACCGACCATGCGGACTAAGACGAAGAAGGCTGCATCGAGTACAGTGAAAGTTGAAGTCGCGGCGAACAATCTTGACTTCGATCCGGTCGTCGTTTCGTTCCCACGTGGAATTCCCAACTCGATCGCATCTTCTACATCGCTCGGTGATGATGATGATGGTGGCGGCGATGATGCTGAGCCACCACTTCGATTTTTGCGATCCAAACCAAAATCCTCATCGTCTCGTGGTACGCTTATCACCGGCGAGGATGATCACTGCACATACACAGCATCAGCATCTGGTCGTGGTCACGACGGACGGCTAACTAAGGCGTATGTTTGCGTGTACGACAAGAAGGCGGGCACGTTGCGTCTTGTCCCATCCGCTGAACGAGGCACGATATTTGCGCTTGATCAATGTGCCAAGGAGTACACTCCCAAGATCAATGGAGCTGGTGGCGAAGAGACTGGAACACGTAGTACCCAAGATCAGCTCCAGCTTCTTGTTGATAGTTTCGGTAGTCGGAAGAAGCAGAAGGTCATGAATAGTCGTGCATCAAATCAGGTGAATATCCACAGTGTCGTAGGAACTGGAGGTGTAATGATGGACAGCGTAAAGAATCAGGAGGGGATCAGTCATGACAATAGGAAGACAATATTGGAAGCGGGGGGGAAGAAGGTGAATCTTACAGAATTAGCACACGAACAGGCTCGAAAGAAGTTGTTACCACAATATGACGTCGACGCGGATGCACCATCCAAGATATATAATGCTCAATTGATAATGGGACCATTGGCATGGGAACGTATATCACGCATCGTTGACAAAGTTCTTGATAAACGCGAAACAGGCGTCGAGCCTGATTGGATTGGTGGACTGTTAGGTCATAAGATACAGCACAGGCCACGGGCTCTAACGACGTTGCTGGAAACGATCGATCCGACGAAGAAGGGATCGAGCTACCGTATTAAGGTTGCATTCTTTCTATACTTTACATGCAAATTACAAAATAGACTACGACGGGGGACCATCGAAGGCAATACACTCGAAGATTGTATAACCAAGATCTTTGTTCCTCACGAGGTTGGTATGCGTCTCTTTGAGCTCTTTATGTCACCGAGTGATGCTGTGGGTGGTGGGTATGTCGCATCGAATCAGCAACAGTCTAAACTGCATGCACATACTTTCATCCTGTACGCGATTGCAAGTGGATGGGATATGAAGATCCAAAGTATCAACCAATTGTGTGCAGACATAAAACTGGATGTCAAGGTTGCGAGTTCTGTTCTACGAGAGGCAGGTTTTGTGGTGAAACGAACTGGCAAGGTGGGGAGTGATATAGGGGCCAGTTTGACGGTACCGTTGACATTTCCACCACCAAAGAGGATGAAACGGAAGTAATAGTCGAATTTGATGGGCAATAATCAAGCTCACAGAAACTTAGGAAAAGTAAGCGCTTGCTTATCTCATGTCATTATCCTCTACTTCTGATTCACACTTGAAGATTTCCCACTTGCCCTTTTTCCTTGACTTGTGCTCCACGTTACATTCCGCCTCCCTCCCTTCCAATGAAGACACTTGCCACAACGCATCTTTTCCACTGCATTCTGATTGCCGCATTGGCACGTCCAAGTCTCGCCATGGATGAGATCTTGGGATTTCTTCCGCAAGTTTTTGACTTGTTTCACCTTGATGTCATCATCATCATCATCATCAAAGGACACGACTAAGGGTTTCAACCTAGTGTCCTTCGAGGAACGTATCAACAACAAATCACGAGCAGCATTCCGTATCTCCATCGAATTGGGTGAGAATGGACTCGCAGCTGTGTCGGTGGTGATATCCCCACTACTTTGCTTTGGAATACTAGATGTCTTCTCATCACCAGTATTCAAACCATCACAGGAGATTAGATGCATATCCACCAGTCGGTTAGGTGGGGGTTGCAAGGATGCCCACTCATAAGGGATGCGCTGGCAATGACGGCAAACCCAAGTGAATCCTTTCGAGTCAAAGGCGAGGAATAGTGGAAACTCTTGCAATACCACGGGCTCGCTGGCAAAGGTCACCCGACGTTCGCTTTGACGTGGGAGCAATGGGGATGACATGTGTTGGTTTATGAACGATGGAAGAAGGGAGACAGAGAATCATCTGTCAATTGACATCAATTGTCAAAATATGTTACACGACTGAAAACTTACAACATTGAGATTGCACATGCTAAATCCAATTTACCCAGGTACTGCTATTGTTCGATTATCTCATGATGCTCACAAACAACAAGCTCGAAGGACAATAGGTACATCAAGCTAAATCCGTGTTTTAAAAGAAGATATTATTATCCAAGGGTGAAGCATATGGATTTATCGATAACAAAACATCATTACATTATCATTACAAGTGCAGAAACAAGATATTGGAGAGCAGCAGCATGAGATAAACATAGAACCGTCACAATAAGTTCATATCCTAGCGGCAACACCATCCCTACCATTCAACAAGGTATTATATCGATGACCGCCGATCCACCCTACCGCTGCTGCTCACCAAGGTACTCATTGCAGCCATGCTCGCCAATGAGGAGGTGGTGGAGGTGAGTCGTGAATCATTATTCTCCTCGTCCGCCAATGATGATGACATCTCGTCCGTCGACTTGCTGTTGATGGATTGGATGGATTTTTCATCAAGATGGATGATGCCACCGCCATTGTTATTGTTGGAGTTGGAAGTCTTCTTCTGCTTTTTGTTGCGGTA
>Ga0247843_1007301_pt1 | contig 13728 bp, 9 predicted proteins | sample LaCruzMarch2017__FD_192420 | JGI IMG/M metagenome (GOLD analysis project Ga0247843, IMG submission 192420) | Freshwater microbial communities from meromictic Lake La Cruz, Castile-La Mancha, Spain - LaCruzMarch2017_8m | ecosystem: Environmental > Aquatic > Freshwater > Lake | place: Spain...
AATCCATGGGGTGGCATGGGGTGGTTTTGGCCAGCCCAGGGGTAATGGTTGTCGGCGCCGGGCACGTGATTGTAGCTCACCACCGGAAAGAGCAGGGGGCTGCCCGCCCACATCTCGCGGGGGTATCGGGCAATGACCGCGTCATCGTGATACAATGCGTCCACGATGCCATGGCCGGAGAGGGGTCTTTGATATCGGACCAGCCATCCGCCGAGTTCGGGCAGCACTTGGGCCATGGCTCCGGTCTGGTCCCGGATTTCTACGCACGCAGTCGATGACATGAGGGGATCGGGCAACGCATCGCCCTTCGGCTCAATTCCAAAATCGCCATCCGACAGTTTGACGGTATCCTTTCCGGGCTTGGATCCCGTACCCCCCACCGTGTTGCAAGGCTGGCTGAAATCGCCGGCCGTCGAGTTGCTGCGCCAAAAGGTCGAGACCGGCGGGGTCGTGAGTCTGGAGAGTGTGGCTCCGGCAGCTCAGGCGTGGCTGGTGGCTGTGATGCATCGGCTTTATCCGGACCGCCACGTCGTGGCCATCACGGACACGCTGAGGAGCCAGGAACAGTTGCATGCCGATGCAGCCACCTGGCTGGACGGGGAGCGTCCGCAGTTCTTCCCGGCCTGGGAGACCTTGCCTCAGGATTCCCGATTGCCCCATGCGGACATCATCAGTGAACGACTCGAAACGCTAATTGCCCTGCGGCGGTTGGATGGGTCCCCTCCGACAGGCCGACTGGTCGTCACTTCGGTAACGGCCCTGCAGCAGCGTACCTTCACCCCGGCCGACCTCGACTCCCGGACTCGGACCCTGGGTCGGGGACAGACGGTCAATCCGCTGGACCTCATCGAATGGCTGGAATCGCAGGGGTATGAGCCCGAGGCTCAAGTCTCCCACAAGGGAGAGCTGTCCTGGCGCGGCGGCATCGTGGATTTGTGGCCCCTCAATCGCCCCTGGCCTGTGCGGTTGGAGTTCTTCGGAGATGAACTGGAGTCACTGCGCGAATTCGATCCCCACCGCCAGACCCGTCGGGATGCCATCGACTCGTGTGTGATTCCGCCGGCCGGTGAGCTGAGCTTGCTGCGTCCCAAGGCCGGGTCCGAGGCGCCAGCTCCCCCGGTGGCTGCACTCGATGCGCACTGGGGTCCGGAGGCGCTGGTGGTGGTCTGCGGGCCTGAGGCGCTGGCCCTTCAGGCAGAACACCATGCCAGTCAGGTCCGGGAGGGGGATAGGTTCCATGAGCCTTGGGAAGCCCTGCAACTGCGGGTGCAGACCTCTGGGGGTTTGTGGATCCGAGTTGAGGATTCCGTCCCGGAGCCCGGTCGCGATCCCGCAGGGTTGCAGCTCGAATCGCTCGACGCGTTCCGTCCCATCGGATCGACCTTGCCTGCACCTCAGGTCGCGGAGGAGCAGCGCCGGACTTTCTTCCAACAAATGCAGCGGTGGTTGCGGCAGGGCTACCACCTTCAGGTCTTTTGCAACAATGCGGGCGAGCTTCAACGCTTTGGAGAGCTGTGGCGCGAACTCCTGCCCTCCCATGGAACCGAGGCTGCCGAGGGGTCCGCGTCGTCGTCGGTCCCGGAGGTCCTTTCTGGAACCCTTTCGCGCGGGTTTCTGTGCGAAATGGCCCGACGGGTGGTGATCTCAGACGCGGAAATTTACGGGCGCTACAAGGTATCCCGGCCGCGGCGCCTGAAGTCGCATCATGCGCAGTCGGTGCGCAATGCCTTCGAGGTGGATTTCACCGACTTCGACCTTGGAGACTTTGTGGTGCATCTCCAGTACGGCATTGGGATTTACCGCGGCCTCAAGACATTGCCCCCGCGTCAGGCAGGCGCCTCGGGCGGGGGGCAGGAATGTCTGGTGATCGAATACGCGGCGAGCTCCAGCCACGACGAAGCTCCCAAGCTCTACGTGCCGGTGACCGAGGCGCACCTGGTCAGCAAGTACGTGGGCGCGGGCAAGGCGCGTCCACAACTCAGCACCATCGGTGGCACCCGTTGGACCAAGGCCAAGGAGCAGGCCCAGCGGTCGGTGCGGGATCTGGCGGCCGAATTGCTTTCCGTGCAGGCGGCGCGGGCCACTCAGCCGGGCCATCCGTTTTCGGTCGACACCCCGTGGCAGCGGGAGTTCGAGGCGAGTTTTGAATTCGAGGAGACGCCCGACCAGGTCAAGGCCATTGCGGCGTCCAAGGTGGACATGGAACTCCCCAAGCCGATGGATCGCCTCATTTGTGGCGACGTGGGTTTTGGCAAGACCGAGGTGGCCATCCGGGCAGCCTTCAAGGCGGTGATGGGCGGCAAGCAGGTGGCGTTGCTGGTGCCCACCACGGTGCTGGCGCAGCAGCACTACAACCATTTCCGCGAGCGCATGGCGGAGTACCCGGTGCGCATCGAATTGATGAGCCGCTTCCGCACGGCCAAGCAGCAGAAGGCGGTGATGGAAGCCGCGGCCGTCGGTGCGGTAGACATCGTCATCGGCACCCACCGGATCGTTTCGGCAGACATGATCTTCAAGGACCTCGGACTGGTGATCGTGGATGAGGAGCAGAAGTTCGGCGTGAAGCACAAGGAGCAGTTCAAGCTGCTGCGCCGGACCGTGGATGTGCTGACTCTCAGCGCGACTCCGATTCCTCGAACCCTGTACCTGGCCCTGACGGGGGCCCGCGACCTCAGCACGCTCGAGACGCCGCCGCAGGACCGGTTGCCGGTGGAGACCATCGTGGGCAATTACGATGAGCGGGTGATCCGCGACGCCATCCAACGGGAGTTGAACCGGGGAGGCCAAGTGTACTTCCTGCACAATCGGGTCTCCACCATCGAGGATGTGGCTCTGAAGTTGAAGACCTTGGTGCCCGATGCCCGGATTCTGGTGGGCCACGGGCAGATGGCCGACGACGATTTGGAAAAGGTCATGACGCGCTTCGTCAACGGCGAGGCCGATGTGCTGGTCAGCACCACCATCATCGAGAGCGGCTTGGACATCCCCAATGCCAACACCATGATCATCGACCGGGCCGATCGTTTCGGTCTGAGCGAACTCTATCAGCTCCGCGGTCGCGTGGGTCGCTACAAGCACCAGGCCTACTGCTACCTGCTGCTGCCGCGCCATGCCCAATTGCTGACCGAAGCCCGCAAGCGGATGAGTGCCATCAAGCAGTACAGCGCGCTGGGTAGCGGCTTCAAAATCGCCATGCGTGACCTGGAAATTCGTGGTGCGGGCAATCTTCTGGGTCAGCAGCAAAGCGGCCATATCACTGCGGTGGGCTTCGACCTGTACTGCCAGTTGCTGGGCCAGAGCATCTCGGTGTTGAAGGGTGAGACGGTCCGGACGCGGGTCGAGGTCCGGGTGTCGCTGGATTTCCTGGCCACCAATCCCGGTGAGGAGGGTGCCGCCAAGACCGAAATCCGGCGCTCCAAATCCGACTGCGCCCCGTCCCTGAACATTTCCATCCCCAGGGACGGATGTGTGGCCACCTACTGGGAAGATCCGGATGAAGAACCTCCCCGAGGTCGGTCTTCCTCGGCCTCCCGGCGGGCGGTGGAAGAGGACGACGGGCGCAAGTTCCCGGCCTACCTGCCGCTGGATTACGTGCGCGAACCGGCCCAGCGGGTCGAGGTGTACCGCAAGTTGGCCCAGGTCGCCGACAAGGCCGGGGTCGAAGGGTTGCGTCAGGAACTTCGGGATCGCTTCGGTCCCTCGCCTGGACCGGTGGATTTGCTGCTGCAAACCCATGAGTTGCGGCTCTTGGCCGCCGAGTGCCGGGTCACGTCGGTGGAGGTCACCGAGGGCAAGGTGAAGCTCATGCATCGGGGAAGTCTGGTGACGGTGGGAGGCCAGTTCCCGCGGTTGTCCAAGCGCGACCCCAAGGGACGCATCCAGGAAATTCGACGCTTGCTGCTCTCCTTGAGCGGTGACTCGGCCAAAGCATGAACTCGTTCTCGATCTTCGGGCGACGCGGCGGGTCGGGCAGGTTGGCCTTCTTCCGGTTGCTGATCGTGGTTTATGGGCTGGCCCACGGGTGGGCGCTGTCTCCGGTCCACGGGCTGGCCCGTGAACTGTGGGTGATTGATCCCCGAGGGCTCAGTGGTGCGGAGAGTGTGCTCTTGGCGTCCCTCCAGGGAGGGCTCAATCGCACGGGGGCGGTGGTTTGGGTCCAGGGGCCGGGCATGAACGCCCGAATCTTGGATGAACTGCGCACCGAGGGGTGGACGCTGCGGGAATCCAGCGGCCCTTGGCCATTGCTGCGGGCTCACAAGGCGGCCTTCTCCGGTTTGGTCATCGGTGAGGTGGGATCCGAGTCGCTCAATGGGGCCACTACGCTGGCTGGCTTGAATCGGGCGGTGGTGGCCGATCCCTCGCTGGTGGAACGCCTGGTGGCCGAAGGGTTGCCGGTATTGGCCGATGCCCGTTCCCGCTCGACCGCCGCCCTGTGGGCCGAGTCCGAGTCCCGCGTGGCTCGTGGGGTGATGGTCCATCAGGATCCCACCAAGGCCCTGCACCTGCGCGATCTGGCCATCAGTTTGGGAGCCTGGACGGTCTATGACGAACCGTCGGCCGAGCGCATCCGTCAGATCCAGGCGCTCGGGCCTCACACCCGAGTCTTTGGGTGGGGTCGGGATGAATTGGAGTTCGTGCGCGAGGTGAGCCGGGGCGGCGGTGCGGTGATCCCGGCCGACTGGTCCTTGAATTTGTCGGCGCTCCGCCATCTCCCGGTGGCCCTGCCAGCTCGGCCCCGGCCGGTAAAACCTCAGCCGCGTCAGTCCGGGGAGCGGGTGGTGGCCTTCGTGGTGAGCGATGGGGACAACTTGCAATGGGTGGGCGGGCGTTTCGCGGAGGATCCTGGGTTTTGGGGCAGTCCATTGCGGGGCCGGTTTGCCGTGACTTGGGAGATGCCGCCCGAGGCCTTCGTCATGGCCCCTCGCATTTTGAGACATCTTCTCCGTACAGCCACGCCCCGGGATGAGTTCATCGCCGGCCCCAGCGGCTACGGATACCAGTTTCCGGGCCCCTTGCCCGACCGCCCGGCAGCTGCCGCCGAGACGGCCCGGGCCGTCGCCCGAGTCGATTGGCCGCTAGTCACCTTGCTCAACGCGGACGGAGGTCAGGATCAATCGGACCCTTGGTTGGCGCAGCCGGAAGTAACGGGGGTCCTCTACAAGGACTACGCCCCTTACAATCGCGGACAGGGTGCGGTGCGCTGGCACCGGGGCAAACCCAGTGTGTCCTACCGGTTTCTGCTGTGGGAATTGAAGGACCGTGCGGGAGCCTTGCGTCCGGACTCCCTGCCGATCGGTGTTGCCGAGGCCATTGGGAAGCTTCCTTCGGGAGCGGAGGCTGGCCCGGGTGCTTTCGCCTTGGTCAATGCCCACGCCTGGTCTTTCCGGAATACGGGGGGACCAATGGGGGCCATCGGACGGACGATCGAGGCGCTGCCTCCGAAAGTTCGGGTGGTCACGGCTACGGAGTTCTTTGAACTCATGGCCTTGGAGGCGCCGGCCCGGGATGCCAAGAAAGGCGACTGACTCCGGGGAGGTCTTCGGGCTAGGCTCAACATTATGCCGGAGGGTTTGGTGAAGTTCCTGCAACGCTGGTTGGTGACGACCATCGGCGTTTTGTTGGCGGACGTCTGGGTGGATGGGATCCATCACCAGTCGTTCGGTGCCTTGTTGGAAGCCTCGCTGCTGCTGGGCTTGCTCAATGCCTTCGTGCGGCCTCTCCTCATGTTGATCTCGCTCCCACTGCTCATCGTCACCCTGGGTCTCTTCGTGTTGGTCATCAATGCGGTGCTCCTGAGTTTGGTGGGTGGCATGCTTCAACCGGGCTTCGTGGTGGACGGATTCTGGTCTGCCTTCTGGGGTGGGGTGGTCATCAGTCTCGTTTCGTTGGTGGTCAACGGATTCCTGGGGCGCGGATCCAAGGTCCAGTTTCAGGGGAACATTCGCGGATCGACCGGGCGCCGTCGGCCGAAAAAGCGGGATGACGACGGGGGCGGACCGTTGATCGATGTCTGAACCGAAGGTCTGATCCGGATCCATGGCCTCGAAGTCCCGAACCGAAACGTCCCGAGCGCAGCCCCGCCGGGCTCTCGCGCCGAAGATGCTGCTGCTGGCGCTGGTCGGGGTGTTGGCCTGGGGCGTGTGGCGGGTGCTAAGCCCCGGAGAGGGTTCCGCTTCGAAACCGGTGCCTGCAGTGCTCACAGAGCCTCCCACCGTTTCGCTCGATCCGACCCCGACCCCAGTTCCAACCCGAGCACTGCCAGCGACGGTGCCACCCCCACCGACTCCGCCACAGCCCGCTGCGGTGCCGGCTCCGGTGAACCCGCTGGCCTCGGTGCCTGCCACGGTTCTGGCCCCGCTGTCGGTGGCTTCCAACGCCGTGTCTCCGTTGGTGGGGATCACCTCGGCCCCAGTGACCTTGTCCACTCAGATCCTCCGGGTTTCTGGGCCATCACTTTCTCTGTCGTCCTCCAACACCCTGTCGGCGTGGGAATCTCGCGGAGCCACCAACTATCTGGAGGCGCAAATCGCCTTGGCGGGCCTGGGGTTTTCTTCGGGCTCGATCGACGGTGTGGGAGGAGCCCAGACCGCGGCGGCATTGAAGGCCTTTCAACGGCAGCAGGGGTTGGAACAAACCGGATGGCTGGATCGGAACACCCGCAAGGTTCTGATCCTCCGGCGGCCTCCGTTGACCTCCTATCGAGTCAGCGCCAACGACCTCCTGCGGCTGGCTCCCGTGCCCGAGACCTGGGTGGGAAAATCGCAGGTTGCTGGTCTGGAGCATGAGACCTTGCTGGAGCGTCTGGCCGAGCGGTTTCAAGCCCATCCAGGATTGCTGCGCCGTCTCAATTCCGCTGTGGACTGGGCTCAGCCAATGGAAGGACTGGAATTGACCTTGCCCGCCATCCCTCCGGTCCCCGCCCGTCGTGCCGGTCTCATTCGCATCAACCTCGCCGGGAGGTTCCTGCGGGTGTTCGACACCAGTGGCGAATTGATCGTGCATTTTCCCTGCAGCATTGCGCGGCGTGTGGAGAAGCGACCGGTGGGGGATCTTCAGGTGTCGGTGACCGTGCCCAACCCCGACTACACCTGGGATCCGGAAGTCTTCCCCGAGTCCCCGGAATCGCGCACCGTGGGTCGCAAGTTGCGCATCCCGCCCGGGCCCAACAACCCGGTGGGTGTCGCCTGGATCGGACTCAACCGCTCGGGCTATGGCATCCATGGGACCCCCAAGCCCGAGGACGTCGGTCGCACCGAGAGCCATGGCTGTTTCCGCTTGGCCAATTGGAATGCGGAGTTGCTTCGCCGGATGGCTTGGCCGGGCCTCACCGTGCGGGTGGAAGGCGAAGTTCCGGGGACCACAGCGACGGCCCTCACCGCTTCAGCGACGGCGGTCACCAATGCAGTGAAGGCTTCGCTGCCTTCGGGTGTGCCAGCCAATGCTGCTGCTTCCGCGTCTTCTTCCGTGCCTGCGATCACCAATTCGGTTTCGACGCCTCCCTTGTGAGGGGGGCGTTGAGGCGGAACCCTGCCGAGAAGTTCTCGTCTCATCCCCGGAGGATCACCCCGTGTCTGGCAGAAAGACACGCCGCCGCATTGCGTTCTGCAAGTTCCCGGCGTAGGCCTCCGGGATGCCGTCTTCATTGGCCAGTTGTTCGGACCGCGGAGCGGCCCTCCTGCGCGAACGGTTGGAGTCCATTCCCGCCCTGCTGGAGAGCTGGGCTGCTTCCCCGGAGGCGGCGCGCGCGGCCCAACCGCAGAAGTGTCCCCAGCGTGTGGTAGCCACGGGTTTGGGCAGTTCCGAGGCCCACGCCCGATACCTGGTGTGGTTGCTCAACCGGTTCACGGACATCCCTGCGGAGTTTCTGCCCACCGGAGCCTTGTTGAGTCCGGACTCTGGCTGCCGCTGGCAGGATCGCACGTTGGTGGTCTTCAGCCAGGGACTCTCGGCCCATGCCCGCATCGCGTTGGGATGCCGGGGCGCCTTCGCCAGAACGGTGCTCTTCACTGCGGCGAGCCGGGAGGGGTTGATCCGCGGCGGAAAACTCGACCGTGCCCGATGTCTGGAGACCTTGGAGCAGGAAGGTGCTGAGGTGATCCGTTTTCCCCTGGAGGACGAGTACACCCTGTTGATCCGGGTGGTGGGTCCGGCACTGGGATTCTTGGCGGCCCGGCTTTGGGTGGGGGCTCTGTCCGGAGGGGTTTTGTCCGGGGATCCTCAGACCGTCGGAGCTGAGGCGGCCCAAGCGTTTCGCACGGGCTGGTCGGCGGGCCGCGTCGCTTGGCCCCGCATGGAGCCCGAGGTTTTCGGTCGGGGCTTCGCGTTGCTCGCCTCCCCGGATTTGAGCGAGTACCTCCAGAATCTGGCCTTCAAGTTTGTGGAGGGACTCTTTCGACCGGCCCCGACCCTTCAGGAATTGCTCCAGTTCGCCCATGGCCCCTTCCAGCAATTGACCGCAGCGCCGCGTCCGGTGGTGGTGCTGCATCGAGCCGGCGAGATCGAAGGAGACCAGCTCCGCCGGATACGGGAACTGTGTCTCAGCGCATCCCTGACTTGCCATGACACCGGCTCAGGCTTGGTGTCGCGGGCCGATCTCCTGGTCTTCGAGGCGGAGGGACTTTTCGTGGAGCCCTTGCTGGTGGGCGTGGAGCAAGAGGGTGTCAATCAGGTGGCTTGGCCCGGCCGGGGTCTGGATGGCCCCCTCTACGAGTACTTGGGTCCGGACGGTTCCCCCGCCTTGCGTTGAGGGCAGCGATGGAACGTCCGCAACCGGATCGATCCGACGCAAGCATTGCGGCCGCAGTTTCCCATTCTCGCTGGAAACTCAGGGAAGGGGCCCGAGCAACGGACCCAGTCGGGTATTTTGTTGGGCCATGTGCTTGAGGCAGGGATCGATGCGTATGGCCAATTCGACCCGTTCTCGTGCGGCCTCCGGATGCCCGACCAAAGCCTCGTAACAGGCCAAATGGAAATTCCAAAGTCCGTTGCGCCGGATGGGCTCCGGGGCTGTCAGCAAGGCTTGCCGGGCTTCTTCGTAGGCGCTGAGTTCGTAGAGGCAGCAGCCCCACCCGATGAACTGCTCGGCATCGGCATCCCGACGTGAACACAAAGCCTTGAATGCCTGGGCCGCCTCGGCCCACTGCCCCATTTGCTGGTGAATCACCGAACGCAACTCCAACACCTCCGGCTCCAGTTGGTCTCCGGAGGGGAGTTGATCCAATTCCTGCAAGGCCGCCTGGCTCATTCCGAGTTCGAAGTAACCCACTGCGGCCTCCGTTGTCCGACTGAGTTTCGAAAACGGCACGTCGCAACATGTCATGGTTCCGGTGAAACTCAAACGACCTCGATATTGGAGGGTTCCCCCGACGAGCAGTGTGGGGCATTGTGGACCCACGGGAGATCTCCATGCGCTGGTTCGACGCCCATAATCACCTGCAAGATCCTCGGTTGGGCAATGATCCGCTGGGATGGGTGACCACCGCTGCCGCTGCGGGCATCGCTGGCATGGTGGTCAATGGAACCTGCGAGGGCGACTGGCCGGAGGTTCGGCGGCTGGCAGCCCTTTGCCCCTCGGTGATTCCCGCCTTCGGCCTGCACCCCTGGCGTGTTTCCGACCGATCTCCCCAGTGGCGCGACGCACTGATCGAGTGTCTGGACCAGACGCCCCGCGCCGGATTGGGTGAGGCGGGATTGGACCGTTGGATCCTCGATCAATCGCAGGACCGGTGCATCGAGCTGGGAACTGGCCCGCAAGGTCCGGCACCTCTGGAGGTCCAGCTCGAGGTGCTTGACCAGCAGCTGGCACTGGCTTCGGAACGCGGCCTTCCGGTCACGGTGCATTGCTTGAAGGCTTGGGGCCCATTGATGGAATGCCTCCGCCAGCGGCCGAGGCTTCCCCGAGGCTTCCTGCTGCACAGCTATGGCGGCTCGGTAGAACAGGTGCCCGAGTTGGTCCGACTGGGAGCCCACTTCAGCATCTCCGGACACTCCCTCCATCCGCGGAAGGCCTCGCACGCCGCAGTCTTCCGGGCCATTCCCCGAGACCGACTGCTCATCGAGACCGACGCCCCCGATCAACTCCCGCCCGCCGACTGGGTCTCCCATTTTGCGACCGATGCGCGGGGGATTCCCGTGAATTCTCCGGTCAATCTGGCCCGGATCGCCGAAGGGGTATCCTGCCTCTTGGGAATCCCCATCGAAGAATTGGCCGCACAGTGCGAGGCAAACTGGATGCGCTTCTTTGGACCACCGTTGCCCGGCGGCACCGGCCCGCCAGTCACAGTGCTCGCTGGATCCGCTGGAGTTGCCGAAGCAGCGCCGGCATCTGATTCAGGGGGATCATGTTCGGACCATCGCTCAGAGCGCGATCCGGTTCCGGATGGGTTTCGATGAAAAGCCCATGAACCCCGGCGGCCACGGCACACCGGGCCAATACCGGTCCAAACTCCCGCTGCCCTCCCGAGGAATCTCCCTGCCCACCGGGCAGTTGGACCGAATGGGTGACATCGAAGACCGTGGGATAGCCGAACCCCGCCAAGATGGGTAGCGAGCGCATGTCCGCCACGAGGTTGTGGTATCCGAAGGTGGTGCCCCGCTCTGTCAGCATGAGATGGCGATTGCCCGTCTCAGCCGCTTTGGCCACCACGTTCTTCATGTCCTGCGGCGCAAGGAACTGACCCTTCTTGATGTTCACAATCCGGCCGGTGGCTGCGGCCGCCTGCACCAAGTCGGTCTGGCGGCAGAGGAAGGCCGGGATTTGCAGAATGTCGCAGACCTTGGCCGCGGCGATGGCCTGCTCCTCGGTGTGGACATCGGTCAACACCGGCACCCCCACCTCGGTGCGGATGCGGCGCAAGATCTCCAAGCCCTCGGCCATCCCCGGGCCTCTGAAAGACTTGCCCGAGGAACGGTTCGCCTTGTCGAAGCTGGCCTTGAAAATGTACGGAATCTTCAAGCGTCGGCAGACCGACTTCAGCGTCCGTGCGATCTCCAGACAGAGGGTTTCACTCTCGATGACGCAAGGGCCCGAGATCAGGAAGAGCCCCTTGCGACGGTTCAGGACCCGCCACAGCGGGAGGATGGAATCGCTCACACCGGAGGTCATCGCGGTGGTGCGACCGTTTCGCAATCCCGGAATCGCCTTCGGGAGTTTCCAGACGGGTTGCGACGGCAGTCTGAAGGCCCCCAGAACGAATGAAGCGCACGGCAGAAGCCTGAAAAACCCGCGCTCCGACAAACACCCTTCCCGCATAGCCCCAAGATCCCCACGCCCCCAGCGCCAGCGGGATCGGGATCGGGATCGAGATCGGGCCGGAGCCTTCCTGCGTAGCCCCCACAAATACGCCCAGCAGAGCGGGACCGGGCCGGAGCGAGCCTTGGAAGCGAACACCAAAAATCCCTCGCGCACAGCGCGAAAGCCCCTCCTCCCCAGAGCTTCCTCAGCGAGCGCAGGACCGATCCCGCGGAGCCCCCACCGCCAACAAGCCCCAAGCGCCAGCCCCAGCACTCCGCCATCGCAGAACAGGTGAGAGCCCCCGGGTGCATGCGGCGTTCCTTCAGAACGCACCGGTTGTGTGCCATACCCGGGGTTTCACCCCGGGCTGGTATGCGGTGCCCCGTTGGGGCACTCCGAACGCCTCACCACCCCAGAGCCCCCACCGCCTCCGCGTCCCCACGTCCCCAGCGCCATCACCACAACACACCGGGTCAACGATTGTTTTTCCTCAATGGCGACAACCAAACCATCCCATAAAGGGACATACCTCCAATCCACGAAGCGGCAGCGGGATCGGGCCGGAGCGAGCATAGGAACGTCGACATCCTAATTCCCGTCGCGCGACAGCGCGAAAGCCCAACTGGCCCCAACGTTCCCTGCGAGCGCAGGACCGATCCCGCGGAGCCCCCACCGCCAACAAGCCCCAGGCGCCAGCCCCATCACTCCGCCATCGCAAAACAGGTGCGAGCCCCCGGGTGTATGCGGCGTTCCTTCAGAACGCTCCGGTTGTGCGCCATACCCGGGGTTTCACCCCGGGCTGGTATGCGGTGCCCCGTTGGGGCACTCCGAACGCCTCACCACCCCAGAGCCTTCCCGCGTAGCCCCCACAAATACGCCCAGCGGAGCGGGATCGAGCCGGAGCGAGCCTTGGAAGCGAACACCAAAAATCCCTCGCGCACAGCGCGAAAGCCCCTCCTCCCCAGAGCTTCCTCAGCGAGCGCAGGCTCGATCCCGCGGAGCCCTCACCGTGCACCCGGCCCCAGAGTCCGTCTGGCTCCCTCCCGACGGCATTATTTCGGCTTCAGTTCAACAGGGTTTCGATCCGGACATCCACCTGCATCGTGCGGTCGGTCAGACCCTTGTAGGTGCCCCGGATCGGCAGGGCATCGGAGTAGTCCCGGCCGACGGCCAGCTTGATGTAGTTCTGATCCGGCTGACGGTTGTGGGTCGGATCCAGTGCGCACCAACCGACCCCGTGCAGGAACACCTCAATCCAGGCATGGCTGGCATTGGCATCTTGGGTGTGGAGGTATCCGCTCACATACAGCGCCGGGATTTTCAGCGAGCGACACAAAGCCAGCAGCACATGGGCAAAATCCTGACAAACGCCGCGACGGTCGGCGAACACCTCGCCCGAACGCGTCTTCACCGAGGTGACCAGTGGCGTGTAGGTGAACTCCCGGTGGACGAATGCCATCAAGGCCTGAGAAGCCTGCCAGACATCGGATTCATCACCCACCACGTCAATGGCCGTGCGCCAGACCTCCGGGTTGATCTCGACGAACTCACTGCCGCTGAGGAATTCGAAACAGCGGTCCAACCGCTCGCACTCGGCCAGACGTTCCCGGGGGAAGGGGCGGGCCTGGGGATCGAGCCAGTTGGTCGAGTTGGTGGTCACACGGAACTGGCTCTCGATGAGCAGTGAAGTGTGCGGCTCGGGAATTTCAAAGTGATGGGTCCGATTCCGGTAGAAGTCGGTGTAGTGCCGCAGGCGCGGCGGCGGGAAAACCTTCAGCACAAAGCTGTCCACGTGCTGGTGCTCATTGGTGACAGGCTCCAGACGGACTTCGTTGAAGCTCTCCTTCACCGGCGTCGCGTAGGTGTAGCGGGTGCGATGGATGACACTGAACCTCATGTGGCAGAGTCCATCCTGCCCCCGCCTTCCGCTGTGGGCAACCCCAGACGAAAATCCTACGTTGACCCCGGTACCCTGGCTGCGGTTCAACTGCCCGCGTGCATCCCGTAAATCTCCTCCGTGGCGCCTTCGTCGCGTTCACCGGTTTGACCCTGGGCCTGGGCCTTGTTCGGGCCGACGTGTCCCTCCATTCCCTCTTCACCGATCACGCGGTTCTGCAGCAGGGCAGGCCGGTGCCGATCTGGGGGCACGCCGCCGACGGTGAAGCGGTGACCGTGGAGTTCGCCGGCCAACGTGTTTCCACCGTGGCCCAGAATGGTCGTTGGTCGGTGCGTCTCAAGGCTCTGAAGGCCACCGCCGAGGGACGCAATCTCCAGGTCCGCGGCCACAATACCGTGGTTCTGAGTGACGTGGTCGTCGGCGAGGTCTGGATTTGTTCCGGACAGTCCAACATGGAGTGGCCCCTGACGGCCAGTTTCGAGCCGGCGGCGGACATTGCCTCCAGTGCCAACCCGAACTTGCGCCTCTTCACTGTCACCAAGCGGCGTTCCCCCGTTCCGCAGACCGAACTCCATCATGCCGCGCATGCCTGGGGCAA
>Ga0247843_1007305_pt1 | contig 13719 bp, 14 predicted proteins | sample LaCruzMarch2017__FD_192420 | JGI IMG/M metagenome (GOLD analysis project Ga0247843, IMG submission 192420) | Freshwater microbial communities from meromictic Lake La Cruz, Castile-La Mancha, Spain - LaCruzMarch2017_8m | ecosystem: Environmental > Aquatic > Freshwater > Lake | place: Spain...
CGTGATCGTTCTTGATGGACTATTCGCAATGTACTTTACCGCGATTGGGATTTGACATGGAGGATAGCCCCCCAAAAACCCCAGCCATCAAGGTCCGCGATGTGGTCGTCGGCTTTGGTGATCGGATCGTGCTCGACCATCTGTCCATCGACGTCCAACGGGGCGAAATCTTAGGCTTTGTCGGCGGCTCCGGCAGCGGCAAATCGGTACTGCTGCGCGCGATCATCGGGTTGCTGCCCAAGCGCGGCGGCACGATCGACGTCCTGGGACGCAATCTCGACAGCCTGGACGATGACGAGCGGCAAGCCCTCCAGCGCCGCTGGGGCGTTCTGTTCCAGCAAGGCGCACTGTTTTCATCGTTGACCGCCCGCCAGAACGTCGAGTTCGCCATGCGCGAAAACCTCCATCTTACCGACGCGCAAATGGCCTCGATTGCGACCACGAAGCTCGCAATGGTTGGGCTCACCGCAAAAGACGTCGGCAAGATGCCCTCCGAGTTGTCCGGGGGAATGACCAAACGCGTAGCGCTCGCCCGCGCATTGGCGCTCGACCCGGAAGTCCTGTTTCTGGACGAGCCGACCTCGGGCCTTGATCCAATCTCGGCCGCCGAGTTCGATGTCCTCATTCGCACCCTGCAAAAAACCCTCGGCCTCACGGTCTTCATGGTCACCCACGATCTAGCCAGCCTTCATACGGTTTGTGACCGCATCGCTGTGCTGGCCGAAGGCAAGATCGTTGCCATCGGTCCGATAGCGGCCATGCTGAAATCGGAGCACCCCTGGGTAAAGTCCTACTTCAGGGGACGGCGAGCTGCCCTGATCGAGCCGAACACTTCTCGTCAATCTGTTTGAGGCGGTCCATGGAAATTCGCGCACGCTACCTTCTTATCGGCTGCTTCACCCTCGGCGTCATCTCGGCGGGGCTGCTGTTCGTCTACTGGTTGAATGCGACGGGCGGCCTGGGCAAGCGAGCCGCCTACAGCATCCGCTATGACAGCTCGGTGTCCGGTTTGCTGAAGGGTTCCGCCGTGCTCTTCAACGGTGTGCGCGTTGGCGAAGTCACAGCTCTCCAACTGGATGCAGCCAACCCGCGCGACGTCGTGGTCGCGATCGCAATCGACAAGACGGTCCCCGTGCGGAGCGACACGATTGCCGGCATCGACTTTCAAGGCCTGACGGGATCACCCGTCGTATCGCTCACCGGCGGGACGGCCTCGCTACCGCTGATCGTGTCGAACGATGGCAAGCCACCCGTGTTGACCGCCGAAAAGAATGCCGGACAGGGCATAACCCAAGCGGCGCGCGATGCACTTCGTCATATCGACGCCGTCGTGACCGAAAATTCCCAGCCGTTGAAAAATCTGATTGCCAACATCGACAAATTTTCCGGTGCCCTGGCGCGCAACACCGATCGGGTCGATGGCATTATTGCTGGCGTCGAGCGATTGACGGGCGGTGGGCAAAAGCAAATTTCCCGGATCTATGATTTGGCGGTACCGCGTGCCATCGACGGCATCACCAAAATACCAACCGGGCAACTTTTGGTCGCCGAGCCGACCACACTGAGCCTCTTCGACAGCGACAAAATCCTGATCCGGTCGCGCACCAACGACAAACCGGTCCTGGACAATGCGCAATGGCCCGATCTCTTGCCCAAGACCATCCAGGTCCGCATGGTTCAAGCCTTCGAGAGTGCGGGCTTGACGGCAGCGAGCGGACGATTGCCGGAGGGAACCAAGGCCGACCTTCAATTGCTCCTAGATATTCGCAGCTTTCAGATCGTGACCGATCCAGCCATCGCGGCTGAATTAGAATTGGCAGCAAAGATCGTCGGACCCGAGGGACAGATCATCGCCGCGAAGCTGTTCCGCGCCAACCGAACAATCGCAACGCTCGATGCACCGCTAGCGACCAAAGCCCTCAGTGATGCGTTCGAGCAGATCGCTGCCGAAATCGTGGCCTGGACGTGCAACGGTGCCTGAAAGCGGGACGACTGAGGAACGAGTTGAGCCAGGACAACGTTTCTCCGTCGCAGACACGTAAAAAATATCGCCGATCTGTAGAATTTGCTTGGAGGCTGAAATGACCCGGTTAACGCGCCTATGTCGCGCAAGCGCAACTGCCGCTATCGCCTTCGCTGCCGTCGCAGCGTTCACCGACGCGCCTGCCGCAGCGGCCGGAGAACCGGCCGTGAGCACGCTGGCCGGGTCATGGTCGGGCAGCGGCCGGATCTCCTACACCGACGGCTCATCTGAAGCCATCCGGTGCACGGCCTATTACACCAGTGGTGGGCGGGCCTTGAGCATGGTCATCCAGTGCAAGAGCGATAAAAACCCAATTCATATCCGCAGCAAGCTACAGATCAACGGATCGAATGCGTCTGGCGAATGGGAGGAGCGGACGTTCAACGCATCTGGCTCAGTCTCGGGAAACGTCGGCAACAGCAACATGTCTCTCAAGATTTCCGGCGGCGGCTTTGACGGCGCTATGTCAGTATCTTTCACCAAGTCGTCCCACACGGTCAATGTGACCACAAAGGGAATCGCCATGAGCCGCGCCACCATGAATTTCAACCGCCGCTAATAAAATCAGCGAGTGCCACGATCAGGCCCGGAGCCCGATTGGGAGCTTTCGGAAAATAGCCGAACCGCCATCTTCCGACGCTCAACATTTTCTTGAGCAAAAAATGGTGACCGCGATCAGATCAAGTAGAGGCACCGTGGATTCTGAGCCTCTCGATTGATCTCGCGCAACCCTCCGGGCGACAATTGCTGATCTTCTTCGTTCAGCAAACCAGCGCCCGGTCAAGAACTCCATGCCCCAGCCACACCAGCACGATGAGAAGCTGAAGGTCTTTGTCTCCTATTCGCGCCGCGACTCCGACTTCGCGCAAGAATTGTTGAATGGCCTGCAATTTGCGGGCTTCGCGCCCTATCTCGACAAACACGATATCGCGGCCGGCGAGAATTGGGAAATGCGGCTTGGCCGATTGATCGAGGCTGCCGACGCCGTCGTCTATATCATTTCGCCAGATTCAATAGGCTCGCAGCGCTGTGCTTGGGAAGTGCAACGAACCATCGAGCTGAAAAAGCGGCTTCTGCCCGTTGTCTGGCGGCAGGTCGAGGAAGCTCTGGTTCCGCCGCCCTTGAAGCAGCTCAACTACATCTTCTTCGATAGACCTCTCACGTTCGTGGCGTCTCTCCAGGTGCTCGTCACCGCTCTGCGCACCGACATCGATTGGATACGCGAACACACGCGCCTCGGTGAAGCAGCACTCAGATGGAATGAACACGAACGGCCCGAAGCTCTCCTGATCCGTGGCGAAGAACTCAGCGAGGCGAAGGCATGGCTGAAGGCACAGCCCAAATATGCGGTCGAGCCGACACTACTCATGCTGGAATTCATCAATTCAAGTAGCAGTCAGGAAGACGCCCGGTTGACCGCTGAGCGAATAAGATTGGATCAACTGTCGGCAGCGATAGAGCGCGAGCGCGCCGCTCAAAGCGAGCGCGAATTGGCAATCGGTCGCGAACGCAAGGCGCTTCGCACCGGGCAACATGCATTGATAGGCGCCGCAGCACTATTTGCATGCATCGTGATCGGGGCGGTGGGCTGGCTGAAACAAGATTATCTTGTCGAGCAGTACCACTGGCGGTTCAACATGAACCCAACTATCCTAACTCACGCTCTTGAAGGAGAAAAGGCCGCGATACCGGGCGCTGCTTTCCAGGAATGCAAGAACGGCTGCCCAACCATGATTGTCATCACGGCTGGCAATTTCCGAATGGGCTCGCCACCCGATGAGCCTGGCAGACACGCCAATGAAGGGCCTCAGACCGATGTGACGATCGAGAAGCCGTTTGCGGTAAGCCGCTCAGAAGTCACCTTTGCCGAATGGGATCATTGCGTCGAGGCTGGCCGATGCCCCGCCTTGTCTGACAACAATTGGGGCCGCGTCAACCGGCCGGTGATCAACGTCAATTGGGAACATGCCAAGCTCTATGTTGCCTGGCTCGCAGGCGTCACTGGCAAACCCTACCGGCTGCTCTCGGAGGCCGAATGGGAATATGCCGCGCGCGCAGACTCTACAGGCCCCTATTCCTTCGGGGATCAAATCGAAAAATTGAGCGAATACGCATGGTACGAGCAAATTCAAACAGAACCCGTCATGCGTAAGTTGCCCAACGCATTCGGCCTCTTCGACATGCACGGCAACGTGCTTGAATGGGTTGAGGATTGCTTCAAGTCGACTTACGCAGGACGGCCTATGAATGGCAGCGCGCTGATTATGAAAAGCTGCGGCCTGCGCGTCACCCGCGGCGGATCATACGTTTATGGGGATCCACGTGAACTTGGATCCGCGCGACGCTTCCCTAACACGGCCGGCACGCAACTCGACGACGTTGGTTTTCGCATCGCGCGGTCGCTGAGCAATTAGGTTAATTGCTCAGAGATCCCGCTACTCTCTCGGACACGCCCTGATGACGTCGGGCTCATCAATGATGATTTGATATGTGTCAGAGCACGGATCAGGGCAGCTATCTCGACAGGCCCGATTATAATACAAGACCAGTTTCAGCTTGTTGTCAGAATTAGACTTTTGCACTCCACTATGCTCGGCTTTTGCCCGTTCAGCAGATCTAAGTGTCCAAGCTCTTTCCCCCCTTTGGAGCAAATCCGCCAGCTTTTTCAAGTCATCGGACGAGGCTGAACCTGCCACTTCTTTCTCTTGAGCAGCGCTATAAGTAGCCGTTTGCAAAAGACATGCTGCAAGCAGCCCAAATGCAATGACCGTCTTGGTGGTAAGAGATTTTATTGTCATGAACGGACCCTCGGATATTCTGCTGCGAAAGAACGAACCTCAGTCAATTGCCACCTGTGAAGTACAATCGAACTCCTTCAGGTCGGAAAGGATACGATTTCACAACAGCAGCGCGTTGACAGGCGTCAACGGGTCTCAAGCCCCTCGCTCGAACCGTGTCTGAATGATGGAAGGTCTCTTAAAATCGCACAGCTCCTTCCCAAGGTTAAAAAGCCTCACTGGGAAGTCCGCTAAAAACATTTCAGAATGAACCCTGACGGAAACAGGGTTTAATCGAATGACTTTGCCCTGACCCTGTTCGGCCCTGCCGCCATGTTGCAACATCCCGCTACCGCCGCCCAAACAACCGCTCGATATCGCTCAACCGCAATTCCACATACGTTGGTCGCCCGTGATTGCACTGGCCCGAATGCGGCGTCGCCTCCATCTCGCGCAACAGCGCATTCATTTCAGGCCCCGTCAGCCGTCGGCCAGCCCGCACACTGCCATGACACGCAAACGTCGAGCACACCGCCTCCAGCCGATCCCGCAACGCGCGCGCCTCGCCCTCGGTCGCAACACTCGACGCCAAATCCCGCACCAACCCCGCCACATCCGCGGTCCCCAGCAACGCTGGAACCTCGCGTACGGCAACTGCCGACCCACCGAAGCTCTCAATCACAAGCCCCAACTCGGCCCACTCGTCCGCCCGCTCCAGCAACCCTGCCGCCTCGTCCGCATCGAGTTCGACGATCACCGGAATGAGCAACCCCTGCCGCGCCACGCCCCCGTTCGCCAGCATCGCTTTCATCCGCTCATAAACCAGCCGCTCATGCGCCGCGTGCTGATCGACGATGATAACCGACGTTTCCGTCTGCGCCACGATATACGTCTCGTGCAACTGCGCGCGCGCCGCCCCTAAAGGCCGCGCCGTCAACTCAACCGGTGCGGCCTCGACCGAGGGCGCAGCGTCTACACTCGTCCGATCAAACCCCGCCAGCGGCACCTGCTCGCCTTCATACATCCCCGACCGCGCCGCCGCCGGGTAGCGCGGATTGTACGCCGCCGCCATATAAGTCCCCGCTGACGACACGCCATCCGCCCAAGTCGGCGACACCGCCGCAGCCTCGCCAACAGCAGCCCCTCCCGGCGCGAACGCATCCAGCGTCATCGTGCCCCCGCGCAAGGTCGCCCGATGCCCTGCCGCCTCCAGCGCATGCCGCAACCCGCCGATGATCAGCGATCGCACGGCCCCCGCATCGCGAAACCGCACCTCGGCCTTGGCCGGATGCACGTTCACATCGACACCCGATGGCGGCAACGTCACGAACAGCGCGAGCAGCGGATACCGCCCCCGCACCAGCAAATCGCCATACGCAGCCCTCACCGCCCCGACGAGCAGCTTGTCGCGCACCGGGCGCCCGTTGACGAACAGATACTGCTGGCTCGCATCCGGCCGGTGCAGCGTCGGCAACCCGGCAAACCCGGACAATGCAACGCCCTCGCGCTCGCCCGCAATCGGCAGCGCATCCGCCATGAACTCCGCGCCCATGATCTTCCCCAACCGCGCAAGCAACCCTTCCGCGCCCGGCGCACACGCAGCCAATCGCAACCCGGCCCGTTCCCCCGTCGTCAGGCAAAACCCGACCGTCGGATGCGCCATGGCGAGCCGCCGCACGACATCCGAAACGGCCATGTTCTCGGCCCGCTCCGACTTCAAAAATTTCAATCGCGCCGGCGTCGCCGAAAACAAATCCCGCACCTCGACCCGCGTCCCGAAGTTTACCGCCGCCGGCCGAAGCGCCAGCTTCTCCCCCTTGTCGACACAAACCTCTAATGGCTCGTCCCCCACACGAGGCCGCGATGCCACGCTCAACGTCGCAATCGACCCGATCGACGGCAGCGCCTCACCGCGAAACCCCAACGTGCGAATATCAAACAGATCGTCGTCCCGCAGCTTCGACGTCGCATGCCGCTCCACGCACAAAGCGAGATCGCCCCGCGCCATCCCGCAACCATCGTCGGTGACGCGAATGAGCGACAACCCACCGCCTGCCGTGACGATGTCGATCTCGCGCGCCCCCGCATCCAGCGCATTCTCGACCAGTTCCTTGATCACGCTGGCTGGCCGCTCGATGACCTCCCCCGCCGCAATCCGGTTCACCGTCTCAGGCGCAAGTTGTCGAATAATCAACGGCATACTCCTGGCGATTGTGTCATCCCGGCCGCAGCACAGCGGAGAGCCGGGACCCAGAGGCCACAAGGGACGCCCTATCGAATCATCTCAAGTTGCCGATCCTACTGCCGAAGTAATGCCACCCCAAGCCCGCCCGCCAACCTCCCCACAACAAACACCCTCATCCCCTCTCCCAGTTCTTCACTGGGAGAGGGTTAGAGCTCGACCCCGCGAAAGCGGGGGGTGAGAGGCGGCTACGGGCACCAGAGCACAAGCTTGCGCTTCCCGCCCACTTGTCATCCCGGGCGCACTGCAGCGTCCTTACGGTGCAGTGCAGACCCGGGACCCAGGGGCCACAAGGGACACCCTATCGAATCATCTCAAGTTGCCGATCATACCCCATCCCGCTGCAGCCCCAAAGCCCGCCAGATACAACAACCATAATTCCGCTTCTGCCCCCAAGCCGACTCTGTGCCGGTGCGCAACACCTTTGTTGCACAAAATGACTTGGTTCCGCGCCTGCATCAACGCGTAATTGCTCCGCAGGCGCGGTTTGCCGACTGCAATGTCAATGTCATTCAACCGAATTTCCGGGTGCGGCAATCTGGAAGACCGTACGAATGTGCACATTTGAAGCTCGCACACGCCGTTGGAACTATGATGCGTGCTGTACGTTGTTAGTTGTTCAGATGTGAGATTTTCATGCCGCAGTCATCGTTTCAGAACTCCATCTTATCAAGAATGCCCTGCGCTGACTTCGCGCGGTTAAGACCGAACCTTGCATTTGTCAGGCTGCCACGACGCGAGCGGTTAGAGTTGTCTAACCGCTCATTTAAATTCGTCATTTTCCCCGAAGACGGCATCATCTCTGTCGTGACCCACGCCGCAGGCGACCACAACGTTGAAGTTGGGCTGATTGGTCGAGAGGGCATGACGGGAATGCCTCTTATCATGGGGGCAGATAGGTCACCCAATGACTCAACTGTGCAGGTCGCAGTCAACGGCTGGCGCATCAGCGTTGAAGATTTTCGCCTACAGCTAAGAAGCAATCCTTCATTGGCCGCCATGTGCCACTTATTCACGCAAGTGTTCTTCGTTCAGGTCGCGAGTACGGCTTTGGCAAATGGAAGAGCGACATTAGGTCAACGATTGGCGCGGACCCTCCTCATGTCACTGGACAGGCTCGACGACGCCAAAGTTCCAATCACACACGAGTTTCTATCCCTGATGCTGGGAGTTCGCCGCTCAGGGGTCACGACGGCGTTGGGTGCACTGGAGGCGCGCCACATCATCTCTCTCTCACGAGGTAAGATTGTTGTCCTTAAGCGGGCAGCGCTGGTACTTCAATCGGTGAGCTTCTACGGCTCCCCAGAGCTAGAATACAGGAGGCTGTTTGGGGTGCCGACGGAGCCATTTGTTACGGCAGAGCAACTGTGAGGGTCCCAGTATCTTAGGAGCGCTGGTGGTGAATCGTGCCTCCGGGCGCGGAACAACACGTACGGAAGTGTACTGTTTTCTTTCACTGCCTTCGGTCAAGAAGTGGCAATCTCTCAATGCTCTGTTCGGAGGATTAGGAGGCAACGCATGCCCCGATTTTTCTTCAACGTTCGCTCAGTGAGCCGCTCCGCAAATGACCTGGAAGGCGAATCGTTTTCTAATCTTGCAGTTGCACGAGCCGAGGCCGTTCTTGCTGCGCGTGAGATCATGAAGGAACTCGTCTCGAGAGGCACGCACCCTGACGGATTTACCATTGAGATTGCGGACGATCGGGGCACCATTCTGGATGTCGTGAACTTCACGGAGACACTGACACGAGAGTCCGCCTAGCCCAAATTGAATTCGTCTAAGTGCCCGTTTCGTTTCATGAATTTAGCGGTCTTCTGCTGTTTGTGACGCAGATCGACTGAGCGAAATCGTACAAACTTTGCCACTGCGCTCTGGCCTATCGTAATACACACCTGCAGAATGCTCCCAAAATCGTTCACTGACCATCGATCCGCGCCAAGCGACAAAAACCGCTCAGAGACTGAGGGGCGCTATGCCGTGATGTTTCGAATGTCGCTCACCGCATGGAGACGATTTGCGCCCTACATCAACGACCTTGGCTTCGATGAGGCTGGCGAGTGCAGACTTCTTGACCGCTTGTGGCACACAGGGCGGAAATCCATGCGCGACTTGCTTGCCATGTCGCGCCTGCCTGCAGGGACGCGCGAGGGAGCCATGGCGCAGATTGAACAAGGTAACCTCGCGTCGTGGGATGTGCGCAAAGTATCTCTTGAACAGGTGACCATCACGCATGGAGAACTCGCCGCCATCGTTGCAGCGACCCAATCTGCGTTCATCGCTTTAGAACAATTTCAACACATTCGGGAAGTTGCCACGGCGCTTAACGCCTTGGAGCGGTTGCAGCAGCGTACCGTGAGGCGTCGTCCTCCCAACGATTGAAATCGGCCCGAATGGAACGCGCTGACCCACGCGTTGCGACGAACGGCGTGGCTCGAAAAACAAGTTAGAGCTGATCATCCTTGCGCGGCTTAAATCACTCATGGCCCAAAGCCGCCGATCCTCCGGCCGCCCCTCACGCCCCCCGCATCCCCCGCATGAGCCAAACCCCACACCCCAGCCCCACTAGCAAAAAAGCTAGCCCCGCCCGAATCCCAAACCAGTCCTGATGCTCCCGCTCGGCACTGTCGCCCAAAATCAACGGCCGCACGTTCTCCCCTTCGAGATACCGGATCCGCGTCATCTTCACCGTCCACACACCAGCATCTGAAATCGTCCGCCAGAATTCTGGGCTGACGTGCGTCGGCGGATATGTCTGAACCTGCCCAAGCCGATCGGCCCACGCCAGCTTCACGACATAGCTCGTTCGTCCCCTGTTCGTCTTACCGAACGCATCCACAATATCGGCCTCGACCTCCCGGCCGTGATCGAGCATGGCATAGTACGCCTGCTGATCCCGGTACGACCAGGTCAACATCAACCCGCCGAAACCCAGCATGAACACGCTCAACAACGCCAACCACCACCGACCCCCTGCCATCCGCCCCCCAGCCATGTCTGAAAATCATTCAATCGAAAAACAACACCCACTGCCCACTCCCCTACCCCCCCAACCGCGCCTTCGTCAGCACCTTGGCCAACTCGACCGCTGGCTGATCAAACGGATCGAGGCCCAGCACCCGCCCGGCCAGAATCGTCTCCAGCATAAAGTGCATCAGCACCGCCCCGATAGCGGCCTCGTCCAGCACCGGCATGTCAATCGTCCGCACCGGACGTCCTGCGCGCGCCAACGCGTCCGGCATCGCGTGCGCCTGCGCGTCGACCACATCGCCGACCCGCTTGCCCCCCATGAACCCGATACCCGCAACCGTCGCCATGACCGGGTCGATCACGGGCCCGGTCCCTGCCGTCGTGGTCCGCACAATCGTCACGAAATGCGTGCGCGGCCCATCCATGAACAACTGCAACTGACTGTGTTGATCCAGCGGCCCCGTCGCGGCAATCGGACTGGTGCCCTCGCCGCCCTTGCCGAGGCTCTCCGCCCACAACTGAACGTACCACTCCGACAGTTTCCCCAGCCGGTCGCAATACGGCATGAACACGTTGACGCCGATCCCGCGCTCTTTCGCAAGCCCGATAGCAACCGCCGCCCCCAACGCTGGCGCAAAATCCGCAGCCGACGTCGCAGCCATGAGCGCATCGACCACGCCCGCCGCACCCGCTCGCACGGCATGAGCGTCCAACCCGCGCGCCAGCGCTGGCAGCAATCCCACATTCGTCAAACACGAAAACCGCCCGCCGATCCCCGTCGGATGATCGAGCAATGGAATACCCAGCGACCCGAACAGATCGCGCAACCCGTTCGCCCGGCCTGCAACCGCTGGCTCGGTGACGCCCAAAAACATGTCCGGAATGCGCGCTTCAAGCCCCGCGGCCCTGACAGCCGCCAGCGCCGCAATACCCTGACTGAGCGTCTCCGCCGTCCCGCCAGATTTCGACGTCACGACGAACCGCGTCGTCGCCAAATCCAGTTCGGCAAGAGCCCCTTCCAACGTGTCCCCGTCCAGGTTGTCATAAAACCGCGTCCGTGGCCGCCGGGCTTTGTTTTGAGGCTGTGCGCCGGGAATGTTCCACCCAGCCATCTGCGCCAGAACCTGCCCCCCAAGCCCCGACCCGCCGGTGCCAAAAAACACCACCGTCCGCGCGTCCTTCGACAACGCCGCCAGTGCCGCAGCCGCTACATCGACATCCGCCGTCTCGCGCACGATACCGAGCAATTCCAGCCGCTTGTCCGCCACGTCAGCCTTGAGCCGAGCCATCTCCGGCTCCAGCTTGGCAACCCACTTGGCCAGCGCCTCAGCACTCAATCCATGAGCGCCGATAGCACCGGCGAGACAGCCCGCAACCGATTGATCGTAGGCCTGATTAACGCGCGCTGGCATAAGTTCTCCGTTCAAATCTTGACGTCACCACTACTCGCATTCCGTCGAACCGCCAAGAGATGGCGACTGCAACGCGGGCCGCTTAAACACAAAAGGAGCGCACCTCATGGCGCGCTCCTTAAATAACTGTCATCCCGGCCAACCCCGGACACTTGATCCGGGGGCAGAGCCGGGACCCAGGGGCCGCAAACTCCACACCATCAACACCCACTGTCTTGCCTAGGGCGTGTCGTCAGTTATGGTTTGGACCTCACCGCTTTGCGGCGCGGGGAATTTGACCGATGGGTGGGTTGCTTCTCCTAGCAAGCCGATGAGGCTTACGTCGTCAAGCGCCTGCCCCTCGATCAAATTCCCCAGCGTCCAGCCCGAATCCATAACTGACGACACGCCCTGGTTTCATCCCCTCGGCATATGCATCGGCTTGCCGACAATCGTCACGATCAACCCGTCCGTCTGCAGCAACTTTGCCGCCACCCGCTTAACATCGGCCATCGTCACCGCGTCGATCTGAGCGTTGCGTTTATCGACGTAATCAATGCCGAAATCTTCCTGCAACAACCCGAGCAACTGCCCGGCAATCTTTGCGTTGGTATCAAACCGCAGCGCATATGACCCGGTCAGATAGCTCTTTGCGTTGGCCAGTTCCGCCTCCGACGGCCCATCCTGTGCCATCCGCTTGAATTCGGATTTGATCACATCCAAGGACTGCGCAATGGACTCGTTTTTCGTTGCAACGCCGCCAGCAAAGATCGACGAATGCTGAAACGGCTGAATGTAGCTGAACACCGAATACGCCAAGCCGCGCTTTTCACGAACCTCTTCCATCAGCCGTGAGGCAAAGCCCCCCCCGCCTAGGATCTGGTTCAACACAAACGCTGGCATGAAATCAGGATCTTTTCGCGCCATCGCCGGCAACCCGAACACCGCAACCGACTGCGGCACGTTCATTTCCACGACACGCTGCGATCCCGCCGCAATCTTCGTCATCGGCACGGCGACCAGATCGGCTTTATCTGGCAACTCACCAAACACCTTGTCCAGCAACCGGCCAAACTCTGCAGCCGTGATATCACCAACTGCGACAACCTTCAGATTGCTCTTGGCAAAATTCCGGCGCACGAACCCGGCAAGGTCATCCCGGGTCACACCGGTCATGCTCTCCGTCGTCCCTTCCGATGGACGCGCATAGGGATGGCCTGCAAACGCCGTCATATACCATTCCCGGCTTGCGACCTTCTCTGGGTCGCGCGCGGCATAGACGAGCCCAGCGAGGAACTGCTCGCGCACGCGTTCGACAGCATCCGCCTCGAACCGCGGCTTGGTCAATGCCAACCGCAACATGTCGGCAGCTTTGTCCCGGTTGACGGTCAGCGTTTCGAAGTTGCCATACAGTGCATCTCGCCCGTCCTCGAAACTCATCCGCATGGCGAGTTCTTCCATGCGCTGCTGAAACTGCTCGGACGTCAGATCGCCAGCACCCTCATCCATCATCCCGGTGATGAAATTGGCGAGCCCCTCTTTCCCCGCCGGGTCCTGCGAGTTCCCACCGGCAAAAGCAAATTTCAGCGCCAGCATGGGCACAGAATGCTCTTCAACCAGCCAGGCCTCGATACCACCCGGACTTTTCACCGTCTGAATTTTCATTGCCTGCGCCGGTTGACTGAAAGTAATCATGAAACTCATCGCCGCGATCAACATCGAAAAGGCAATGTTGACCCGGGCGATCCGGCACATATAAGAAAGTCCGACCGTCGTCATCATGACTTACCTCACCGCGTTGCTGGCAGCAGGCTCGCCAGCCGGCACATCGGCGCGCGGCCCTGTCTCTGCAGTCGGCGCAAGCACCCCCGTGACCGATTTCTTGATATCCAGGAACGCGTTGGCCGCAGCCTTGATATCGGCCACCGTCACCTTCGCGATGTCGTCGGGCCAGCTATCCGTCTGCGTCAGCGTCCGCCCGACCACGAGATTCCAGCCATAGCGCCGCGCCAGCGTCGACTGGTTATCGCTTTCATAGACGTAGTCGGCAATGAAGCCGTTCTTTGCCCGCTCCAGTTCAGCTTCGGTAACGCCGTTCGCCTTGACCTCCGCAATCACCGCATCGATTTCGGCTTCCACGCCCTCAACCGTCTGCCCATCGGCCAGAATGGCTGAGATCGCAAGCGATCCGTAGTCAAGTCCGCCGCCTGAGTAATAGCCGCTGGCGCTCGGCGTCATCTTCATGTTCATGACCAGACGCTTATAGAGTCGGCTCGTGGAGCCCTGAGCGACGATCTTCATTAACAGGTCAAGCGCTTC
>Ga0247843_1007306_pt1 | contig 13719 bp, 8 predicted proteins | sample LaCruzMarch2017__FD_192420 | JGI IMG/M metagenome (GOLD analysis project Ga0247843, IMG submission 192420) | Freshwater microbial communities from meromictic Lake La Cruz, Castile-La Mancha, Spain - LaCruzMarch2017_8m | ecosystem: Environmental > Aquatic > Freshwater > Lake | place: Spain...
CGCCAGGACCCCGCCGCCTGCGTTTCTCTTCCTTCAAATTCAATTGTCAAAGAGCACGTCATCGTCAAGCTTGTCATCTTGATCGTATAATCAAGACGATACCGAACAGAAGTCCGCCCAGCGCCCTAGCTGGCCTGAAAAACAAACAATTCTCATTCGGCGTCTTGGCCGCTTGAGAACCGGAGAAGATCGAGGATCAGACGCCCTGCCGGGCTGGCTCAGCACCTCAGTGCCGCGCCGTTGAATTGAATAAACAATATCGCAGACCCCATGTCAACGCCTGATTGTAAATTCTTGCAAACTTGCCGACTTGCCGCACTTCAGAGTGTTTTAGCCGATCCATCGTGGGTCAACTGACTTAAGCAAGATTCAACGATAACAATATGATATAGCTCATAAATTTCACCAAGGCCGATCAAGAAAACCAGACCCAAAGTCAGCCGATCTCTCGGTGGACAGCTACGAAAGGGTCATGATTGCTTCATTTTACGGATGCGGACAGCTGCTTGCGAAAGATGCGCTCAAGAGCAAACCCGACCACAAGTGCACCAACGCTCCAGGTCATCAGATATGGCAAGTCGATGACGTAGCGGCCATATCCCGGAAAAAAAGCCGAACGAAACAGTTCGATGCCATGAACCAAGGGATTGTAGCGCAGATAGGTCCCAAACGGCGGGGGCACACGCTCGACCATGAAAAAAACGCCAGACAACAGATACAGCGGCCTTGTCAGCATTTTAAACACAGTGTCCCACGACTTGATCAGCGTATTGAGTACGGCGTTAATAGCGCCAATACCCAAGCCGAGCATCCACAGAAGCAGGATCGCCTGGGCCATGATCAGAGGATCGAACTGAACGTTCACCATCTGACCAAGCGCGTATAGGCTGGTCATAAGAAGCAATAGGACGATCAACAGAGTGGCAAGTTCAAGCAGAGCGCGCGCCAAGATGACGTCCACATTTTTAACCAGAGCAAGATGCAGGAGAGCCTTGTTGGCGTTGATCGCTCCGGACAGGCGATGGGCCGTCTTATCGTAAAGAAAGAAGGGAATGACACCGGTCACGAAGAAGAGGGCGAGGCTCGTTCCGACCGGGTTCCGGCGCATGAACACCATGTAAACCACGCTGAGCACCGCGATGTGCACGATCGGCTCCACCAGCGCCCAGATGTAACCCAATCGCGAAGAACCAAACCGGGTTCTCGTTTCACGCAAAATGAGGGCACCAATAACCCGAATCTGCAAACGAATAGCTTCCAATGCCGGGCTGACCGACCGTCTCGTGCTAAAGGACGCGCTAGACATTGTGTGATCCGTTACAACTAGGGCCATTATGACGATTTACGTGGTCGCAAGATCCTGCTCGTCCAGTCCAACACCCGCTTGGCAAAGCGAACGCGTGGCCGACGACGGGGCGTTACTTTGGGCGGAGACGGCGCCTCCACGGCATTGAAAGCGGCCAACATATCCGTTGTGTCGCGAACGGGGCACTGCAGCAGCCTGTCGTAAACCTCGCTGACGGTGGCGAATTCTATTTCAGCTCCCCCATCAGCGCCGGCGTTGAAGACCAACGACAGCATGTCGCGGGTTGGCGGATACGCGTGTGGAAAGAAGGCGGGAGCGCTGCCGTCGAAGTAGGCTGGCTGCATCGAATGACTATGCGTCTTCACATAAAGCGTCCCGTTATGGAGATAGCTTTGCTTGAGTATCCGGGCAGCAGACCCGGGCAGGTCCTCAGCCCGGTCCCGCACGAAGGCCGAATAATGATCGATCGAGGTCGCACCGTGCTTGATCGCCGACGCCCAAATCATAAATTTTTCTTCGCCTCGGGCCGATCCGGCACCTGCTGCAGCTTCCGGCTCTGCTTCCGGCGTATCGTAGCCCTTCGGCAAACCGACGGGACGGCACAGATACGGCCGGTCATGGCGCGGATCAACGCGGGTACGGCCCGCTGGAAACGTGAAGTCGCCACGGCAACCCAAACGATGGAGGATGTCTATCTCATTCACGATCCGGCAATCAGCATCGTCTGAGGCGTTCAACGCCCAGTGGCCATGAATAAAAAACCATCGATCAAGACGACGACCGGTCTCGCGGGCGATGATGTCGAGGTTTTGGCGGATCGCAAACTCCAGCCGGGCATCGTCGCACGAACATCCTTCCGGTGTCGCAAGATAGCGGCCAATGTCCGTATCAGCAGCCGTAACCCTTGCATTAGCCGTGTAATTCTCGTGATGGACGTGCAGTTGGAACTGACAGCCGGTGACTGTCAGCAACGGCATCAGAGCATCGCGCGCGCCAGCCTCTTGTTCGGGTGTACGGCGCATAAAGCCAATAGCATCATGGGGTGAGGCGTGCATCATGTCGTCGCCCGACCGCATCGCGAAATTCAAGTGAGGTTTGTAGAACAGCGTAAGCCGACGGGCATACTCGATATCGGCGATGGTCTTGGCGAAATGCTCGAGGTCGCGTGCGTTCTCGGGACCAAAAACAGCCCGACCATCGTAACTGCGCCAAGGCTCGAAATGATCGGTATGAAAATACACGATTTTTGTGATCCCGCGCTTGTCGACGATCGAGGCTAGTTTCTGTCGCGCGACTGCAAACATTCAGCTTGGTTCCCAAGGTTCGTCACGGCGGCTACGTGGCGGATCCGGCCATGGTATAGAGAAAGTAGCGTCCACTTTCGCCCAAATCGAGAAAGGGCTCACCCGGCGGATAGCCAGCCTGCGCCATAAGTTCGAACGTGCGTTCCCGTTCCTCGGACGTATTGTGGCGATCGAACAAACGATCGGCATCGACGACGGCCATCCTGTAGCGCTGCATCGATTTGACGATCGCAAGTTTTGTCGGCAGGTTGGTGGTGAAGACCAGATTAGTAGCCAGCACAACGGCTTGACCGGGCGGAAGCTGGTCTGGGGGAAGCGGAAAGGCGCCAGGGAGAAACAGGAGATGCGCCGCAACGTCAGGCCGGGCCTTCGCTATCGCCTCTACCATGGCAGCACCAGCGGCATATCGGCGCCTGTCGATTTCCACCCCGGCCGCATGCACGCCGTTAAAGGCAAAAATGAACGGCAGTTGGCCAAGTCCGGACCCTATCTCATGCACACCGCCCGACACCATGCCGCGTTCCATAAAACGCTTCACGATTTCAATCTCGTAATTCGCCAACAAATTTTCGCGATTGAGACGCTGGACATAAAAATTATACGCGCCCGACTCCGTCTCACCCAGTCTGTCGATCCGCTCCCGTAGAATGGGTAACAGGAGAGAATTGAGTTGACCGATCGTGTCAGGGTCAAATTGCGGGCAAGGCGCTGTCATCGAACAGATTTACTTTCGTTAAAGGACCGCAAGCCCCGCAGTCCTATAGGGTAATTAAAGCAGGTGATCGCGGACCGACGACACGATCAAGAGCAGGAGAAACCAGCCCGTAAGAGAGCACACAGCAATAATCAGGATCGATGAAAAGCGCTGCGGAAACAGTGGCGCGTCAGGCAGCGACGGCTCAACGAACAGTGTGACGTAGGTTGACCGACGATCTGCGTTCGACTGCGCCTTCTGACGACCCTCCAAGGCTGACGAATAAAACTTTTCCGCGATCGTCATCTCGGAGTTCAAACTATCGAATTGAGCCAGAACCGTCGGACTAAGCTCAGATGAGTTGCGTCCGTTGCCCTCGCCAATCGTGCGGCTCATGCGAGCGATCTCATCTTCGGTCGAACTGATGCGAGTTTTCAACACTTGGACCTGGGGCGACGATGACGCGAGATAGCGTGTCATTGTCGCCAACTCTTGATTCATCCGTGACAACTCTTCACGCAGTTTGTTGACCAAATCACCGCTCGCAGCCGCAGACTTGTTCGCGTCCATGATTTGCTCTTGGATACGGAAGTCGCGTAATGCGGCGCGAGAAGCTTGAAGTTTGCTTTCAGCTCGCGCCACCTCTTCGTCGGCAAACCGAACCACATCTTGGCGGGCGCGTTCGCTCATTTTAAAAACGGCTTGGTCAGCAGCTTTTGCGACAGCCTGGGCTACTTGAAGTGATTCTTGCGGCGAGAAGGTCCGAACGGTCACCGTTACGATGCCGGTCAGCATGTCGAAGTGTGCCGCTACCATCTTTTTCCAGTGACCAACGAGATCTTCCTGCGTTGCGGGCAAATTCAAGCGCGCAACGAAGTCGCTCTTGGGCGAGGCGAAAATCTCGCGCAAATTAATGTCCTTGCCGACATCGCTGACCATTTGGCGGCTATTGATCAATTCCGTCACGACAAACGCGTCGGCAATCATCGCGCCGATCACCGCAGCGCTACCACCCCCGCCGCCTGCGTCGCCGCCGCGATCTGCGCCGCGAACAGAAAGCTTGAATTCCGAAACATACTGGTCTGCCGCAACCGTCGTGTAGAACCAAGTTGCAACCCCGATCGGACCTCCAATCAAGAGAATGGCCGAGAAAAAAATTGCCCATCCCCCTTTGCGGCGAGCGCGTGCCCGCCGGGCCGAACGTCCCACGCTCAATCCGTCCGGTAGCGCAGATTGCTCGGCTGAGGCTTCGCTAATCTTTGCGGGATGCATATTCATTCGGTACCGCCCAAAAACTCTTAGACAACTTCAAATATGGTCAAGAACCAATCAAACACAGTTCTTCGTTTCCCCCGCCCTTACGCCTTGATCAGCGGTCAAAGCGGACATAACGCCCCCCCGAACCGAGTGAGAATATCTCCCGAACGCCACTCAGCCCTGCAGCCTGCAGTTCGACAAGCAAGGCATCCTCTTCAGCACGCGTCGTACGTCGGTCTATAAAGCGCTGCAGATCTACAATGACGGCAGAATATGACAGTAAGGCAATGATAATGTCCTGGCGCTGCGACGCAGTGGCCGTTGCAGTGACGTTGGTGCAAAATGCTAGGCTTTTGCTGACATTGCGCGTGCCGATCGTCTGTGGAAAGCGCCCATGTAAGAATTCGCAGGCCAACGGGCTTTGACCCACCTCGCCCCGCAGTTTTCTCGAAACGTCCTCAAGCACCGTTTGAGCGCCTTCGATCCGTTTGCGATCAACCTCGTGTCCGGTCGCGAACAATCCGTTTGCTGCCAGCAACACAGGAAGAGCGCCCATTCCGCAGCCGACCTCGTGGTAGCTTTCAAAACGCGGTTCACTGAGAAGATACTTGGCAAGCTCGACTTCATACTCGGCCAGAAACGCCGCTGAATTCACACGATGCATGTAGTAGTTGCCGGCACCCGACGCCGCCTCGCCCAATGCTGCAATGCGTGCAAGCACAACGCTGCGAGCCACATCATTGACGAGGTTCAAATAACGCAGCGGTTGGGGATCGCCATCGCCGGTAACGTCGACCGCGGGTGGACTCTGTCCAAAGTCGCGTGGAACGGCTTCAAGCACCATCGCAGATTTTGCGGCGGATTCAGGCGCGCTAGCTTTAGGCACGGCGACTGAAGACGGCGCAATTCTGACCGTCTCTAGCGGCAAGCAACGGTCAGCTGGAATGCAACCTTCGACAATGGGGGGTGGGCCCGGCATGGTCAACGCAACGCCGTCGGGAGGGGAATAGTTTGCGGTCACAAATGTATCGTAGACCTCGCTCACCGTCTGAAACGAAACCTCAGCGCCTGCGCTAGCCGCCGCATCGAACAAGATGCAGAACAGATTTTGGATCGGGGGATAGGCGTGCGGGAAGATCGCAACGCGGCTATCTTCATAGTACTTCGGATGCAGCGAATGGGCATGCGTTTTCATGAAAAGCGTGCCGTCGACGAGATAGGATTGCTCCACATACTCTCGCGTCAGACTTTCAAGGTCCTCAAGCCGCTTACGCACCCAAGGCGCGTAGTAATCCAGCGAGGCACCCCGGTGCTTGATGATCGACGACCAGATCAGGAATTTCCCGCGAGCGTTGGCAGTCGCGTTGCCGTAGGCGAGTTCAGGCTCGCATTCTTGCAAATCATAGCACTTCGCCGCGTCGATGGGCGTGCAGAAGTAAGGGACCTCCAAGCGCGGATTGACGACGGGGCGTCCCGAAGGCACCGTGAAATCGCCCAAACAACCATTCGCGTGCAGGATCGCCAGCTCCCGCGTCAGATGACACACGGCGGGATCAGATGCGTTGAGTCCCCAATGGCCGTGGACGAAAAACCAACGATCGAGCTTGACACCGGTTTCTTCCTCAATCGCCTGTAGTGAAAGTTTCACCAGAAGGTCAAACCGCTGCTCTTCAAATCGGCGGGAGATGGGCGAGCTGAAAAACTCGATCGCACCAGGCTTCTTGTGGTCGGTATTGTAGGTGAGGTTTTCGTGATGGATGTGGACTTGCACGTCCATAGCTGACTTTTCCGCCACATAGCGCATCGCACTCGCGGCGATCTGCTTTGACTTGTCCGGACGGGCGGGAAAACGGATCTGATCAAGCGGGTCGACCCTCTGGCCGACGCTCTTGCTCGGCTCATAGTCAAACACGTAATTGATGGCGCACTTGTAGAACAACGTCAGTTTGCGTGCGAAATCAATCGAGTTGGACGTGTCGACGAAGCGCGCGACTTCGGCAGCGTTCAAGGCGCAAATTGCATCTTGCCCGGGGATCGTCCGCCAAGGCTCGAAGTGGTCGCAGTGGAAATAGACCACGCGACGAACTCCGCGTTGCTTGAAGGCGTCGCGCAGATCGGACTTCAGTTTGTCGTAGGTGGCCATTCAAGACTTTCGATGAGAGGCGTCAGGTGATGAAACAGAACTGGCGTCAGACATATAGCCGTTGCGCATTAACGTGCAGATCGACCGATCCAGACCGGCGATCAACCAACGCACCTTGACTCTCAAACCACTCCAACAAATCGCTGTTATAGGCGTACCCCCCACCCGGGCGCTTTTGTTGGTTCAGTTCAATGTAGATGCGACCGGGAAACGACAGCTGCCGCGCGACCAGATCGTTAAGAAGGAACGCCCAGTCCTCTGGTTGCCAGTAGTGCGTTTCCCCGTTCGTCGTCCACTGATCGTAGTTGACCCAGATCGATGTCACGAGGTCGAACCTGACGCCGAAATCCGGCAGGGGCTGTTGGCGCGTGAGAGGATGAGCGAAGCGGACCACGCCCAGCGCCGCAGCAATATCGTCGTAAACGCCGTTCGCCCCGTCGACGCCAACAGCCGCATGACCAAGCCCCCGTGCCACATACAGCATGTGCGCCGCACCGGTCCCCAAATCCAGCATGGTCACCGGCTTACCCACCTGTAGCCCAAGCTTCTTGGCAATCGCGTATTTGTGGCCAATCCAGTAAGGCAGATCGAGATACTTCAATTGGCCATCCGGGCGGACAGCGGATGCCTCGCGATATCGTTCTTGCAGGTCCGTGTAGGCACTTTCGTAGGGCGGGGACCGCAAGGTCGCCCAAAGGCGTTGCAGTGTTGGCTCACTGCCGTATTTGGCGGAAGCGCTTTCAATGGCTTGACTCAATGGCGCGCCAGGACGCGGACCAGACCCAAAGGTCGGGCTTCCCAGGGCTGTCGGAGTCGAATGGATGGCCGACACCTGAACCAAAGAGTCGGCCTTTGGTGTTGGAACAAGCAGCCGAGGCGTCTCGCCCGGCACATTGAACAGACGCACCTTTTCCGGCCCCCCGGCTGGAGCCATCGCCGCTTCACGTGCTGGTGCAGGCGACCACGGCTCACCCATCATGGGAGCGTTACCCGGGCCGAATTCCGCAATCGTCCACTGATCATGATTGCCGTTGAGATGGCCCGCACCGATAGGTTGCACGAGCCGCAAACGGGGTAGCGCGCCGGACGCACGAACAATACCTTGGACAGCCGCTGGCAGCCTGTTGGTGAATTTGGCCAGCGTAATCGTATCGCCGGGGCGCAGGCGTTCGAACACGCGCGCCCCCGCAATGTCGTTGTTGGAATGACTGCATAGCTCGTTTGCCGCCGAGAAATAGACCGAGTTTGCGAAAGCATATGGCTCGATTGGCTCGGCAGAATGGTCAGCATCTGCCAGATAGGTCTCTGGCGGATGATGGAAGGGACGGTTGGCCAAATCAGTGCCCAGCGGCACATCGCGGCGGCGACCGGTGACATAGATATTCTGGCCCAGCAACTCATCGAGCGTGTATTTACGCCACTTGTGACGCAGATCAGGGGTTAGGCGCGCAAGGCCCTCAACCGAAACGGTCCATTCAATGATCTCAAAGTATTTGTTGATGATATCTCGCAAATCCTGGACGCGAACGCGATTGAAGTTGCGATTGCTATAGTCGGGATGGGTGGGCTCCAGATGACGCCAGTCGACATGCTTGGCTTGCTCTGGATCGTCTCGCTTCCACGAGGCAACGTCTCGAGGACTTCTATGGTGACCCGTCCAGGAATAGTAATTACAGTGACTGATCCATAACAAACCATCGCGATCAAGGCTCTCCCAGATGGCCCGGATGACGTGGTATGGCTGCTCGAGATGCTCAGTCACCGCCGCCATCATCGCGACATCCACTTTGTTCGCGCGCACCTCAGCTGAGACGTCCTCTAACAAGCCCTTGTAGAGCTTGATATTGGCGTAGATGCGCATGATGTCTTGAGTCGTGAAATCAAACGCGTGATAGGCCGGAATCGACGGGTCTTTTAGATTGCGGAAGTCGCGCACGTGATCCGTGCCAACGAGGGGATCAACACCGACATAGGCCTCCGCTCCACCTTCGATAAAACTGATCGAGTGCGGTCCGCCCCCCATGCCAATATCTAGAATGCGGCGACCGCGCCAAAGGTCTTTACGGCTCTTAATGGCACCACTGAAGTATCCCCACTCGCGAGCTGCCCTGACCAGAGCCGCGCGCTCGTCAGTCGTGACATTCGACACGCGCATGGCTGGCAAATCTGCCTGCTGTTCGGACACACCTGACGGCACACTGTCACTCCTGCATGGCGCACCCCTCATTGGGGCTGCTGGGATATTGATAAAAGCATCGCATACCGTCCGTGTAATGGTTGAGTTTAGGACGAGAGCGATAGGTTTGAACAGCGGGCACGTTGAGCCGAACAAAAATCAAAATCATGACAGCTGTTTGAAGGTCTGGGCAACCGTCGCAGTATCGACACGGCCACTGAGCTATTGTTCACTCGAATTCAATGCCGATAAAAAAGCTTCCGCCGCGGCCAACTGGCCACAACACACGCACCGCGTCAGGGCGGGAGGAGATAGCAAACATGTTGAAGCGCTGGCTGTTTGGCTCGCCCCCCGCTGATGCAGGCACCAGCGCCAACCTTGCCAATGAGCCAAGGTCGTCAGCAGATTACGATCGCAGAGACAACGGCAGAGGTACCCCCAACGGGTCCGCGCCCGACCGGTCAAGCGGTCCATCCCTCACCTTGACCAAGTCGCTGGGTCGACGTTGGGGAGACCAACCACTGGACCGCTCTGATGGCCCCTTGCGAATTTTGACACTGGGATCATGCCGCGTTCACAATCCCATTCGCGATGCAGCGGCATTGGCAGAAGCCCCGGTCGAGGCCGTTTATGATGAACTCGGGCTGCCATACTCGTATTATTTCCACACGGTGCGGGCCAACCTGCAATTCCTTTCGATACTGACCAGAGATCGCACCGTACAACCTGCGGCTTGGCCTTGGCTTTTTTTCGAAGGCCGCTTTGCGGTCCCCCAGATCGCGCGCTCTGGCGGCGTACGTGCGCTGATCGACAGTGCCGACGCAATTCTAGTGGAGGTTTGCGCCGAAGAAGAAATTGTGTCCGGCGACATCGCGCTACACGGGCAGGAGATCTTGAGATCATTCGTAGCGCAAGGCTCGACGGCTACACAGGCGTGGTGGGCAGCGCTCTCGCGCGGCGATGACGCCCGGCCGTTTTTTGATGCAGCAGCTGCAGAGGTACGAGATCAAGCGCCATGGGCAACACCTGCCTCGCTTGCGATCTTAGCGGATGCGCAGTCGTACAAACCTTCGGAAAGCGAGATCGCCGAAGGTTTGCGAGAATTAGTAGCCGTTGCGGGCAAGCCGGTGTTCGTAGTCACTCACGCAGATGCCATGACCACAAGCGGGCAGCCGATCGCGCGACGGCGGGCGTTTATTGAAACCGTCGTGTCTGCCTGCGCGCGCGCTGGCGTCCCCGTATTCCAACCTGGCACGCTGGTCGAGGAATTCGGGCAAGCGACGGTATTCGAAAAGGACGGTGCCGACACCGCGCATTACAATGCAGCGTTCCAAGTAACGGTCGGCAGGCGTATGGCCGCCTTTGTCAGCCAGCACCTGGATTTGACCCATCGGCGTGGCGTCTGCGATGCAGGGATTTCGACCTCGAACCTAATGCAGCCGACCACAGCCGATGTGAGCCGCAAACCCAGTAACATCGCCAGCGCCGTAGCGCACGCGCTGGCCTTCGTCGACCTCAAAGCCCTTGAAAGCGATATGGTCGCGATCCTCAAAAACCGGATCGCAGAACTCGGCCCCGAAGGCAGTGGCCTAGGCAGCTACTACGCTAACAGGATCGACATTGGGCAGGCGTTTTCGGCCAGCGACCGGCAGCTACTGCACGCGCTGGCCAGCGGCTTTCATGACTATTCCGAGATCGTGGAGGCGGGAGCGGGGTATGGCCAACTGGGCCTCGCTCTGGCCGCCGGCGGAAGGCGGGTCGTATGCATCGAAATCTCGACGGCGCGCTTCGACTGCATGGTGGCGCTCAAAGCCGGGCTTCAAGCTAAATATCCCCCGATCGCACGCAATGCGTTGCTGGTCCGTGGCTCGTGGCCGCAAATTTTAAGCAATCATGATCCATCGCAGAGCCTCCTCGTCGCCGCTGATTTTGTGTTTACAGCCCCTCCTGAGACCGAGACACTTGCGATCAAGGCCTTAAAGCGCCACAAGGGAGCGATCATAGACGGCGTTCATTTCGTACATACCCGGCTGCAACGAGCTGATCGTGAGGCATTTTACAACACGGTCCAGGACGCTGGACTATCCAGACCTGTGCCGATCAACCATACTGACACCGGCGGCAACACCGAATTTGTCTTTATACGCGACTTATGACAACATCTGCAGTGTTCCAGCAGCCGCCAGTTCTGGGATGCACTCCGTTCATCGTCACAGGACCTGACAATGCGTTACCTCGTGACCGGCACCGCCGGGTTCATTGGCTTCCACCTCGCCCAGCGCTTGCTGGATGAAGGGCACGAAGTCGTGGGCGTAGACGGTTTTACATCCTATTACGACGTGCAACTAAAAGAACGGCGCAACGCCTTGTTGGAACCCCGCAACGGGTTCAAAGGCTATCGTGCGATGCTTGAGGACATGCCTTCACTTGAAGCCATTTGGGAGGCAGAAAAACCCGACATCGTAATCCATCTCGCGGCCCAGGCAGGCGTCCGCTACAGCCTTGAAAATCCTCGCGCCTACGTCGATGCGAATATCGTGGGCACGTTCAATGTCATGGAATTGACCCGCCGCCATCCAGTCAAACACTTCATGCTCGCCTCGACCAGTTCAGCATACGGCGCGAACACTCAGATGCCGTTCCAGGAAACCGATCGGACCGCGACGCCGCTAACATTGTATGCGGCAACAAAAGCCGCGACCGAACAGATGACTCACGCCTACAGCCATCTCTGGTCGATCCCGACAACAGCGTTCCGTTTTTTTACCGTCTATGGCGCCTGGGGACGGCCAGACATGGCGCTGTTTAAATTCACGAAGGGTATCATCGACGGAACTCCGATCGATATCTACAACCATGGCGATATGGAGCGTGACTTCACCTACGTCGGCGACCTTGTGGAGGGGATTTACCGATTGTCATTTTGCGTTCCAACCCGTGAAGCAGCCTTGCCCACCGGAGCCATTGACAACCTGTCACCGGTCGCGCCCTACCGGATCGTCAACATCGGCGGCGGAACCCCTACGAACCTCGGGGCTTTCATTGATGAAATCGAAAAATGCGTTGGGCGCGAGGCGATCCGGAACTACATGGCGATGCAGCCGGGAGACGTGGCGCGCACGTTTGCCAATGCCGACCTTCTTATACAATTGACCAACTATCGTCCCGATACGCCCCTCCCCGTTGGTGTGAAGGCTTTCGTCGACTGGTACCGCTGGTATTACGACGTCACAGCCGAAACGCAGACGTCAAACGCTACCCCGTTAGCCAGCGCTTGAACCGCTTCAATTGACGCCCCAACCCCGCTCTTGCCGGCAGGGTCGGGCCAGACGCAGCGCGCACCGCATCAAGTCCATCGAGAAAGTCCTCCACCGAGCATGGGACTGAATAAATCGGATCGGCGTAGCGCGGGTAACAGATCAAGGTCGCGGCAACGAGTTCGTCGAGCGACACTTGACGCTTCCGGCGCTCAAACGTTGCATAATCCTGCGTCAACCCCCATCCGCCGTAAAACGGTCGCCCCCACACGCTGACATGAACGCCGCGGCAAAGGGCCTCAAACCCCGCCAAGGATGAGATCACATGCAGTTCGTGCGTTGCTCGATAGAGGCTTGCCAGATCGCCGCTCGATACGACGAGATCGGCTTTCTCCAACAGCGCGCGCTTCGAAAGCCGCCCGGGCCGATTACCGGCCACGACGTCGGGGTGCTCCTTGTAGACGATAAATGCGTTGGGACGGCTGGCTCGCACCGCCTCCAATAGAGCCCGATTTGTCGTGATGCGATCGCACCCCAAGCGCAGCGCGGCATCGCCAGGAACCTGCTCTACGACGAGAACCACTTTGCGTTGCCCTGCCATTGCGGCAAGGTCGACGGTAGCCGAACCTAAATTGTATTTGGTCGTGCCACTCTCAACGAGCCGCCCCCTCAAGCGCTGAGCGCGCGCGATCAATGCCGACGGGAACGGGCCGTCATTGATAAGGCATTCCAATCGGCTAGGCCGCGAGGCGTCGTAATAGATGCCGAGATCGTCCACAACCAGCGAACCCGCCGGGCGCAAATCCGAACCGAGCCCCCTCGATCGGATAAAGCCATCCTCCACGCGGACAAAGCCGCCACGACTGCGTGCGACGGCCTCAAAGCCTGGTGGATCAACGACGCCCCACGTCGCAATGCGAACCGGTGTCGGGTCACGGACCAAGCGACCAAGCGTGCGCGTCCTTGGCTTACCGGCAAACACGACTTGATCGGTTCCACCGCCAAGAAACACCTTTGCAGAACGTCGCTTCCACCGCGAAAAACCGAAACTCACGGTCTTGCCCGCTGAAAGTTCACCGGTCCGCCGACGCCAATCAATCAGCCGGTCCATCGCACCATCAAGGGTCGTCGCGCGCTGCGACACCGGATCGGCGTAGCGCGCATAGGCGATGAACGCGGCAGCAAATAGCGTCAAAGGCGCCTGATCGGCAGTCCGGCGCGCGAGGGCCGCCGCAGAAGCGGCACCGGTCGCCTGATCGCTTGTCAATCCAAGACCGGCGTAAAATGGGACGCCAAACGTCACCACCGGTACGCCGCGCAGGATAGCCTCAAATCCTATCCCGCTCGATACGGTCCAGACCTCCGCCGCGCCATCGAGAACGCTATGCGCAGACACGGTAGGGTCACAAAGGGCAACACCTGCCCGACGGGCAAGCGTCGTCAGATATCCATGGGCCTTTCCAGCCGCAACATCTGGGTGAGTGTGTGGACCGGCATGGAAAATTGACCCCTTAGCCGGGGGAATCGGCGTCCAAAACTGACCCCTTAACCCCGTGAGCTGAAGATGTCCCTTTGGTGTGCG
>Ga0247843_1007307_pt1 | contig 13718 bp, 13 predicted proteins | sample LaCruzMarch2017__FD_192420 | JGI IMG/M metagenome (GOLD analysis project Ga0247843, IMG submission 192420) | Freshwater microbial communities from meromictic Lake La Cruz, Castile-La Mancha, Spain - LaCruzMarch2017_8m | ecosystem: Environmental > Aquatic > Freshwater > Lake | place: Spain...
TCCCAGGCGCTATTGTCCAACAGCAAACCGCCGAGCACGCTGGATTCACCTTCAATAGAGTGCGGCGGAATGCGCAACTGCGCAATTTGACGGTCTGGCTCCAGACTGTCCAAGACAGAAAGTTCGGCTGACATGGGTTTCCTAAAGGCTCATCGGTAGATAAAACGCAACGTTAACAGAAACGGAAGCGGCATCAAAAAGCAATAAAAAAGCCGCGAGGGACAGGCCCTTGCGGCTTTTCAGATCACCAAAGTGATTAAAGCTTAGGCAGTTTCACCGTAGACAGATACGGTGATATCCACCACGACGTCGGTATGCAAAGCCACGCTGACCGTGCTATCACCCACCACCTTGAGAGGTCCGTTGGGCATGCGAATATTGGCTTTGGCCACTTCGTAACCCGCTTTCACCAACTCTTGGGCGATGTCGGCGTTGGTCACTGAGCCAAATAAACGTCCATCGACGCCTGCTTTTTGGGTCAACTTGATCGTGGTTCCAGCCAACTTTTCGCCCAGCTTTTGGCTTTCTGCCAATTTGGCTGCTGCTGCTTTTTCCAGTTCGACGCGACGTGCTTCGAATTCTGCTTTCGCAGATTCGGTCGCACGGCGTGCACGGCCATAAGGAATTAAGAAATTGCGAGCGTAACCGTCTTTCACCCTGACGATTTCACCAAGGTTGCCGAGGTTAACGACCTTTTCGAGAAGAATAATTTGCATGGTCGTGCTCCTTAGATCTTGTGTTGATCGCTGTACGGCAGCAACGCTAAAAAGCGAGCGCGCTTGATAGCGGTGTTGAGTTGGCGCTGGAAAATTGCGCGGGTGCCGGTCAAACGTGCTGGAATGATCTTGCCGTTTTCAGCAATAAAGTCACGCAAGGTGTCGATGTCTTTGTAGTCAATCTCTTCAACGCCAGTGACGGTGAAGCGGCAAAAACGCTTGCGTTTGAACAAGAGGGATTGCGTGTTGCGCTTTGGGCGCTTGTCTTTGTTAAATTTCTTAAATGTGGCCATGGGGCCTCCTAAAATTAAATTTGCGAAAATTCTTGAATATGCAAAACCACCGATTTACCGTGGCGGGCGTTGGCTAGAAATCCTTTGAATTCCCAGCGGCTGCCAATGGACTGCTTCACTAGCCTTTCAGCCAATGCACCAAAAGCCATCGCTTTCAGTACTGCTTTCACTTGCCGCTTTGCGCCTGTTTCAAGAACTTCGGACTCGTGTTCGAGAACCAAATTCAAGGCTGGAATTCCAGCGGGCGTATACCTCAGGGCCTCAGCCTCTGCGATCATTGCGCTTAGAACAAGTAAATTAGCATCCACTCCCGGTAAAAAAATGTTTCACACCAAGCGATTAAGCTTGGTATTCAGCCTGTTGGGTTTTACGTGCGTCTTCACGCTCTACGGTCTTCATCATGGAAGAAGGGCCGGCTTCGGCTTTCTTCTTCAAGACAGTCAGATGGCGCAAAACAGCGTCGTTAAATTTGAACGCATGCTCCAACTCAGCCATCACAGCTTGATCGGCTTCGATGTTGACGCAAAGGTAATGGGCTTTAGCCAATTTGTTGATCATGTAAACCATCTGACGACGGCCCCAGTCTTCAACACGGTGCACTTTTCCACCGCCAGCGGTGATCATGCCCTTGTAACGCTCCAGCATGGCTGGAACTTGCTCGCTCTGATCCGGGTGGATCATGAGAATGATTTCGTAATGACGCATTGATACTCCTTGTGGATTACCCAGAATTTGGGATGAAAAAGCTGCCCTCAGCGTCTAATTGAGGTGCAGCAAGGCGAAGCCCATGATTATAGCCTCAAAACCGCTCTGAGGCGACTAGGCCGAGTTACGAGGACTTCCGAGAGATGGAATCGTTATGTCTCGTCGGCTTTTCGCTGGGTAATCAGGCTAAACAGCACCGTTGCAGCCATTCCCGCTGGCACACCGAAAACACCTGCCGATATAGGCTGAATATCCCACCACATGCCGTGGCCGCCTAGCTCAAACGCCCTGCGGAACATCGCGTGGTTGATGACCATGTAATACAAAGTCACGCCCAAGCCCGTCAACATGCCCATGACTGCGCCCGCGTGGGTGGCTCCGCGCCAAAAGATTCCTAAGACCATCGCAGGCACCAGGGCTGCGCCAGCCAAAGAAAACGATGCGGCGACCAAATACAAAATGCCGCCTGGTCTTTGGGCTGCCGCATACGCCGCGAGCAAAGCAACCACCAGCAGCGCGAATTTAGACCACATGACGCGCCGCATCGATTTAGCGGGGTTGTTGTTGCCATCAAAATACATATCGTGTGCCAGTGCATTGCCAATGGTCAACAACAATCCGTCGGCAGTAGATAGCGCCGCAGCCAAGCCGCCTGCGGCGACTAAAACGGAAACCACGTAGGGCAAGCCCCCAATTTCTGGGGTAGCCAGCATGATCACGTCCGCGCTAATCTTTAATTCTGCAAACTGCAAGACCCCATCTGCATTCACATCCGAGTAGGAAATCAAGGTCGGATCCCGCGACCATTGGGCAAGCCATGCGGGCAACTGGTCAAAAGGCTGCCCCACCAAATGGGCCAACACTTCATACTTCACCAAGACGGCCAAGGCAGGGGCGGCCAAGTACAACAGCGCAATAAACCCCAATGACCACGCAACAGAAGTTCGGGCTTGTTTGACAGAGGGCGTGGTGAAAAAACGCGTCAAAAGATGTGGCAAACCTGCCGTTCCCACCATCAAACAAAACATAAGCGCTAAAAAATTCGCACGTGAAGACTGAAACAAGTTTTGCTCTTCCGTCGAACCCTCTGGATCGCCCGCAAAAGCTTGGGTATGTTGGGGCAGCCCAACCATGGGTTTTGCACGCTCTCGGTTTTCTTCCAATTGCTGTGTCCAAAGCTGTCGGGCCGAATTGGTATCTTTCGGCAAGGCTGCCAACTCCTTTCGAATCGCTGTGACACGGTCAGCATTGGCTTGGGAGCTTCCTAATTCCTCTAATTTTCTTCGCAACTCCAATCGCTGCGCTTGCAAAGATGATGGAACGTCGATGAGCTTGGCCTCTAAGGCCTGGGCTTTCTGACCATAGATGGCAATTACTTCTTTTTCTTGCGGTGAATTCAGAAGCTGCTGTTCAATCGCAGTAATTTTTGGTAACTGTTGTCCGTAAGCCCACGCCGCGATGGGATTACCCACTTGCTTATAAGACAACCAAGAAACCGGAATCAAGAAAGCCAAAATGATGACGACATATTGCGTCACTTGGGTCCAGGTGACAGCCCGCATGCCGCCTAAAAAAGAACACACCAAAACTCCGCCCAGACCCAACAAGATTCCAATCTCAAAATGCAAACCGGTCAGCCTTGAAGTGATCAGCCCCACTCCATAAATTTGAGCGACAACGTAAGTAAACGAACAAAGAACGGCTGCAATAGCCGCAATGATGCGAGGCCAGCGCCCGCCGAACCGCAAAGCAAAATAATCGGGAACCGTATAAAGATTAAGCTCTCGTAAATAAGGCGCCACCAAAAGCGCCAGCAGGCAAAATCCACCTGTCCAACCGAGAACATAGGCCAGGCCGCCGGGTTGATTGCCCATTCCAGAGAAGCCCTGCAAATACAAACCACCCGCCAAGCTGATGAACGATGCGGCACTCATCCAATCGGCGGCAGTCGCCATGCCGTTGTACACCGCAGGAATCCTTCGTCCGGCAACGTAATATTCGTTGGCGCTGGCTGTTCTGCCATAGACCCCAACCCCTGCGTACAAGACCAACGTTAAAACCAAGAAGGAACCCGCAATCCAGGCCCGCGGCACGCCCCAGTACTCCAAAATTGCCAAGACAAGCAAAGCAACCAGCAAGCACGCCACATACAAGCCAAAGCGACGGTGGATTCGGTGGGTGTATTGATCGTATGCGGCGGCATCCACTTGCCAAACTTCTGGTGAATCGGTATTTTTTCGCCACGCAAAAACAATAACAATCGCAATGAAGATCAGAACGGATCCTTGCGCAGCAAACCAAAAACTCACTGGCCAACCGGCAACCACCATCTGCAAATCACGGGCGAAGAAAACGACGCCAAATGAAACCGCAAACCACAACGTTAATAAAGCGGCATGCAGCCGCCATGACGTTGTGGCTTGCATAAGCTTCATCGTGCCGCGAGCTGTTGCCAGGTGGAAATCACGGAGTCGGGATTGAGCGAGATTGAAGAAATTCCTTGCTCATCCAACCATTGGGCAAAGTCAGGATGGTCACTCGGGCCCTGTCCGCAAATGCCGATGTACTTGCCTTGGGCCTTGCAAGCCTGAATCGCAAGGCTGATCAAGGCTTTCACTGCAGGGTCGCGCTCATCAAAGTCCTGGGCTAGCAACTCCAAGCCCGAATCACGGTCAAGCCCGAGCGTCAATTGCGTTAAGTCGTTGGAGCCAATCGAAAACCCATCAAAGTATTCTAAAAATTCGTTTGCCAAAATCGCATTGCTTGGAATCTCGCACATCATGATGAGCTTCAAATCGTCTTTGCCGCGCACTAACCCGTGACGCGCCAATAAATCCGTAACTTTCTTCGCTTGACCCAAGGTTCGAACAAAAGGCACCATGACCTGAACATTGGCCAGCCCCATGTCATTGCGAACGCGTTTGATCGCTTCACATTCCATAGCAAAGGCTTCGCCAAATTCAGCGCTGACATACCGCGCAGCACCACGAAATCCGAGCATCGGATTTTCTTCTTCGGGTTCATAGCGGCTGCCACCAATGAGTTTGCGGTATTCATTCGATTTAAAGTCTGACAAGCGCACGATCACTGGCTTAGGCCAAAAGGCAGCCGCAATGGTTGCAACGCCTTCAGCAACACGGTCCACATAAAACGCCCGGGGCGATGCGTGCCCACGGGCCACAGATTCCACCGCCTTTTTTAAATCGGCATCGACGTTGGGGTAGTCCAAGATCGCTTTGGGGTGAACACCAATGTTGTTATTGATGATGAACTCCAAACGCGCTAAGCCGACGCCCGAATTAGGAAGTTGGCAAAAATCAAATGCCAATTGCGGATTGCCCACATTCATCATGATTTTGACGGGAATCTCTGGCATCTCACCCCGCTGCACTTCCGATATTTCCGTCTCTAACAGGCCGTCATAAATAAAGCCCGTATCGCCTTCAGCGCAGCTTACAGTCACCAACATTCCGTTTTTAAGAACGTCCGTAGCGTGACCACAACCGACTACTGCTGGGATGCCTAATTCACGCGCAATGATGGCCGCGTGGCAAGTGCGGCCGCCTCGGTTGGTCACAATCGCGGAGGCACGTTTCATCACCGGTTCCCAATTGGGGTCGGTCATATCTGTTACCAAAACATCACCCGCTTGGACGGTGTCCATCTCGCTGATGTTGTGAACGATGCGCACTGGTCCGGTGCCAATTTTTTGCCCGATCGCTCGGCCATCCACGATGACCGCACCCTTGCCTTTGAGTTTGTAGCGGTACTCTACGGAATTACCCGCTTGGCTTTTGACCGTTTCTGGCCGGGCTTGCAAGATATAGAGCTCGCCGTCGATGCCGTCTTTCCCCCACTCAATATCCATGGGACGGCCGTAGTGGTCTTCGATCACCAAGGCGTAGTGCGCAAGTTGCTCCACATCGTTGTCTGTGAGCGAATAACGGTTGCGAAGTTTCGTAGGCACGTCGGTGGTTTTCACGAGCTTCGCGCCTGCGGCTTGCTCTTCTTGGCTTGTGAACTCCATCTGTAAAAGCTTTGAGCCGAGACTGCGGCGAATCACCGCCCGCTTGCCCGCGCGAAGCATGGGCTTGTGTACATAGAACTCATCCGGGTTAACGGCGCCTTGAACAACGGTTTCGCCCAGGCCATAACTCGATGTAATAAAAACTACGTCTGAAAAACCGGACTCGGTATCAATCGTGAACATCACGCCCGCCGCACCCAAATCAGAGCGCACCATGCGCTGAATTCCCGCGCTCAAAGCCACATGCTCGTGGGCAAAGCCTTTGTGAACGCGGTAACTGATAGCGCGGTCGTTGTAAAGCGAGGCAAAGACTTCTCGAATTTTGTGCAAGATGTCTTCAATGCCGACCACATTCAAAAACGTTTCTTGCTGACCCGCAAAAGACGCGTCTGGCAAATCTTCGGCTGTTGCTGAAGATCGAACCGCAAAGGACACCTCGGGGTTACCAGACTGCAAGACTTTAAATTCCCGACGAATCCCTTCTTCCAAAGCTTGGGGGAAGGGCTGCGCCTCTACCATCGCGCGAATTTCGGCTCCGGCTAAAGCCAAGGCCCGCACGTCTTCTACATCGAGCTTAGCCAAGCGGGCGTTGATACGACCGCTCAAGTCCTCATGTTTTAAAAACTCTCGAAAGGCATGGGCTGTGGTGGCAAACCCTGTGGGAACCTTAACGCCTTGCGGTAGTTGAGAAATCATTTCTCCTAAGCTGGCATTTTTTCCACCGACCGATTCGACATCGGTCATCCGCAAAAGTTCAAAGGGAACCACTACATCGGTCGGACCGAATAGATTAGACATAAAGACTCCAAAGTTAAAAACCCTGGCGGTTGCGAGTAGCGCGCTGCCTTTGTGTTTGTTGCTTTACACAGCGATGCCATTCAAAAACCGCGAAAAATGAAGGTCATTGTAGGGCGATGATCCCCTCGCTCATGGGATTTGCCGTGGGTGCACAATTCAGACCTCAACGCATCTATTTCGAAGACACCCCCTATGCCCAATCGCACCGTATTTTTTGTCTCCGACGGAACTGGCATCACTGCTGAAACTTTTGGCAATGCCATCTTGGCCCAGTTTGAAACCAAGGCACGGCATGTTCGCCTGCCTTTTATTGACACCGCCGACAAAGCGCACCAAGCCGTTCGACAGATCAACCACGCAGGCGTTGTGGATGGCAATAAACCCATCGTTTTTACGACGCTGGTGAATATGGAAATTTTGAAAGTGATTCAAGAAGGCTGCCAAGGCATGCTCTTGGACATGTTTGGCATGTTTGTTCACCCTTTAGAGCAAGAACTTAACCTTAAATCCAACCACCGCGTTGGAAGGTTCAGCGATGCCAGTAAAAGCAAGGAATACCACGACCGCATTGAAGCCATTAATTTTTCACTCGCCCATGACGATGGACAAAGCAACCGCGACTTAGAGCAGTCCGATGTGATTTTGGTCGGGATCAGCCGCAGCGGCAAGACGCCGACCTCCCTTTATTTGGCCATGCAATATGGGTTGAAGGCGTCAAACTACCCGTTAATCCCCGAGGACTTTGATCGCCGCCAACTGCCGCCAGCCTTGCTACCCCACATGAGCAAGATTTTTGGTCTCAGTATTCAACCCGAGCGATTAAGCGAAATTCGAAACGAGCGCCGACCCAACTCAAAATACGCCTCAATAGACAACTGCCGTTTTGAAGTCTCTGAGGCTGAAAGCATGATGCGCAGGGCAGGAATTCGGTGGCTTTCCACGACCACCAAATCCATCGAAGAAATCGCGACCACGATCCTGCAAGAACTCCATCCCGAGCGATTGGCCTATTGATCGGGGTAGGAAGTCGCCTTGTTCTACAGGCCGATAGCCGCCAATCCCGCTTTTGCGATCTGAGCGTCTTCGTTGGACTTCACGCCGCTGACCCCCACTGCGCCTAAACAATGGCCGTCTTTCATGATGGGGACACCGCCTTCGAGCATGCCGTCTAAAGTAGGAGCGCTCAAAAATGACGCCCGTCCGCCATTGATCATGTCTTCGTACACCTTGCTCTCGCGCCGACCCATGGCCGAAGTACGCGCTTTTGCCGGGGCAATCAACGCTGAAATTGGGGCTGCGCCGTCTAAGCGTTGAAACCAAAGCATATTGCCGCCGTCATCGACTATGGCAATACTCACGGCCCAACCGTGTTTAATGGCTTCGGCTTCCGCTGAAGCGGCAATAGTCTTGATATCGGCGAGCTCGAGAATGGTTTTGTTTTTCATACAAATGGGGCAGTAAGGGTTAAAAGATGTGAGCATACCTGTTCAACATGGCTTGTTTTAGGCTTAATTACGAACAACACCCCTGAAAATAATCGGGGCAATGCGATGTTCTTGCTTGGTATTTACCTTGAAACTGCCTAAAATTACCTGACCTACTTCCTAGGTTTTCAAGGAGTTTGACTATGACCGACAACGTAAACACACTAGACCAAGGCATTGGTTACGGAATTTCCGCCCAAGAACGCAACAAAGTATTGCGTAATACTTATCTGCTCTTAGCTCTGACGATGGTGCCAACTGTGCTGGGCGCTTGGATGGGCGTAGCTACCGGACTTGGACAAATTTTCAGCGGTGGCTTAGGTATCGTACTTTTCTTGGCAATTGCGGTTGGCTTTATTTACGCCATTCAAAAAACCAAGAATTCTGCGGCTGGTGTCCCCGTGCTGCTTGGCTTTACCTTCTTTATGGGCCTGATGCTCTCGCGCATGATCGGCGCCATCCTCGGGTTTAAAAATGGGCCGGACCTGATCATGACCGCTTTTGCCGGAACCGCTGGCGTGTTTTTTGTCATGGCCAGCTTGGCAACCGTCATTAAGCGCGACCTCTCAGGCATGGGCAAATGGTTGTTTGTCGGAGCCGTTGTTTTAATGGTAGGCGGCATCATTAATGTGTTTGTGGGCTCCAGTGCCGGCATGATGGCGCTCTCCATGGCAGCGATTGGAATTTTCAGCGCCTACATGCTTTACGACATCAAGCAAATTTTGGATGGCGGCGAAACCAACTACATCTCTGCCACTTTGGCCCTTTACTTGGACATCATCAATGTCTTCCAAAGCCTGCTGGCTTTGTTAGGCATCTTTGGTGGCGAGAAAGACTGATATAAAAATACTGGGCTGCCTTCTTCTTGCACTGGGCTCCTTAGCAGCCCACGCAGAAGAAGTCAGCGTGGCAGTAGCGGCCAACTTCGCTACCCCCATGCAGAAAATTGCGGTCTTATTTACCCAAGATACAGGCCACACTGCGACCTTGTCCATGGGATCAACGGGTAAGTTTTACGCCCAAATCAAAAACGGCGCTCCCTTTCATGTTTTGCTTTCAGGGGACGACGAAACAGCCCTTCGACTTGAAAAAGACAACGCAATAACACCCCATACCCGCTTCACCTTCGCCGTTGGGAAACTAGTTTTGTGGAGCAAACAAGCCGGATTCGTTGATGCGCAAGGCGACGTGCTGCGCAATGGCAACTTTTCCCATCTCGCCTTAGCAGACCCCAAATTGGCACCGTATGGCGCCGCAGCGATTGAGACGCTCCAAGCCTTGGGCTTACTCACCAAGCTACAGCCCCGATTGGTTCAAGGCGAAAGCATTGGCCAAGCCTACCAATTCGTCGCCTCGGGCAACGCGCAATTGGGCTTTGTAGCTTTGTCACAAGTAATGTCTAACGACCGCATCACCGAAGGTTCCGCCTGGCTGGTTCCGCCGCATTTGTACCAAGCGCTCAGACAAGACGCGGTTATCTTGAAAAATGGCAAAGACAATAAAGCCGCCACGGCCCTTATGGCTTACTTAAAAACTGAAAAAGCGCGTGCCGTGATTCGATCTTTTGGTTACGGTCTTTAGCAATACTATGGTCTTAAGTTCTGATGATCTCAGCGCCGTTTGGCTGACCTTGCAACTTGCCAGCCTGACGACGGTTGTGCTCTTGGTTTTGGCAACCCCGATGGCATGGTGGTTGGCCCGAACCACCTCGCCTTGGCGCACACCGATCAACGCCATCGTCGCCCTGCCCTTGGTGCTTCCGCCTACCGTTTTGGGGTTTTATCTTTTGGTGGCTTTAGGTCCCAACGGACCCGCTGGCCAACTCACCCAATGGCTCGGCTGGGGAAGTTTGCCTTTTACATTTGGCGGGCTGCTTTTGGGGTCGTTGATTTATTCCCTGCCTTTTGCGGTTCAACCCCTGCAATACGCCTTTGAAAGTATGGGAACGCGACCGATGGAAGTCGCCGCCACCCTTCGCGCCCGGCCTATCGATGCGTTTTTTAGCGTCGCACTCCCCTTAGCAAGGCCCGGTTTTGTGACCGCCGCCATTTTGACGTTTGCCCACACCGTCGGTGAATTTGGTGTGGTGATGATGCTCGGGGGCAACATCCCCGGCCAAACCCGCGTGGTGTCGACCCAAATTTATGGCCACGTCGAAGCCATGGAGTACGCCCAAGCCCATTGGCTTGCGGGCGGCATGTTGGTGTTTTCATTTGTCGTTTTGCTCGCTGCTGGGCGGCTGCAAAGGCGCAACATGCGCGTCGGGCTATGAACGACATTCAAATTCAGCTCAAACTTGCGAGACAAGACTTTGCGTTGGACGTGAACCTCACTCTCCCAGCCCAGGGTATTACGGTTCTGTATGGCGCTTCAGGCTCTGGAAAAACCACGGTGCTGCGTTGTGTGGCAGGGTTAGAAAAAGCGCCATCGGCTCGGGTACAGATTGGTGATTCTGTTTGGCAAGACCACGCCAACGGTGTTTTCTTACCCCCTTGGCGCAGGCCTTTGGGTTATGTTTTTCAAGAGTCCAGCTTCTTTGATCACTTAAATGTTCACGAGAACCTGCGCTTTGGCGTTCGTCGCGAAGGAAAGGGGCTCAACCCGACTTCTTTAGACGAAGCGATTGCACTGCTTGGGCTTCAGGATTTACTTCAACGCCGCACCCACCAAATCTCCGGCGGGGAGCGCCAGCGGGTGGCGATTGCGCGGGCGCTTGCGCTCCAACCTCGCTTGCTGCTCCTTGATGAACCCCTGGCCTCGCTTGACCATGCGCGGCGACAAGACATCCTGCCTTGGCTCGAGCGTTTGCGCGACGAGATCAAAATTCCCATGCTTTACGTCACCCACGCCGCCGACGAAGTGGCGCGTTTGGCGCACACCTTGGTCGTGATGGAACACGGAAAAGCCACTGCGGTGGGTCCGGTTGCCGAGGTCTTGGCGGGTATCGATTCCCCCGTCATCCTCGGTGATGATGTAGGCGCTTTATTGGAAGGAACCGTTCAAGAACGGGACCTGCGCTGGCACTTGGCCAAAGTCAATTTTTCGGGCGGCGCTTTGTGGTTGCGTGATTCGGGCGTCTCGGTCGGACAAAAGGTGCGGCTCAGGGTCTTGGCCCGCGATGTGAGTTTGGCAAGTGCCGAACCTAGCCACACCAGCATTCAAAATATTCTGCCTTGCGTGGTGGACTCTATCGCGCCAGACCACCACCCCTCCCAAGTCTTGGTTCGCCTTCGCTGCGGAGAAAGTATTTTTCTAGCTCGCATTACGGCACGCGCAGCCGACACCTTGGCATTAGCGCCCGGTCAAACGGTATGGGCCCAGGTTAAATCGGTGGCTTTGGTTGCTTAATCAAAGCAACTCAAAAACTGCAATGCTCTCCACATGCGCCGTATGGGGGAACATATTCACAATGCCGGCAGCCTTACACCGATAACCCGCTTCCGTTACCAACACGCCTGCGTCACGGGCCAGGGTTGCGGGATTGCAACTCACATAAACAATACGCTGCGGGGGCGTCCATCCGTTTCGCAGTTCTGGCGTCTGGTGCAACGCGGCTAAAGCTTGCACCAAAGCAAACGCCCCTTCCCTCGGCGGATCCACCAACCACTTGTCTGCACTGCCATCGGCCGTTAGCAAGGCGGGTGTCATCTCAAATAAATTACGCGCTACAAAAGTCGTCGGGGCGAGAACGGTATGGGATGGCGCATGCTCCACGTTCAATGCCAAGTTCTCACGGGAACGCGCAACCAAGGATTCCGCACCTTCAATCCCAAGCACCTCGCGGGCTTGGGTTGCCAGTGGCAAGGTGAAATTACCGAGCCCGCAAAACCAATCAATCACCCGTTCAGTTTTTTGAACCTGGAGCAAACCCAAAGCCCGCGACACCAACACCCGATTGATATGCGGATTCACCTGCGTGAAATCGGTCGGGCGAAATGGCATCGTGATACCAAACTGGGGCAAGCTGTAAGACAGTTGGGGGGTCGTGTGCTCTGGTAATTCCTCAAGCCGAACAATCGTCTCCGGCCCTTTGGCTTGCAGCCACCATTGCAAACCTGGGCGTTGGGCCGCAAAAGTGCGCAATTTACCGAGGTCGCCTTCGCTTAAAGGCACCAAATGTCGCAGCACCATCGCCGTTACGTCGCCCACGCCGACCTCGGACCTGTGGCCGCCAACATCACCAATGGCCAACTCAATCTGAGCAATTTGTTCTACCGCGTCCATAGACGCAATCAAAGCCCGCAGCGGCAGAAGCATCGCGCTGACATGGGGCGCCAGCACATGGCACTCTTTCATATCCGCAACAAAACGGCTCTTTCTTTCATGAAAGCCAATCAGCACTTCTCCTTTTTTTCGGACAAAGCGCACCGACAAGCGGGCCCGGTATCGGTAACCCCACGTGGGTCCTTCAATTGGGCGCATCACCGTCTCCGCGTGGATCTTTCCGATGTGCCAGAGGTTGTCTTCAAGTACCCGCTGCTTCACAGCCACTTGGGCGCTCGGATGCAGATGCTGCATCTTGCAACCGCCACACGCTGCTTCATGTAAACCAAAGTGTGGACATACGGGGCGAACGCGCTGCGAAGACTCGACATGAATCTCATTGAGCTTGCCTTTTTCAAAGCTGTTTTTACTGCGGTGAATTTGGGCGCTAACCACTTCAAAGGGGAGCGCCCCTTCAATAAAGACCACTTTGCCATCGCTTCGGTGGGCGACGCCTTGGGCTTCCAAGTCTAGCGATTGAACGGCTAACCAACCCTCTGGCAACGCAGGGCTGGTATTTGCAAGTTCGGGGGATTTTTTTTCTGGGGGATCTTCTAACATCCCCCCATTGTCTCAGGTCAACGTGCGGGCAAATACTGCGCTGGGTCGACCGGCTTGCCCAGTTTGCGAACTTCAAAGTGCAACTTCACACTGTCGGTATCGCTGTTACCCATCTCAGCAATCTTTTGGCCCTTCTTGACCGTCTGGTCTTCCTTGACCGACAAACTTTGGTTGTGGGCGTATGCCGTCAGGAACGTGTTGTTGTGCTTCAAAATAATCAAGTTGCCATAGCCGCGAAGCCCGCCACCGGCATAAACCACCTTGCCATCGGCAGATGCAAGCACCGGGTCGCCAGCTGCGCCACCAATGTCTACGCCCTTGCGGTTTTTGGATTCGTCAAAAGCTCCAACAATGGTGCCCTTGGCAGGCCAAGCAAAGCTCACGTCGTCTTCACCTGACTTAGCGACCGATTCAGAAACTGCTGCAGGCGCCGCCGCTGCCGCAGGAGCAGGTTCATTTTTGGCGACTGACTGTGTTTGTGACTGCGTTTGTGATTGCAAAGGCGTAGAGCTCACCTTAGAACTGGCTACAGGCTTGGCAACCACGCTTTCCTCGCTTACGGGCGGAACCACGCGAAGGACTTGGCCTACTTCAATTTTATTGGGGTTTTCTAATGCGTTCCATCGCGCTACATCACGGTGCCCTTGTCCAGACTCTAAGGCAATGCGAATCAAGGTGTCGCCAGGCTTGACTGTGTAATAGCCCGGTTTGCCAGCGTTTTTAGAGCCAGGCATGGGCTTGGCCGAGTCGCTTGGAGTGGGGATAGAACTGCTTCGCGCAGAGTTGTTGTTGCGGTCTTCTACCGGCGCACGCTGGGTTACCTTCGACGCACATGCGGAAAGTAACAACACCAGAGCGATCGCCAATGCTT
>Ga0247843_1007308_pt1 | contig 13717 bp, 17 predicted proteins | sample LaCruzMarch2017__FD_192420 | JGI IMG/M metagenome (GOLD analysis project Ga0247843, IMG submission 192420) | Freshwater microbial communities from meromictic Lake La Cruz, Castile-La Mancha, Spain - LaCruzMarch2017_8m | ecosystem: Environmental > Aquatic > Freshwater > Lake | place: Spain...
GTGGAGGATCTGGTAGTCGGAGGGGTCGCGGGGGCGTGCGAGGCTGAAGACTTCGTTGTTGTGGTCTTTGCTGAAAAGGCGACGGTCGGACAGGTTAATGGCGAGTGAGCCTTGAGCCACTTGTTGGGCTGTTGGGACGCGTCCAGGAACCGTGGTTTTTAGTAATTTTATGACCGTGGGCACTGGGGGAGTTTTAAGTTTTAAGGATTAAGTTTTAAGAAGTGGCCCCGTGGAGCGATGGCGCGGGATGAACCGCGCCACCGCTGTGGGGAGGGAGGGGAGCTTAGAAGCTTCCGCCGTCGATCTCTGCCTCGAGTGCGGACACTCGGCCGGAGAGCGCGGACTCTGCGGCGCTGGCGCGGGAAACCTCGCTCGAGAGCGAGCTGGTCACTGCGGACACGGCTGCGGCGCGGTCGCTGATCTCTGTGGCGAGATTTGCGGCGATGACGCCTTCTGCGGCGGTGGCACGCGAGACTTCGCTCGAGAGGTTCGATGTGAGCGTGGAATCAGCACTGGTGCGAGCGGATGTCTCGGAGGCGAGATTCGCGGCAACGGTGTTGATGTTTGACTGGACGGTCGTGACGGCTGCGGCACGGTCGGTGATCTCGGTGGCGAGATTGGCGGCGATGACGCCTTCGGCTGCCGTGGCACGCGAAACCTCTGCGGACAGGCCGGAAGCGGCGCTGGCGGCGAGGCTGGAGATGGCACCGTTGAGGGTGCTATCGGCGCTCTGGAACGCTGTGACGACTTCTGTCAAGCTATCCAGGGCTGCTCCGTCCACATTTGACAAAACATTGTCGATGCGTGTGCCGAGGGCGAGCTCTGCGGCGACGGCACGGGCATTCTCCGAGGAGATCGCGGATGTGCGGTTGCTGGTCTCGGTGGCGAGAGCTGCTGCGGTGGCGTAGTGAGCACCGCCGATGGGCACGACTGCGGAGCCGTCGCCGATGTAGAGGATGCCATCTACTTTGTTGAAGGCTTGCTCACCTGAGAGCAGGGTGGAGGGGGCTCCGGCTGCGCCGGTCAAGCGGCGTTTGATTCTGATATTGCTGGGCATGGTATGGGGTCTTTCTGGATGGGGTTGTTACTGCGGGGTTAGTCCTTCAAAACTCACCGCCGTCGCTATCGGCGACGATGGGTATGTAGGAAAGTGTGGGCGTATCCCAACGGTGCGGAATGTTGGTATCGGCGGGAAAATAAATGCGGGCCACGACGCCCTCGGGCGGGAAGGCGGCCACGGTGTCGAAGCGCTGCACATCGTCGAAGGAGTCGGGGATGAGGTCGCCCGCGAGCTTGCCCTCGCTGATCTCGGCAAAGGTGCCAGCGGTGCTGGTGGTGGTGCCTGTGAGTGGGTCGAAGGAGACTTTCATGTGGGGGCGTTAAAGAAGGACGAGTTGGCTGGAGAGGAGCTTGGCGTTGTCGGCCACGGGCACGCCGCCGACATAGGCGAAATCCACGCGGGCCACATCTGTGCCGCCGAGGGAGTAGGTGACGGCCGAAGAATTATTCGTGCTGCCGTGGTAGGCGATAGCGGTCTTGTCGTAGAGTGGAATTGCAAAACCTGTGGTGACCCGCAGAGCGCCATCTGGTGTGGCTTGGACGGGTTGCACGACTCCCAAGGAGCTGCGTGCGGCGATTTGAACGGTGGGGTTGCTCATGTCTAATTTAAGTATAGGGGTGGGCTGTCAAGTGGGGGTTATTGGAAGCGGGCGGAGTAGGTGCGGACTTGGCCTTTGCGCAGCCAGGCGGCGTCCATGCGTTGCAGCAAGACGCCTTCGGCGCGGAGGAATTGAAATTGGCTTTTGTCGTATTGGCCGTCCTCGGCGAGGGTCTCGGCAATGGCAAAGAATTTGATGTAGTCGGCGAGGAAAGTAGGGATGCGGTGGCGGAGCCAGAAGTCGGAATTCGTTGGCAGGTTACTGGTGGTATTCTGGAGCGCTTCGTAGCAGTCGCCGGTGGTGTTGTAGAAAACCAAGTCGCTTTTGCTGTATGCCTCGGTGGCACTAAATGCGGTGTTTGTGAACCGGGGCACGGGAAGCGCAAACTCCACATACACGGGGCCGCTGGTGTATGCCTCGTCGATGATGATAATGTTGTCCTCGGTGGTGACAAACTGGAGCTTTTGCGTGATGGCGTAGTCGCTGGGCTTTTGCGCATACACAGCGGTGACCGCGCCGATAGGAGTGGAGCTGAATTGAAAAAGCGGGATGTATGGCAGGGCATCCGCTGCCGCCTCGTTTCCAGAATCCTCGACATAAGTGGCCGAGGTGCGGGAGTCCCACGCGACATTGATGGCGGTGTCGATATTTTGAACCTCGCCGGACGCTGTGGTGAGGACGCGCTTGATGCGCCAGACCGCCTCGGAGAAAAGCGAACCTTGCACCGCCCGGCCGATGTAGGAAGTGGTGCCTTGGTAGTCGGCCTCGTAGGTGTAGCCGCCCTCGGCAAAGCCTGCGCCGAAAACGATGCGCTGCTCGGTGTGCGTGATCTCGGGCCAATCGAAGAATCCCCAGGCCATGGCTGCCGCACTGGTGGCATACTCGGCAATGGCGGAACCCTGCGAAGCAAGAAGGCTCTGCGCGGGGTCTATGCCCATGCGCTGGATGACACCATCACGGATTGTGCGGTAGGGGGTGGTCTTCATTGCTGGGCCCCTTGTTGCAACGCTGGGAGCGTGCCTTGGCGGCCGATCTGGGCGTTTTGTTGTTGCTGCATTTGGAAGTTGAAGCCTTTCATGCGGGCCTCGATCATGCTGCGGAAAATCTCATCCTGCTGGAGGCGTTGTTGCAGGGCGGGGTTGGCTTGGATAATGCCTTGTAAGACCTGGGCACGGAGCTGGTGGTTTTGTCCTTCGCCTGGGAGTTCGGGTTCGGTGCCTGCGGCGATCTTGGTGAAGGCGAGTTGCTCTTCGTTCGACTCGATGGCGGCGGCGGGGCCGGGGTCGCGGACAAGGAGTTCGGCGAGGTTGGGGTCCACGGCGGCCATGATGAATTTGACAAGCCCGGCGCGGTCGATGACACCGGCGACATCCATAGGGACGATGGCTTGGGAGATGTAGTTCAGCTTCACGCCGAGGGCTTCGGCATCGAGGTTCTTGGCGTCCCAATCAATGATGAGGTCGAACTTGCCTTGGATGCTTTCGCGGTCGGCCTGGAAGGGGATGGACTGCCCGCCGGAGACGCGCAGGATTTGCACCGGCAGCATGTATTGCTGCATGAGTTGGTAGGTCTGCGTGACGATGGCCTTGAAGTCGCGCAGCCAGCGGTCCACCGTGTGCTGCTGGACGAGGGCGACATAGTTGGGATCGACCCCCTCGCCTGCCATGCCAAAGTATTCGTTCACATCGCGGCGCACGGCGCGTTCGATCTCGATGGTTCCCTGGTCGAACGGCGGCGGCTGCATCCAGCCAAACTCATTTGGTCGGCGCTCGGGGATTTGCACGGCGGGGCCGAGGATGATGTCGAGCTTGCCACGATTGGCAGGCACGCGCATGGGCGGGAGGATGGCGATTCCGGCGCGGTCGGTGCGGTAGTCGCGCTGCGTCTTGATCTCGGCCTGCATTGTCGAAACGAGCTCGGGGATGCCACGGGCTTCAAGGATGCACCGGCTTACGCGCTCGCGGGGGAGCTCGATGAATGGATACTCCCCGTGCGTGTAGGGGGAGAGCTGCTCCTTGGCGAAGATGTCCACATTCGGGTGCATAACGCGGCACATGACCTTGGTGGCTCCGGTCTTCTCGTCAGTCTCCTTACTGTAGACATGCCAGATTTCAATGAGGTCGCGGTGGTCTTGCCAGAGTATGCTGTCGCGGCGGTTATGGTTCTGCTGCGAATACACGGGCCAGAGGCTTGCGCCTTTGTAGTTCTCAGCTTTCTCGTAAAACTCCTCGGGGTAGCCTTCGGTGAGCGTGCGCTCTTCAAGCTCTTCGCAAGTCACCATCTCGCGGCGGGCGATCCATGGGGCGCGTTGGAGGTCGTAGGTAGCGGTGGGAAAGATGACATCGTTGAACGGCTCAAGGGCGGTCCACTCGGGCTTGCTCTCGAAAATGTAGGGCACCTGGTATTCCACCGTGCCGCCTTCGCGCAGCTTGCGGATATTGGCGGCGGTGCCGGTGCCGGGGGCATATTGCTCGGCGAGCTCGATGGCAACTTCCTCCTGGAGCGGATCGAGGATGGCCCCGATGAGCATGGCGAGGGGGCTGGCGGGGTCGCCTTGCTCTTGGGCCATGAGGATGATGTCTTCGAGGGAGACGGACTTTTCCTCAATGCGGGTCGTGGTTTTCCAGAACACACCCATGACGGCGAGGCCGTAGGTGGCGCGGATGTTTAGCGCAATCTCCAGCTCGCGGCGGAGGTCGGAGGCGCAGTGGGTGAAGAGCATCCACTTGAGCACGGATTCAGCGGCCGTGCGGCTCATGGCGTCGGTGGACTCGACAGGCATCATTTGCAGGCGGGCGGCGAAGGTGGAGGTGAGGCAAAGCTGGCTCTCGCGGTTGCAAACGAGGTCGGCCAGGCGGATGCGGCAATCGCTCGCGCCTTCCCAGGGGAAGACATTTTTGCCGAGGTTGGTGGCCCACTTGCGGCCGTCGGTGGATTGGCCATCCCACAAGGCCATGCGGGTATCGTAGTTCCGGCTGCGGATGGTGGAGAACCACCCGCCATCGGTAGCGGCTTGGGTAAGCTCGCCGATCCAATACTTCGTGTCGCGCGTGAGCTCGTCGTCGTGCATTAGAAAGAGTTGCCAGAGGCCGCTTTTGATGCGGTTACGGCCAACGCGAAAGAATAACCAGGGAAAACAAACCCCGCCGCAATGCGTGGACTGGCAAAAAGGGAAATCATGCTGCTTTGAGGCCCGGCATGAGGAGCATGGTCTTGCCTGTGGCACCGCACTTGACGGTGCATTGCGGGTAGTTCCGCTTGAACCATGGGATAAAGTCTGGGTCGTTCCAGCAATCAGGAAATTGCCAGTTCCAGAAATGGTAAATCTGAGGGTCGATGGAGAGAGTCAAAGCGCCTACGCCTTCGATGCTGCGGAGGTCTTGCTTGGCGTGGTCGGCGGCAATGAGGTGCTGGCGGGCGTCGGCAAGAACGGCCTTGGAGTTCCACTGGGCGAGGAGCTCGTTTTTTATGCCCTCGGCCACTTCTCCAGGGATGTCACTAAGCGCTTCTTTGAGTATTTCCATATTTGAGAAAAGGGGGAGCCCCGATGCCGGCGGCCTGACACACCAAGAATCAGGCCACCGGCAGGGCTGGGGGGCGGGTGTTACGCAGTGGCTGCGAATTTTCCAAGCACCTGCGGGTTGCTCACTGCTACGCCGAAGATGGCGTCGCAGAAGCCACGGCGGCCGCCGCCACGGTCTTCCAGCTCTTCCATGCGAGGCTTGCGATTGAAGCCGATGGAGACGAGATCCATATCGAGCACATATCCGCGAGCGGCGGAGACGGCTGCGGCCGCGCCATGGGCGAGGTAGGTGGAGACATGCATTGACAGGATGCCGAAGTCGCCTTCGTAGATGTCGATGGTGTTCACGATCTTCTTCTCCGAGACGTTGGAGTTGAAGGTGCGCACGCTGGACATGACGTTGGTCGATGCGCTCTGGGTGCGGATGAAGTTTGTGAACGCACGCTTGAGGGCGACGCCGCAAACGAGGTCGTAGTTCCGGCGGGCGCGGCGCACACCGTAGATGCTCTGCAACACGTCGATGACATTGTTCTCAGTGAGAGAAGCAGTCGCTGTGGCGTTGATGGAAGCGGCGGGGGTAAGGAACGCTGTGGGAACAGCGGTTGCCGTATCGGCCTGCGCTGTGGATTTGATCCACTCGCCGATGCCACGGGTCTTGTAGGGCGCTGCGCCGGATTGCACCTGGCTGTCGTTGTCGGAGCCCATGATGGCTTCGATGTCGATCTTCAGCTCAACGAGAGCCTTAGCGGCGCTTTTGTTGAATGCTTGCTTGCGGCCAACGCCTGCAAGGTCGGCGACATTCTCAACGAGGTCGTCCACTTGGAACGCCCGGCGCACCTTCTGGATGCGGCCGCTGAGGAGTGTGCGGTTTGCGTGTTGGTCGTCGAAGGTCGAGACATCCGCGTCGGCGAGGACGCCTGCGGTCTGTGGGTCGTTGTAGCGGTCGGCGGGCCATTGGAAGAGCACATTGGTTGGCTCCTTGGCCTTTTTGCACATGGAGAAAAGCGGTGTGTCGCCGGGTTCAATGAGGACCATTGCGTCGGAGAGATCTTCGCGCTGGCCTTTGACTGTCGTGATGGGTGTAGCTGCCATAATATTCTGGGGGGGGGGGAGGGGGATTTTTGGGGTTAGTTAGTTGAAAAGTGAGGCGACGAAGTTTTCGGCGGCATCACGGTTTCCAGATTTTTTCAACGCTTCGAGCGGGTCGGCTTTCGATTTGGTTTTGGGGGCGGCTGAGGGACTGACAACCTTGGGTGCCATGGCGGGCTTGCTCGCGGGGGCGGCAGGCTTGGCTTTGGCAGCGGCGGCTTTCTTGTAAAGCGCCTCGGCTTGCTGGAAGCGGAGGGCTTGGCCACGAATGGCGTCGCCGATGATGAGTTCGAGGTTGGGCAGCTTGGCGATGCCGGGATACGCTTTGAGCGTAGCCATCATCATCTGCCGGGCTTGGGAATCTTCTTGGAACAACTCGGGGTAAACCTGCCGGGCTTCGTGCTGGAAGTTCTCGCGCTGGGCCAGGTAGGTGCGGCGGGCAGGCTCGGCCTTGAGAATCTGGCGGGCGACTCGCAGGCGTTCTTGGAGCTCTTGCTTGGTGAACTTGCGGGTGCTGCCGTCTCCCATGGGCACTTCCACTTCGCCACCTTCCATGTCGGCTTGCGAGATGAGGTCGGGCACATTGTCAAGCACGGTATTCGCGGCGGCGAGTCGGCTCTCCAGAGCTTCGGCCGTGGTGACGTCCGCCAATGGGTCGGCGGCATCTTGCACCACGATAGGCTGGGCGCGAGTGAGCGCTTCCTTGGTAGCGGAGAGTTCGGCTTGCAGGCTTGTAGCTTGCTCCTCGGCGCTTTTGGCGCGGGCGGTGAGCTTGTCCACTCGCTTAGCGAGCTTGCGAACGGCGGGGGCTTCGGCGGACTCGGGGTTTTCCTCGGCGGCGTCGTCTTCCTCGGCGGGCTCTTCTTCGGGTTGTTCGGAATCCTCCGTGGATTCGTCGTCCGTTTCCGGTGCGGCGGTTTCCTCGGGCTGATCCTCGGGGTTTATGTCAGTGGTGGTCTCATCCGCGTCTGTTTCCGGTGTGGCCTCTGCGGCCTCCAGGGTCTCATCGATAGTCGGGAGTGTGATTCCCAGCGTGTCGATAACGTCGCCGATGCTGAATGTCGTGTCTGTCTGGTCCATGGTTTGTTTTGCGTCCAAGTCGCGGGTATGTGTCAGAACTGAGTCTGCGTGCGGGCCCGACATTTTCACGGGCTCGCGGCGAGCAGTTAGCACTCGCCTTTGAATTGCAATCTGCAGGCCAATTTTTCAGAAGGCAATAGGCTGCTGGCGAAACGGGCGCTAATGGGCACTAATGGGACGAAACGGGGACTAAAAAGATTCACCACCAAGGTCGCGGAGAACACCGAGAAAAAGAATTATTTCTTGGAATCAAATGCCTCGGCGCGGGTGCGCTCGATCTCTTCGCGCAAGGTGCGAAGGGCTTCCAAGCCGCCTGCGCTGTGGGCGAGCAGGCCGGGGTTCTGCGCCGTTTGCGGCATGCAAGTAATCTCGGCGGCGTCTTCGATGGCGTCGTTCAATTTGGCCATGACGCTGCGGAACCAGAGTTCCTCGGGCGGCACACACCATGCGGCTTGCAAGTCTTCGGCACTCATCAAAAGGGAATGTCAGGAGACTCGGAGAGCGGCACGGCCACTGGCTCTACGGCTGGTGTGGCGGCTGTCTCGGCCTCGGTTTTCTTTGGTTCAAAGTAGAGCTTGAAATACTTTTCGCCTGTGTTGCGGCTTAGAGAGCCATCAAATCTGATTCGTTTTTCGTTCATGCCAGTTTTTCCAGATCGGCGGCTCGATACCAGGCGCGGCAGCCACGCTTGCGCAGTGGACGCAGGATGCCTAATTCAATGAGTTTGGTGACTTGCTTGGCGCTCACCCCAAGGCGGGCCATGACATCGCGGCGGCGGAGTAGTTTCATGAGAAATTCATTATAGGGGGTGGGTGTCAATAGGTGCCTCCTGGGCGGGCTCGCAGCATGGCAGGATCTTCGTAGCCGACGCCGCTGAGGGCGATGTAACGGAGGATATCGACCCAATCTTTGGTCGCGCCTTTCTTACCATCAGCGCCGGTCCATGTTTTGAGCGCGTAGATGAGGTTCTGGCAGCGATCACTGATGTAAAGGCGCGGGGAGTTGAGGGCATCGACCGGTTGCTCTTCGTTGTAGGAAAGCCAGTCGTTGATGACAGTAACGCCTTCGACGATGGCTTGCCCACTGGTAGCGCGGAAGTCCATGTCGATGCGCTCGGAGCATTGCTCGATGAGGGTGCGCACGCCTTCATGCGTCATGGTGGGCGTGTTGCCATAGCGGCTATCCATCCACCGCTCGGCGACTTCGGCGGAGTCTGCTTTCTCAGCGGCTTCAATGATGCGCTTGTAGTCGTCGAACCCAAAACCGGCACAGGCTTTTTGTGCGGGACCAGGGCGGCCGTCTTGCAGTTTGCCATCCGCCTCGGCCCACGGGCCGGGGTATCCGACGCCTTCAATGTAGTCGAGCTGGTCGGGCCACTCGCGGTAAATCCACGCCCGGCCATCCGGCGTAAATCGGGTCCACAACATCGCCCATGTTTTCCCTTCGCCTGGATCGACGAAATGAAAGACGGTGCCATCCCTCGGCACCTTGTCGGCAGGCACCACATGCACGCCGTCGCGGAATTTTGGAAACATGGACATCTTTGCCTTGGTCGGCACGCCATAGGCACGCATGAGAATGCGCTCGCGGTTGCTCCCGCGCAGCTCGGTTTCCATTGCTTCGGGGTTGCCGTAGGGGTTGTCCGAGGTGTGGAAATAAACCACTCGCGCCTTTTCCCTGGTGCATTGTTGGATGCGCGGCACTTGCTCCAAGCCGATCAAGTTGCCATCGCGGTAGCGCGGAAGGAGCGGGGCATCGACTTCCTCGATGGTCTTGGCCCCGTCGAGGTATTCCTTCACAGTGGTTGTGTAGCCTTCGATGGGGGTAAAGCCAATGCCGAGCTCACCATCGCGGGTGAGCAAACGGAAGCGCAGCGCCTCGATCCAATCGGGGGTTACCAGTTCGTCGGCCCAGCAGAAGTCTAATTCTGAGCCTTCGATGGAGGTGACATCCATGGAGTAGAATTTGAACCAACACTGCGAGCCATTTGGCAGCACCAGCGAGTTTTCGGTAAATCCGCCTTTCTGCGAGTAGGTGATGTTTGCCACGCTGCCTTTTTTGAGTTTGCCACTCCCGGCCGGCCGCCATTCGTGGGGGAGGTATTCCCAGATGTAAGGCTGCTGGGATTGGATCGACGCGGCCTCGGTGGATTGGAGGCACCACACCTTTGCGCCGGGCTTGTTGACGAGGTGTTGCATGGCCCGCCGCGCATAGTAGCGCGACTTGCCGGAGCGATTGCCGCCGAGGATGAGAAGTTCCGTGACGCCTTTGGGGAATTTTTCCCGCAGCCCCGTGAATGCCGCATCCGCCCGCGCCCAAGCGGGATTCTCCCACCCGTAGCGCCACGGATCCTCCACCATGCGGGCGATCTGCTCCTCGCGTTCGCGGTGGATGGCGAGCAACTGCGACTCAGTGGCTCCCAAGCGCTGGCCGCGATACTGCACCACAAAGGTGCCGTCGGGACGGCGGCCTTCGATGACGATCTCCGGGATGACTGGGCTTTTGCTCTGAGGGATCATGGGCGCTTCAGAAGAGGTTGCAAAATTTTCGCCTTCGTTTTGTAGCCAAGCCGCACGCAAGTTTCGTGAGCTTGACGCAAAACAGCGCCATCAGGATAAACGCCCGTGATGCGAAAATACTTGGTTTGAGCTCGCAAATCATCAGCGGATGTATGCACCAGACAATCTACTTCTTTCATTTTGCGGCTCTCTTGACTTCATCTTCATGCAGGCTCAACCAGGCAACAGCCTTGCCCGCATCGCCGACATCATCGACCGTGACGCACAGATCGGAGATGACCCCGGCGTCTTGCAGAAGATTTAGCGCATGGGTGGCGTCGATGCGGCGGTGGGCAATGTAGTCGCGGAGGGAGTTCACAATTCGCTTTCAAAAGCCCGCGCCTTCACGATCAACCGCCTGGCATTTTCCATGAGGTCGTAGAAAACCTCCTGCTCCCCGAGGTCTCGGCTGTATTCCGGTGGCTTGGCGTAGGTGAGGACGGCGCGGAGGTTTGCCGCCAGGTCGGTGGCGAGCTTGCAACAATGCGCAGCGCCTGGGTGGTCCTGCCATTCGCGGTGGCAGGCAGGGCAGGATATGGCTGAATCTGAGATGATTGACATTTGTTTTATGGGTGTGTTGAGGGTTGTTGTGCGCGTATCCGCCGCGCCCCGGCTCTGAGTCCGTGGTTTGTGGAGACCCTTCAGAGACAGGTCGTTAAACTTGAGCCATCCGCAAATATTCCGTTCAGACTTCGGCCGCCTTGCGTGACTCTCACCGACTGGCACTCACGGCTTACCGAGTCTCTCATTTCAAAAGACCAAGCTCGATGCGGTGTATCTCGCTCTCGATCTCGGCCAGCATCGCCCATTGCTCGCGGGTGTAACTGTGATTAAAAGGGAAAATGCACTTGGAAAATTTTCCGTTCTCAAAGATAATCACCACTTTATACAAAATGTCCGGACACTTTGAAGAGGTTCGATTTGAGGTGAGCTCGAAGTGGTATTCGGTCTTGGTGCAGGTGGATGTGTGGTTGATGGTCATGGGTTTATTTTATTGCTGTCCAACGAATTCTGTTCTCATCCCATTTAATGTTAAGCATTTTTGAAAAAGCCCTGATATAAATAGAAGGGGATTTATCTTTTGGGAAAACGCATAAGAATAAGTAGCTTGAAATTTTATTTTTGTTTTTACATTTTCTGATTGATTGAATTCGTTCTTCCACCACAGAAGCAATTTGAAATTGGCCTTGGTTTTTGCAGTAAGTAAGAACCATCAAGTTATCTAATTCATTTTCTGTTATCATTTTTGCCTTTCATTCTGGTTGTTGCTATAGAGTTTTTGAGTCACATTTCGGAAAACCGTGTGCTCGCCAACAAAATTGAGCTTGATGTCATTGGAACGGCCGTTGCGGATTTTTGCAACAATCAAAAGCGTATTATATTCAAGCGGTTCATCATCATCTTCATCTTTGCGTTTTTTATTTTTATCGATACGATGAATTAAAAGAACAATGTCGGCGTCTTGCTCGATGCTGCCGGACTCACGAAGGTTTGAGAGCTTAGGCTTGGCGCTTTCCTCGGCATCGCGGTTGAGCTGCGCTAAAGCTATGATGGGGATAGCAAGTTCCTTGGCCGTTTGCTTGATGGCCCGCGAAATCTCGGAGACCTCAAGGGCTCGAGAATCCCCAGCACGCTTGGAAGACCCAGACATAAATTGCAGGTAATCAACAACGATGAGGCCGATGTTGTGCTGTGCCTTAGCTCGGCGAGCTCGGGAGCGAAACTGCGCCACGGTGAGAGCAGGCGTATCGTCTAAGTAGAGCTGTGTTTTTGTAAGTCGAGATGCGGCAACGGAAACAGTGTTCAAATCTTCAGACCGTAAAAATCCGTCTCGCACGCGCTGAAGATCGATGCCGGCCTCACAACAAACAGCGCGGACCATGAGCTCGGTGCTGGGCATTTCAACACTGAAAACAAGAGTTGGAACCGACTTTTCCATAGCACTATGCAACGCGACTTGCATTCCAAGCGCGGATTTACCGCAGGCAGGGCGAGCGGCAATGACGATCATCTGGCCTCCGAGGAATCCCCCTGTGGAGCGATCCAGATCATGGATGCCAGACGTTAAACCAACCGTTTCTCCGCGATGCCGGTAAACATTTTCGATATGGTCCACGGCGGCTATTACAGCCGTTTTACAGTGCGCGACGGGGTTTTCCCTTGTTGTGTGGTCTCGGAGGGCGTAGAGGGCCTGCTCGCAGCGTTCTTGCGCATCCTCTGTGGTGAGTGCGGGGTCGCTGGCAGCCTCGGCCATGGCGATGGCGGCTTGGCGCATGGCACGGCGTTTCCACACATCCAGCACTTCGGCGGCGTAGTAGCGCCAGTTTAGCGTGATGGAAAGCTCTTGGACAAGTTCCGTGACATAGGCGTGGCCCCCGACCTCCTCGAGCAGGCCGAGCTTGTCGAGCTCAGTGGTGAGGAGGATGAGGTCTACCGGCCGAGCAGACTGCCGCATGGAGGCGATGGCGGACATGATGCTCTGGTGCGCTGGCAGGACAAACTGCTCCGGCGTGAGCGCCTCGAGCACGCTATCGGCCGTGCGGCCGTCGGTGATCGCCGCGCCGACGACGGCTTTTTCGGCGATCTGATTTTCGGGCAGGGTGTTTTTCATTTGGAAGCAGGAAGTTTGCGCGAAGCCATGGAGCGTGCTTTGCGCAGCGTCGATCCGAAGCCAAGGAGGTGGAAGACTTGGCAGGTAGCGGCAGGGTTCACCTCATGGCCGAGGAGGCAAAACATGCCCGTGCCGTCGGCGTTCACAATGGGCGTGCCGTCGGGATGCGTCATGGGACCGTAGATGGGGTCATGCATGGGGCGGTTCTCGTAGGTGCCGACCTGCCAGCGCAGGAAATCGTTCTTACATTTTTGGTTATGCCGTGTCACGATGCACAATGCCGCCGTGTCGGAAGAGGTGAGTTCCAGTGTTTCAATAATGTTTATCATGTTGTTGTTTTTGTTTTTATGCTGCGGTTTGCTGGGTGCGGTATTTTTCTCGCACCCAGGCTTTCATCGATTCAGGGAGATTTACCCAACTCGGAAGGTTCATCTCAGGAAATTCCGATGTCACAATATCCTGCCAACCTTGAGGTTCTGCGTGGACGGATGGCCCTGCCGAGGGGTTCACACCCTCGCGCCCTGCCCACTCCCGGGCACGGGTCACCTCGGCGAGGATGTTGTTCAGCAGGGTGGCTAAATCCTTGCGGCGATACTGCGCGGCCGAGCCTTCTTTCTGCCGGTAGGCCCACTCCAAAAAATACCAATCCTTCTCGCTCACGGCCGCCGCCGCCTTTTTATTTTTCTGCCAAGCGCGGGTGGAGGAAAGGTCCAGAGGTGTCTCAGCGCGGATGTGGAAGAGGTCTCGGAAGCGAGTCAGGATAGGATCCGGTGCTTCTGGAGTTGGTTCACATTCCATGACCAATTCCATGTCCCCTTGGGGGACTATAGGGGTATTATCTATTCTATTCTTATCTAGCTGCGCATGGTGTTCGCTTTCCGTTCGCATGGACTGCACACAAGAATCCTTTGGCTTGCGAACAAACTGCATGCGCTTTGCCTCCGTTGATCGCCTTTTTGCAGAAGCTCCATTATGTTCATCAAAGCGTGCAATCTCCACGCCATCTTCACTTTCCAAAATCCAACCAATTTTTACCAAGGCCGCTCCGAGTCCTTTAATTCCCGTCTTGCGGTCGATAGCTCCAAGGGAGAGTCCTTCAAGCCGTCCATCGGTGCTCTGATCGTCGGCCATTGACCATATCCAATACAGCCCGCCGATGACCTCAGCTTCGCGCTTGTTTGTGATGTCGCAAATCTTG
>Ga0247843_1007309_pt1 | contig 13713 bp, 12 predicted proteins | sample LaCruzMarch2017__FD_192420 | JGI IMG/M metagenome (GOLD analysis project Ga0247843, IMG submission 192420) | Freshwater microbial communities from meromictic Lake La Cruz, Castile-La Mancha, Spain - LaCruzMarch2017_8m | ecosystem: Environmental > Aquatic > Freshwater > Lake | place: Spain...
GAGGTGCAGCGCGAAGCGGTAGGTGCGCGCCCACGCGGTCGCGCGGCGGAGCGCGGCGTGGGTGCCGAGGCCGCGTCGGCAGGCGTACGAGTCGGCGATCATCCGCCGCTCGATGGCGGCTTCGAGCCGCGGCGCGAGGCACTGATGCACCACGCGGTCGCGAAAGGGCATGACGGTGATGGTGCGCGGCTTCGGGTCGTAGACGAGCATCGTGCGCGGTAACCCTGGCCACCAGCGATCGGCGAGAAGCTCGGCCTGGAGGCGGAGGAGGTTCTCGTCGAGGGCGAGGCGGAAGCGCGCGACGCCGGGGCTGCGGCGCTTGTTCGCGCCTGCGCGCCGGGCGGCGGCGATCAAGGCGCGGAAGGTGAAGTGCTCCGCCGGAGTGGGCGTGAGGGCGATCAAGGCGTGATCGTCGAGGCTTCGCGGAGCCACGCGCCGACGCGACCGCCGAGGCTGAGCAGGAGCTTCGTCGCGTGCTCGGACTGATCGACGGAGAGGTAGTGGCGCTCGCGGGCGCCGCGCAGAAGGATGCGCAGAAACGCGATGCGCTGGTTTGCCCGGGCGAGGGCGTCACGCCGGGTGGGCGACGATCGCGGCGCGTACGTGGCCTGGAGCAGCGTATCGACGAGGTCGAGCGCGGCGTCGAGGAGGCGTGCGCCGAGGCCGTGGCGCGCGGCGGTGGGGAAGTCATGGATGCGTGCGTCGAGGTACATCCAGAGGGTGTAGGCGTCGTCGACGGCGAGGGGGAGCGTGGGGGTGGTGCGCGGGGGCATAGGGTTCGCAGTGTCGCTCGACCCGTCACCGCGGGCTGAAGCACGATCGCTGCGACGCGATCGGGCTGAAGCCCGCGGTGACCGGCCGAGCGACGCCCGCTCCGAACGTCACTCAACCGTTGCGGTGGCTGTGAGGGCGACAGGTGAGTGCCTGAGCCAGTAGGCTACGATCGTCACGTGATAGACCCAGGGCTGTCAGCACCGTAGGTCGGGAGAATCACCATGGAAAAGCGAACCATCGAACAGCTCGAGGCCGCGCTCAACGCCGTCAGCCAGGACCTCTCCCCGCGGGTCGAGGAGCTCGCACAGAAGAGCACCGAGGGCGCTCTGACGCCTGAGGAGCGCAGCGAGTACGCGGAGATCGTTCGCCTGAACGACACGCTCACCCTGCTCAAGCTGCAGACCGAGGAGTTCTGGGCGATGCGTGCGGCGTCGTGAAGGTCTCACGCGATCTGCGCGAGCTGGTCGTGCGGCGCGCGCAGGAAGCGTGCGAGTACTGCCGACTTCCGCAGGTTGCGTCGCTCCTACCTCATCAGGTCGACCACATCATCGGGAAGCAGCACCGTGGTTCGGATGACGCGAACAACCTGTGCCTTTGCTGCATTCGCTGCAACTTGAACAAAGGCCCCAACATCGCGTCTCTCGACCCCGCAGGGCGACGGTGCCAAAATCGCTTGCTTTCCGAGCCTCTTTCCCCTCTGCCGCGGGCCCTCACCCCCCGCCCCGTGGCTGGTGGTTGAGCCTCCTCTCGATGGGGCTCACAGCGCGTGAAACGCCGCCCAAACCCATTCCGAGAGGAGGTCAACCACCAGCCGCGGGGCGGGGGTGAGGGCGCGCGGCAGCGAGGAAGTCGGCTCGGAAAGCAAGCGATTTTGGCGCCGTCGCCCTGCCATTCATGGAGAGGGGGGTTGGGGGTGAGGTCTCACGAAGGTGTGTACCCAACCCATGCGGGCCAACGCTCTACGCCCGGCGGCGGCGGCGAAGGGCCACGGCCGCGAGCGCGCCCAGCGCCCAGGCGCCCCAGCGGTCCGAGGCCGCGCCCGCCGCGCCCGGCACGGCGCACGACGCGCCGCCGCCGGCGGTCGCGGGCACCAGGGCGCTCCCGGCGTCCGTGGCCGCGACGCCGCCGTCGAGCGAGGGTGCGCCGCCGTCCACCGCGGGCACCACCACGGTGACGTCGTTGGAGATGAACCCGCCGTCGCCGGGCCCGAGGCACATCGGGCGGGGCGGGATGTTGGTCTGCCGCGCGTACTGGTAGAGCGCCGCGCGGTCGCCCTGGTCGCTGGCGCCGAGCTCGAGGTCGCGGTCGAGCATGGCCGCCGGGAGGTCGGCCCGCAGGCGCGTGACGTAGGGCGTCGAGGAGATCGCCGAGGTGATCACCCGGAGGTCGTCCATCGGGTCCGTGGGCGTGGTCTCGACGCTGGCGTCGGGGCCGGGCGGCGGCGACGAGCGCGGGATGAACCACCGCCCCACGTCCATGCGTCCGGCCACCTCGGAGAGCCACACGCGGCGGCCGTTGGCGAGGTTGAGCGCGTTGAAGGCCGCGAGGTAGTCCTCCGCGGCGCTCTGCCGGCCGGCCCAGTCCCAGGTGAAGCTGGCGTCGGAGAGCTCGCCGTTGGGGAAGTTGCTCGCCTCGATGCGCGAGCTGCCGAAGACCACCAGCGAGAGGCCCACCTTGTCGGCCACGCCCGCGGCGATCATCCGCAGCGGCAGCCGCGGGACGTAGCCCTCCATGGTCACCCGCACCGGCTGCATCCGCGGCACGAGGCCCGCCGGGTCGGGCCGCAGCCGCAGCGCGATGTAGTCCATCTCCATCGCGGTGTAGAAATCGATCACCGGCCCGAGCTCGTTGGGCACCGTGTACCCGTTGGTGCGAAGCCAGTCGCGGATGGCCATCGGGTCGGTGCCGCGGATCACCGACACGGAGTACGGCCCCACCACCTCCATGCGCAGCACCGTGACGGGCGCGTCCGCGGCCGAGGACCGATCGGAGAAGGACGCCGAGGCGTCGGCGAAGCCCCCCGCGCTGGGGGGCTGCGGACAGGGCGCCCATGGGAAGGGCGGCGGCAGCAGGCGCGGCGCCGTGATGTTGTTCACGTACGAGAGGAAGCCGTCGTCGGCGATGGCCACCCGCAGCCCCGGGGTGTAGCGGATCGGCAGGATCCAGCTGAACTCCGACGGCCGCCCGCTGTACTGGAACTGGTCCCACAGCGTGGTCGTCGTCGCCGAGAGCGAGAGCACCATCCGGTGGTCGGTCACCACCTGCACGTCCCTCGGCGTCGGCGGCGGCGGACCGAAGCACCCGCCGCACGCCAGCGCGTCGAGCGCCCCGAGCTGCACCGCCACCCCCAACATCGCGCCCATCCACCAGTGACTTCGCATGGTCATCATCTCCCGCCCGTCGCTACAGCACCTCCCGTGCCCCGCTGGCATTCTCGCGCTGCTCCCGTGACACTGCCTCCCGCCTGCCACACTCCCTGCGACCCGGGGCACAACCCGGCACAGCCCCGCCGCGGGCCCCACTGTTTACACTGCCAGGTAAGCCACCGATGACCTCCCTCCGCCTCGCCGAGCTCGCCACCACCGACGTCGACGCCCTGCTCCGGCAGCCGCACCCGGTGGCCCTGCTCCCGGTCGGCAGCACCGAGCCCCACGGGCCGCACCTCCCGCTGCTCACCGACGCCCTGCTCTCCGAGCACGCCTGCCTGCGCGCCGCCCGCGACCTCCGGGCGACGGGCGTCACCGCCGTCGTGTGCCCGACGCTCCCGTACGGCGTCACCCGCTACGCGTCGGAGTTCGCGGGCGCCATCTCGCTCTCCGCGGCGACCACCACGGCGGTGGTGCGCGAGCTCTGCGCGGCCTACATCGCCGCGGGCTTCTCGCGCGTGGTGGTGGTCAACAACCACCTCGAGCCCGAGCACATCGAGGCCGTGGCGGCGGCCGTGGCGGCGGTGCCCGGCGCCCTCTTCCCCAGCCAGCTCACCAAGCGCTGGGGGCGCACGCTGGGGGAGGAGTTCCGCCGCGGCGACTGCCACGCGGGCAGCTACGAGACCTCCCTGGTGCTCGCCGCGCGCCCCGACCTCGTGCGTGACGACGTGCGCGCCACCCTGGAGGTGGTGCCCATCTCGCTGTCGAAGGCCATCCGCGAGGGCAAGGTGACCTTCAAGGCCATGGGCGCCGCGCGGGGCTATTTCGGCTCGCCCGCGCTGGGCACCGCGGCCGAGGGCGACGCGCTCTACGGCCAGCTCGCGCTGATGATCGTCACCGAGGTGCGAGCGTCGCTGGGCCTCGACGGGGTCGGGGTCGACGCGAAGCCTTGATGCCGGGGCCCGGATGGTGAATGGTCCCCGCGCCGCCGCGGATTCCACCGCGGACCCCGGTGCCGGAGAGTTCATGCGCACGACCCCGCGACGACGGTGGACCCTGCTGGGTCTCCTCACGACCCTCGCAGCCTGCTCGGAGACCACCACCCTCACGCCGCCGCCGCCCACGGTGGACGCCGGCGCCGACGTGCCCGCGGCCCCGGTCGACGTCCCGCCCGCGGTGGATGTTCCCGCGGCCCCGGCCGACGTCGGGGTGATGCCCAGCGGCATCGGCGAGCCCTGCGAGTCCGAGGGCCCGGGCTTCCCGCCCACCCAGGGCAGCTGCGGCAGCGGCCAGCTGTGCCTGTCGGCGGCCATCGGGTTCCGCGGCGGGTACTGCGTGACGGTCTGCCAGGGTACGCGCTGCCCCGGCGACGCGGCCTGCGGGCGGCTCCAAGGCTTCCCGGTGTGCCTGCGCACCTGCGCCACCAACGACGACTGCCGCCGCGCCGAGGGGTACGTGTGCCGCGCGGCCGAGGGCAGCCCCTCGCGGGTCTGTCAGGTCAACGACGCGCCCGCCGGCGTGCGCCCCGACGACTCGGCGTGCTTCACCGCGGGCGCCGCGGGCGCCCACCCCGCGCCGGCGCTCCCGCGCGTGACCTTCACCGGCGCCAACGGCGACGCCAGCGGGCCGCGCACCGACAGCTTCCTCGAGGCCGAGGGCAACGTCGCGGTGCACCCCACCAACGGCCACGTCGCGGTGAGCTACATCTCCGCCAACTTCGGCGGCCAGATCTACATGGGCACGTCGCGCTACCCCGGCACCGGCACCCAGTGGATCGGCGACGGCACCGTGCGCGACCCGACGCTCAACAGCTCCAGCGACCCGGTGCTCGACTACAGCGCCGACGGCGTGCTGCGCATGACCTTCATCGGGCTCCAGCGCAGCGCGAGCTCGCAGGTCACCGGGGTGCACGTGCGCGTCACCGAGAGCCGCGACGACGGCACCACCTGGGCGACGCCGCGGCAGGTCGACCCCGCCGGGGTGTGCCCGCAGGGCACCGGCGGCATCTGCGACAAGCCCTGGATCCTCTCGACCCCGGGGCCCACGGCGGAAGCCCCGACGGTGCTCTACCTGGGCTACCTCGCGCAGAGCGCGCGCACCGCCGACCTCGTGGTGCAGCGCTCCGACGACGCGGGCATGACCTGGTCGCCCACCATCCGCCTCGCGGCCCTCGGGGTCATCGGCGGCGCCACCGTCGCGCACAACCTCATCCAGTTCGCGGCGGGGCCCGGGCGGCTCGTGGCGGCGGCGTGGGCGGGGCTCTCCGTGGGCGACGGCAGCGGCGGCACCGACAGCAACGCGCGCTTCGGGTCGCCCGCCAACCGCGTGCTCTTCCGCCGCAGCCGCGACGGGTTTCGCACCCTCGACGCCACGCGGGTGGTGTCCCGCTCCACCGACACGCCCGTGTACACGCAGCCCCCGGTGGCCCTCGACGGCGCCGACACCGTGCACGTGGTCTACGTGAGCGGCGACGCCACGGGCGCCTGGGATGTGATCCTCGCGACGAGCACCAACGGCGGCGACACCTGGCAGCACCGCAAGGTCAACGACGACCCGGAGAGCTGCGCGCTGCACATGCTCCCGGCGATGCTGGTCGACCCGGTCACCCACGACGTGCACGTCACCTGGATGGAGAACCGCTTCGGCGAGGGCGCCGTCGCCTACGCCCGCTGCCCGGCCAGCGCCGCCGCCGCGTGCGGGCGCAACGAGCAGGTGAGCGACCGGCCCTTCCGACTGAGCAGCAGCCGCAACCCGCAGATCTGGCACGGGGACTACAACGGCCTGACGCTCTCCCCGCAGGGCGAGCTCTGGTCGACCTGGAGCGACACGCGCACCGGGACGCCGGCGATGTACACCGCCCGCGGCCGGGCCCGCCCGGCGCCGTAGGACTGTCCGCGCGGTGATCCTGCTCGTCGACAACTACGACTCGTTCACCTTCAACCTGGCGCAGCTCATCGGTCGCGTCGCGGGCCCCGGGGTCGAGGTGCGCGTGGTGCGCAACGACGCCTACGCCCCCGACGCGCTGTGGTCCTGGGGCCCCTCGCACGTGGTGATCTCGCCGGGGCCGGGCGACCCCTCGCGGGCGGGCGTGAGCGGCGCGCTCATCACCGCGGGGCGGGCGCCGGTGCTGGGGGTGTGCCTCGGGCACCAGTGCATCGCGGCGGCGTGGGGCGCGCGGGTGGAGCGGGCGCCGGAGCCGGTGCACGGCCGCGGGTGGGCGGTGCGCCACGACGGCCGCGGGGTGTTTACCGGAGTGGGTAATCCGATGCGGGCCGCGAGGTACCACTCGCTGGCGGTGGCGCGCGGGACGGTGCCCGCGTGCCTGGAGGTGTGCGCGGACACGGCCGAGGGGGTGGTGATGGCGCTGCGGCACCGGGAGCGCCCGGTGGTGGGGGTGCAGTTCCACCCCGAGTCGGTGCTCACGGGGGAGGGCGACGCGCTGGTGCGCAACTTCCTCGCGGGGCGGTGCTGAGCGGGGGAATCGGGGAGGGGAGTGGTTCTCCAACGCGTCTGGTATGCGTTCCGAGACCTCACCCCCCAGCCCCCTCTCCATGAATGGAGAGGGGGAGAAAAGAGCGATAATTCAAGCGCTTTGGTCCCGCTCCGACCCCCCTCTCCATTCATGGAGAGGGGCTGGGGGGTGAGGTCACGTATCCAGCGCGGTGGAGAAGCGCTCTGAAGGAGACCGACGCTACCGGCGGGTGGGGCGCATGGCCGTACCCGGGCGCCCGCCGCTGCCGCCCGCGCCGCCCGCACCGCCCATCTTCCGGGCCATCTTCTGCATCTCCGGGTCGGCCATCATGACCTCCTGGGCCAGGCGCATCAGCTCCGGCGCCGTCTTGAAGCGCGGGTCGAGGAACCTCCCCAGCAGGTTCACGTTCTCCTTCGCGATGGCCGTGAGGTCCTTCTTCACGAGGCCGTGCTTGGTCTCCGCGAAGTTTGCGAACACCCGCGCGAAGAGCAGCGGCACCCGCGACTGCGCGTAGGCCGTGTCGTCCGGCGAGATGGTCGACAGCATCTCCCGGGCCTCCTTCGCGCGCCCGGTGCGCGCCCAGGTCTCGGCCACCGTGGCCGCCAGCATGCCCCGCGCGCCGAGGTCCTGCGTCTTGCTCGGCTGGATGTCCGCGCAGAGCGCCGTGGCGTCGTCGAGGCGCCCGTTCAACAGCAGCAGCTGGGCCTTCAGCCCGCGCACCTGGTCGAGCGCCAGCGCGGGCACCTTCTTCATGTCGATCTTGTCGAGCGTGGCGAGCGCCAGGTCGGGGTCGGTCTGCGCCTCCAGCTGGGCGCGCAGCACGACGTTCATCACGTCCTTGTCGCCCGCGGCGGCGAGCTCCTTCAGGGCCGCCTCGCGCCCCTCCGGGCCCGACGTGCCCTTCTGCGCCAGCTTCATCAGGCTCTGCTGCTTCATGATGAAGCGCCACACCCAGATCGCCGCCACGGCGAGCGCCACGGTGAGCGCCGCGGTCACCCCCATCGCGATCTTCGACCCGCTGGCGATCACCAGCGCCCAGATCGCGACGATCACGGCGCCGCCGATCGCGAGGTTCTTCACCTTCAGCGCGGGCATCTCCGGCATCTCGGGCATCTTCGGCGCGCTCGGACCATCACTCACGGCAGGCTTCTCCGACATGGTCGCGTCAGGTACCCTCCCGGGCGCTCCGCCGCAAGGCCGTCCCCCCTTCCCGAAGCCCATCCATGCACCGTCGCTCCGTCCTCGCCGCGCTCACCCTGGGACTGCACAGCGCCGCGGGCCTCGGCCAGCGCCGCGCCCCGGAGCCCGCGGCCCCGCCCGATGAGCTCCTCGCCCTCGCCGGGCAGTGCATGCTCGTCGGCTGGCGCACCCGGGGGATGCACCCCTGGGTCGCCCGCCGCGTCGCCGAGGGGGCCTGCGGGGCGGTGATCCTGACCCGCGACAACGCCCCCACCCCGGCCGCGCTGCTCGCCCTCACCGCCGAGCTCAACGCCCTCGTCCCGGCGGGCGCCCCGCCCCTCATCATCTCCGCCGACCAGGAGGGCGGCGCCGTCTCGCACCTCTCTCCCCCGCTCGCGCGCTTCCCCTCGCTGACGACCCTCGGCGCCATCGACGACGTCGGCCTCACCGCGCGCGTCGCCGCCGCGCTCGGCCGCGACCTGCTCTCGGTCGGCGTCACCATGAACCTCGCGCCCGTCCTCGACGTGTGCACCGACCCCAACAACGGCGTGGTGCCGGGGCGGGTGTTCGGCGGCGACCCGGAGAAGGTCGCGCGGCACGGCCAGGCCTTCGTGCGGGCGCTCCAGGCCGCCGGGGTGCTCGCGTGCGCCAAGCACTTCCCGGGTCACGGCGGCACCCGCGACGACAGCCACCACGTGCTGCCGCGCGTCGCGGCGACGGTGGAGTCCCTGCGCCGCGTCGAGCTCGTGCCCTTCCTCTCCGTGGCCGAGACCGTCGCCGCCGTGATGGTCGCGCACGTCGTGTACGAGGGCGTCGACCGGGGCTTCCCGGCGACCCTCTCCGCCCCCTGCTCGACCGAGCTGCTGCGCGAGGTCGCCGGGGTGCGCGGCGTGGCCGTCACCGACGACCTGGAGATGACCCCCATCCGCGTCACCTGGGGCATCGCCAACGCGGCGGTGCGCGCGATGGCCGCGGGCAACGACCTCATCACCGTCTCCCACTCCCCGACGCAGGCCGAGCTCGCGCGGCAGGCGATGGCCCGGCGCGCCTCCGTGGATGACGCCTTCCGCGCGCGGCTGACGCAGGCCGCCGAGCGGGTGCGTGCGCTGCGGGCGCGCATCGTCCCCCCGGCGGTCGCAGCCGCCGCGGAGCCCCTCGCGGCCCTGCTCGCGGAGGTGCGCGCCCGCTCGCCCCGGCGGGCGGCGACCTATCGCGACCCCACCCGGTAGCCGCCCCGACGGGTTTTCGGTTATGGGGTGCCGATCGTGAACGCACCCAAGAAGCACCCTCTCCTCCGCGCCCTGGCCCTGGTGTTCGTCACCCTGGGCTGCGGCGTCTCGGTGACCCGCATCGACTCCGACGTGCCCGGCACCGCCGACGCCGGGGTGCTCGTCGACGCGCCCGTCGCGGTGCTCGATGTGCCCCTGCGCATCGACGTGCCCGTCGCGGTCGATGTGCCCGTCGCGGTCGATGTGCCCGTCGCGGTCGATGTGCCCGTCGCGGTCGATGTGCCCGTCGTGACGGTCGATGTGCCCGGGCGCCCGGATGTGGGCACTCCCCCCGGTGACGCCGGCCCGGGTCCGAGCTGCGCCCTCGTCGGCACCGAGTGGGACCTCGAGGTCGGCGGCAAGAACGCCGTCTTCGCCTTCACGATGTCCCGTCGCTGGGTCATCACCGTCGACGGCAGCGAGGTCGTCCGCGGCGACTACGCCGTCGAGGGCGACCGGGTGATCCTCTCCGGCGAGATGAGCGGCGGCGCCTGCTCCCCCACCGACCGCGGGGTCTTCACCCTCCAGTTCAGCCCCGACTGCCTCCGGCTCCGCCTCGCCCTGGTGAACGACGACTGCGCCGACCGCGGCGACAGCATCGACCGCTTCGGCCTCGCCCGCCGCTGAGCGCAGCCCCCGATCCCCCGATGAAGGTGGGGGTGCTTCCGTGTAGGTGCAGGTGGTGCTAGATGGCGCCCGAGCTCAAGGGCTCTTCAACCATCGGTCTCCTGGAGGTTCACCCTCGATGCTGCGCTCTTCTCTCTCTGCTCTCGCGGGTCTCCTGCTTCTGTCGTCCCTCTCGGTCGGCTGTATCGGCGGCGGTGACCTGGTCGCCGACGAGACCGACGTCGCCACCGACGAGCTCAGCCTCCGCGGCTGGGAGCCCCTCATCGGCGCCTGGGTGGGCAGCACCGGTCCCTTCGAGGGCCTGGTGATCACCCGCACCATCGTGGGCCAGGGCCGTCACTTCTTCGCCGACGTCGACACCGGCATCCGCTGCATCACCACCCCGTGCCCCTCTCCGGCGCACCTCGAGGGGCGCGTCACCGCGGGCACCCGCAACCTCACCTTCCGGCACCCCGACCGGCCCTCCCCCGAGGCGGCGCCCTTCTACGGCACCTACGCATACACCCTCAACGGCTCGACCCTCACCCTCGCGCAGAACGGCCGCATCGTGGCCCGCCTCCGCAAGGCGACCTCGTACTGCTCCGACGCCGACCAGTGCGCCGAGCAGCGGCTCATCACCCCGCGCTGCCTGGGGCGCTTCGAGTGCGAGTCCAACGCCTGCCGCTACCGCTGCGGCCAGCCCCCGCTGCCCACCTGCGCCAGCACCACCTGCGCGCCGGGCACCCTCTGCGTCGAGGGCGTCGAGGGCGCCCACTGCATCACCGCCTGCGCCACGGTGCGCTGCTCGGCCGGCAACGTCTGCGTGGCCGACGCCCGCGGCGCCCGCTGCGAGCCCAGCACCTGCGCCAACACGCCCACCGCCTGCCCCGCTGGTGAGATGTGCGTCGACGGCGACGCGGGCCCGCGCTGCATCACCCGCTGCGCCGCGGTCCGCTGCGCGTCGGGCACCACCTGCGTCGCCGACGCGGCGGGCGTGCGCTGCGAGCCCACGGGCGTGCGCTGCGGCACCACCACCTGCGGCGCCGGCCTCGTGTGCTGCAACCCCCTGCGTAACATCTGCACGCGCCCGGGGATGCTCTGCATCCAGTGACGGCGCGCCTTTGATCCCGCCCCGCCGGTGCTGATATCCCTCCGCTCGCGCCACACGCGCGGAGGAGCACCGATGTACCGCAACGCCCAGCAACGCTTCGCCACCACCCTCGACGAGATCCGCGAGGCGGGGCTCTTCAAGACCGAGCGCGTGATCGTCAGCCCGCAGGGCGCCCACATCGGGGTGATCCCGCCGGGCGAGGCCGCGCCGCGCGAGGTGCTGAACTTCTGCGCCAACAACTACCTCGGGCTGAGCGCCCACCCCGAGGTCATCGCCGCGGCCCACGCGGCCATCGACTCGCACGGCTTCGGGCTCTCCTCGGTGCGCTTCATCTGCGGCACGCAGGACCTCCACAAGACCCTCGAGCGCCGCCTCGCGGACTTCCTCGGCACCGAAGACGCGATCCTGTACGGCTCGGCCTTCGACGCCAACGGCGGCCTGTTCGAGACCCTCCTCGGCGAGGAGGACGCGGTCATCTCCGACGCGCTCAACCACGCCTCCATCATCGACGGCATCCGGCTGAGCAAGGCCGAGCGCCACCGCTACCCCAACGGCGACATGGCCGCGCTCGAGCTCAGCCTCAAGGCCACCCAGGGCAAGCGCACGCGGCTCATCGCCACCGACGGCGCCTTCTCGATGGACGGCTACCTCGCGAAGCTCGACGCCATCTGCGACCTCGCCGACCAGTACGACGCGCTGGTGATGATCGACGAGTGCCACGCCACGGGCTTCATCGGCGCGACCGGCCGCGGCACCCCGGAGCACTTCAACGTCATGGGCCGGGTGGACATCATCACCGGCACCCTCGGCAAGGCCCTCGGCGGCGCCTCCGGGGGCTTTACCGCGTCCCGTAAGGAGGTGGTCGAGCTGCTGCGCCAGCGCTCGCGGCCGTACCTCTTCTCCAACACCGTGGCGCCCTCCATCGTGGGGGCCTCCATCGCGGTGCTCGACCTGCTCACCCGGAGCACCGCGCTGCGCGACAAGGTGATGGGCAACGCCGTGTATTTCCGCGAGGGGATGACCCGCGCGGGCTTCACGCTGAAGCCCGGCTTCCACCCCATCGTGCCGGTGATGCTGGGCGACGCGCGGCTCGCGCAGGACTTCGCCGCGGCCCTCCTGGCGGAAGGCATCTACGTGATCGGGTTCTTCTTCCCGGTGGTGCCGAAGGGCGAGGCGCGCATCCGGGTGCAGCTCTCGGCCGTGCACGAGCGCGCCGACCTCGACCACGCCATCGCGGCCTTCACCACCATCGGCAAGCGCCTCGGGGTCATCGCGGGCTGATCGTCCGGTGTGCTCCGCCGCGAGCGCCCACGTCGAGTGCCGTCAGTGCGGCGCGGCGATGCAGCTGCCGGTGACCGCCCGCACGGCGGTGTGCCCCTACTGCGCCGCGCCCTCGGTGGTCGAGCGCCCGCGGGCCCCGGGCTTCGTCGAACCGACCTTCGCGATGGGCTTCGTGTTCGAGGGGCAGCGGGCGCGCGAGCTGGTGCGCGACTGGGCCCACTCGCAGGGCTTCTTCCGCGAGCCCGGGGTGCGCCGCGCGCGGCTCGACGACCTCCGCGGGGTGTACCTCCCGGCCTACCTGTACAGCGCCGTGGCGCGCTCGCACTTCAGCGCCCTCATCGGCGAGGACTACACCGAGACCGAGACGTACACGGCCACCAACGCGCAGGGGAAGACCGAGACCCGCACGCGCACCGTCACCCGCACCGAGCACCGGCCGCTGCGGGGCGAGCACGCGGCGTACGTGGCCGACGTGCTGGTGACCGCGTCGCGCGCGCTGGGCAACGCCGAGCTCGGCGCGGTGGAGCCCTTCGACCTGCGCGCCATCCGCCGCTACGACCCCTCGCTGGTCGCCGGGTGGATCGCCGAGGACCCGTCGATGACCTCCGCGGAGTGCACCGAGCTGGCGCGCCGCGAGGCGGTGGAGAAGGTGGGCGCGTCGCTGCATGACTTCATGCCGGGGGACAGCCACCGCGAGCTCGTGCACCAGACCTGGCTGGAGCAGGAGTCGCTCGACCTGGTGATGATCCCGGTGTGGGTGCTGGCGCTGCGGTACCGGGACGACCGCGGGCCCCTGCGGGTGCTGGTCAACGGGCAGACGGGGCGCGTCGCGGGGGCGGTGCCGTGGTCGCGGCTGCGCATCGCGGTGGCGGCGGCGGCGGCGCTGCTGGCGGTCGTGGCGGCGGTGCTGGCGGCGACGCACCTCGAGCCCGCGTGGTGACCGCGCTCCCGTGCGGCCGATGCCAGGGCGCCCTCGACCCGGAGGACCTCCGCTGCGCCCTCTGCGGCCTCGCGGCGCCGGCCGCCGAGGGCGGGCAGCGGGCGCCGGACGCGGTGCGCGCGGAGATCGTGCGCTGCGTGAACTGCGGCGCGGCGATGGCCTACGACGCCCGGGCGCAGGCGCCGGCGTGCGCCTTCTGCGGGTCGGTGACGCGCGCCGAGCGGGTCGACGACCCGATGGAGCAGGCGGGCCACGCGCTGGCCTTCACGGTCGACCCGGCGCGGGCGAAGCAGGTGCTGCGGGCGTGGCTCTCGGGGCGCGGCTTCTTCGCACCCTCGGACCTCGCGACCAGCGCCACCGTCGACCAGCTGCGCCCCCTGTGGTGGCCCGCGTGGATCTTCTCCGCCCTCGCGGACATCTGGTGGACCGCCGACTCCGACCACGACGCGCGGCGCTCGGCCTGGGCGCCGCACGCCGGGCGGGCGTCGCTGCGCTGCGACCACCTGCTGGTGTCGGCCTCCCGCGGCCTCTCCGTCGAGGAGTGCGCGCGGCTCGCGCCGGGCTACGACCTCCAGCGCGCCGCCCCGGCGGACGCCGTGCTCTCCGCGGCCCCGGCGCACAGCACCGTGGAGCGCTTCGACGTGCAGCGCTCGGCGGCGCGTCGGCGCATCCTCGACGCCCTCACCTCGCTGGCGGGCGCCGAGGTGTCGTCGCGC
>Ga0247843_1007317_pt1 | contig 13698 bp, 2 predicted proteins | sample LaCruzMarch2017__FD_192420 | JGI IMG/M metagenome (GOLD analysis project Ga0247843, IMG submission 192420) | Freshwater microbial communities from meromictic Lake La Cruz, Castile-La Mancha, Spain - LaCruzMarch2017_8m | ecosystem: Environmental > Aquatic > Freshwater > Lake | place: Spain...
CTATTGATGGAAATAACAATAATACTACATTAAGTTCGGTTGCTTCTGGTACCCATCTTTTTGGATTTACAGGTGGTACTATGAATTGTACAGCTGGTTCAATTACTATTGTTGATCCACCATGTAATACAATATCAACTTCAACTACTCGTGCTATCAGTTTGTCAACTACAGCAAGTAACACAGCATTCTCAGGCACGCATACGTTCATACTTGGAGATGGTAGTAGTACAACTCCAGGTAATAATGATGGATTTACAATCGAAACTTATGGTGGTTCTGGTAGAATTCCTTTACAAAACGTAACCGTTAATGCTGGTAATGCATCTGGTAGATGGGGGTCTACATCATTTGCTTCATCTACTGCTTGGGGTACACATATCAAAGGTACATTGACAGTAAACACAAATTCTGAGTTTACAGTTAGTAGAGTGTCTGCGTCTGCAAATGAGTGGATGGTGGGTTCGATTGTCAATAATGGAACATTAACAACAGGAAGAGCAACTGGTACTCCTGTTTTAAACATAGGTCGACATGCTAATTTAACAGGCTATATAGCTTCTTCGGCCTCATCCATTTCTGGTGGAGGTGTTTTTCGTAATTTAAATGCTTCTCCTACAGCAACTTTTTCATCTGTAATTTTTAACAATCCTCTAGGGATTGATATTGCAGCTGCGGTATTAACTGCAGGCAGCTATGGTGGTAATGTATCAGGTACTGTAACATTTACCGCAGGTAGAATTCAACTTAATGGTGGTGTATTTGTTCAAGGTATTAGTGCTACCACAGTTGGTACAACTGTTTGGACTTCAGGTGGTTTCTTCAATGGAAGTTTTAGAAAATGGCAAGCTGCTGCAGGTACTATTCCAACTACCACACACAATACAACTACAGGTATGTTTCCATTTGTATCCAGTGCAGGGTCAAATAGAAACTGCCAACTAACAAAATCAGCCACATTCGCTTCAAATACGGGTTATCTTCAAGTTCAACATTTAGATGCTTCTGGTATGGCTACTGTAAGTCTTACCGATGGGGCTACACCAAACGATCGGCAGTCAAATGCTACTTGGGTTGTAACAAGTACACTCAATGGAACAGCGAGCACTCCTACCTATGGTATGCGATTAAATGGTGCGGATATTTTTATTCCTTTATCCTATACAGATGCCAATTATCCAAGAATTTATCGAAGCAGTACTTACACAGGTACACACGGTGCTGGTACACAAGGAACAGGTACTACACCCGAGGCAAATAGAACGGCATTGTCTCTAGCCAATTTGGCGGGTACATTTAGCATTACCATGCCAAGTGCGAGTCTTGGTGTTTTTACAGTCAATTCGGGCGATTGGAACACAGGCTCTACTTGGAATACAGGTGTTGTGCCTACAAATAGTCAAGATGTAACAGTTTTAAATGGTCATACAGTTACAGTAACATCGGCAGGTGCAACTTGCAGAACGGTCAGAATTAATGGTATAGTCAATGCGACTGCTGGTGATTTAACGGTTGAATCTCCTGCCACAAGTAGTGCAGTTTTAACAGTAGCTGCTTCCACAGGCCAATTCAATATAAATGGTGCCACAGTCAATATCGGTACTTCGGGTGCAACGAATAGGTTTGCACAATTGCTAAACAGTGGAACATTCACCATTGGAAGTGGCACATTGAATGTATATGGAAATATTGACAACAGTACAACTACTTCATTCTTTACCCAATCGGGTGGTAATATTATTATAGATCCTAACTTTGGTGGAACAGCTGCTTCAAGTGCTACAACTGCTGCTTTAAGATTTCAAACGGCCAATGTGACTTTGAGTGGAGGTACTATTCAATTTATAGATCCATCTGCCACTGCGGGTTCAATTGCGTCAATAGAATATACACCGTCTACTTCAGTAAATGCTTCTACAAGCCATACAGTTCAATTTGGAGATGGCGTCAGTACAGATGCTGGAGGAAATGCCAATGGCTTCCGAGTTTTACCAGGTACCAAACTGGCATTGGGCAATGTAATATTAAATACAGCAGCTGGTACGAATCGCATATTAACCAATTCGTCAGCTTTTGGTATTTTAGGTGATTTGACTATTACAGCTGGAGAACATAATCCAGGAGGTGGTATAGTTTATGTCAATGGAAACCTAACAAATAATGGAATTTTAACGACCAATGCAACTGGTTTTATATATTTGGGTAGATTTTTTAGCAATGTAGTTTCTGCATCTACCAATGCTCAAACAGTATCAGGTTCAGGTGTTTTTAGAAATTTAACCACTAGTCCAACGGCTAATTTTGGTGCTTTGAGTATTAATAATACCAACTCTACAGGGGTTACCTTTTCTGGCGCTACATGGAATAATATATCTACTTCTACCGTTGCTGGTACATTAACACTAGTAGCAGGTAAAATAAATATAGGAGCTTCCAATAGTTTTACACTTGGGCTTTCCATAGCTAGTGCAGGTACACTTACATACACCGCAGGTGGTTTCACTGAAGGTACATTCAAGCGATATGTTGCAAGTAGCTCTACTATTTCTTCTGCTTCAGGTTTATTTCCTTTTATTTCAAATACAGTTTCAAATTCAAATAGAAACTTTACGCTAACGTCCTCTGCAGCTATAACTACAGGAAGTTTAGTAAATGTAAAATACCTTGATGCTAGTGGTTTTTCACCTGTAACCCCTTTTGCCGATTTGGGTGTGGATGTATCAAATGTATCAAATGCAAGTTGGCAGTTTTCGCATGATGGTATAGTAACAGGTGCTGCTACATTAAACTTGGCTGCTCGTGGAGATGCTTCTATGCCAATCTCTAATTTTGCAAATGTTCGTATGACCGGTCCTTCTGCAGAAATATTCAGTGGGTTTTCATCTGTAGGAACAGGATCAAATACTGCACCAATAGCTAATAAAACATTACTTACCACAACTGAATTAGCTTCAACAACTAACTATACGTTGCATTTTGGATCACCATCTGTGATTCAATCGATTGCTTCTGGTGCATGGGAAGACCCAAATTCATGGGAAAATTCTACTGTTCCTGATTGCAACACTCAAGTGGTTATTAATAGTTCACACGTTATAACGGTAAATTCAACACCTTCTACTTCAGGCTCACTTTCTATAGCAAGTGGTGGTTCATTGGTTGTTTCAGGTTCAAATTTGACTGTTGGTTGTACTAACAACAACACTTCTTTAAATAATAATGGGTCACTTACAATAAGTGGAGGATTGCTTACAATCAATGGTAACCTTAATTCAGCAGCTGGTTCTACGCTAAATCATACAAGTGGCAATGTAATTGTCGATGGAAATGATGGAACAAATGTAGCTGCAAACACTTCTGTAGCAGCTGGAATTCCAATTGTTAATATCGCGACACCGAATGTGACTTTTTCTGGAGGTTCATTTACAATAGTTGACCCTCATAAAAAAGGAGGATCAACAGATTATGCGTTTGTTTATAATTCTTCATCTAATGCAAGTGCAAGTTCTGCTCATATTTTTAATTTGGGCAATGGATCATCAGTTGATACTGGAGCAAATGGATTTAATATCAATCTGCTAGCAGCAGCTGGTCGTTTTATTTTTGGAAAAGTTGTGGTAAATACCTCTACTGTAGGTCTAGCAAATACTAATGATCCAGCTTCCAATAAGCGTGTTGTTATTTCACCTACTAATTCAGTATATGTATTATCAGATTTTACCATCACAAGTGGTCGATATAGAAATAGCACAGGATTTATTGTAGGAGGTAATTTAACAAACAATGGAGAATTTATTTCAATTGGTCAAACCGTTATTTTTGCACTACCTAGTGGAACTACATCTGTTGTAAATCCGAATGCACAAACAGTTAGTGGAACAGGAGTTTACTGTAACAACGATACTGTCGCTGCGGGTGTTATCACAGCAGTTAACCCAACTGCAAACTTTCAGAATATTACAATTAATAATTCAAGCAATGGAGGAGTTAGTTTTCTTAATGCAAATTCATTACAAACTACCAATAATGAAGGCACTGTAGCTGGTACTTTGTTATTGACCAATGGATTTATAAATACTGGTTCGAATACATTTACACTAGGTGTTTCTGCTTCGTCGGTTGGTACACTTACCAACACCTTGGGTGGGTTTACATCAGGAAGCACGTTCGCACGTTGGTGGGGCACCGCTATAGGAGGTGCAACGATTACTGCTTCAACATTAACATCAAATACATCAACTACTGGTTGCTATCCATTTATTGGAGGAACAATTGCAGTACCTATTTATAAAAGTCTTTTCTTAAATCAGACTGTAGCTTCAACTACTGGTGGATTAATATCCGTAAAACTAAATGATGGGAGTGGCATGAATACAATTTCAGCAGTAACAGATGGTGTTTATAATATTAATAGACAATCCAATGCCAACTGGGAAGTTTCATCCACAGGTATTGTAGGTTCTCCTTTATACACAATGGCTATAAATGCTCAAAATCTTTACACACCTTCTAATTCAAATTCAAGAATTATGACAGTTTCAGCTTCTGCAGCTGGAACACATCAAGGAGGAACCAGTTATGTAAATGCACAACGATTAGCAATTCCGTTAGCTAATTTAAATAATACCTATTATTTAGGAATTGATAATGCAGATATTGCGAATGTATCCATTGCAAATGGTACTTGGGAATCAACATCAACTTGGAGCAAAGGAATCATACCAAGTTGCAACGACTCAGTTGTTATTTTTCATGAAGTTTCTGTAAATACAACTGGTAATCAATGTAGGAGTATAGCAATAGTCAATTCGCCTACTTTAGGTGTACTGACTATGAACACTTCTAGTGAATTGACTGTTGGATGTACAAATAACAACGCTTCTTTTACAATTGCAGGTGGTACATTTGATATGCAAGATGGAAATCTTATTGTCAATGGGAGATTTGTTTTAACAGCTAACGTAGCAGGTATTTTTAAACAATCAAATGGTACGATCAGTGTAGATGGAAATAGCGGTACATTGGCTACTAGTATTGATGGTCATATTGTAGATATGTATTCTCATACAGCTTTAACTTTGCAATTAACAGGCGGGCAGTTTACGGTAGTAGATCCAACACTTAGCGCAACAACAACCAATGCTTCATTTAAAATCTTTCCGTCAGTAGCTGCAAGTTCGGGTGCTGGATGGACATTGAAATTTGGAAATGGTATTTCTACCCAAGCAGGTGGACATGCTTCCGGCTTTTTAATGAATCTAACCAATACCAATGCTTTCCAAATAGGGGGTACATTGATAATAGATTTAGTTTCAAGTGCAACGAATCGTTTCGTAACTACTTCTAATAATATACCATTGAATCATTTAACAGTTACGAGTGGAGAATATCGTTTGTCTTCTGCTCATTTTGTTAAAGGGGATATTTCTGTTGCTGGTTTGCTGACTTCAACTTCTACATTAACATTGTCAGATTATAGTGGAACAGCAGGTGTAATTAATACAAGTGCTCAAACAATTTCAGGTGGTGGTACGTTTGCTAATTTGACAACTTCACCTACAGCAAGCTTTACAAGTTTGTCAATAAATAATAACAATGCAACTGGTATTACAATCAATACCCCAATTTCAGTTTCTGGGACTTTGACAATGACCTCAGGAATTATTAATACAGATGCTACGAATTTTATACGTTTAGGTACACTTACAGGAGCTGGAACATTTAGTGGAATACCAAGTGCAACGAATCATGTCAACGGACCTTTTTATAGAACATTTGCTTCAAATCGAACTGCAACTGGTACTTATAGTACGACTACATTATTTCCTGTTGGTAAAGGTGGTGTAAGCTTGGCAGCCTATGTCGATCCTTCAACATCATTATCTGGATCAGTAATAATGAAAGCTGAAGCCTTTAACACGAATAGTGGTACTGGGGGATCGGGTGTTTCTAATTTGGCTAGTGTGCAATGGTCAGTAGAGCCTTCTACAGGAAGTGCAAATTTTACAGGTGCATTTGTAGGTATTACAGACGGAGCATCTTTGACTTCTACAAGAAAATTATTGCAAAGTAGTTTGATAAATGGCACTTTTGATGGAGTTCCAGGTGGTTCATTGTATACAGCAAGTTCTCCTAATCTTTTAAACAATAGTGTTATAATTCCTACAGCATCATTTCTCAATTATTATTCTTATGGCGATTTAGTAGCTTGTTCTGCGCCTGGCGATCAAGCGACTTCATTTGTGAGTTCATACATTACTACCACTTCATTTACTGGTTCATTTACAGCAGCTGGTAGCAACCCAACGGGTTATTTAGTTGTAAGATATCCAACTGGAGCTACTCCAGTAGCTCCTTCAAACAATACATTGTATGCCGCTACTGCTACGCTTGGAACAGGGACTGTTTTGAATAATTTTTATACAGCTCCTTTTAGCTTTAATGTAACTGGGTTGACATTGGGTACAACATATGATTATTATGTATATTCATTTAATAACTCAGGTTGTGCTGGTCCTACTTACAATACAACGTCTCCTTTAATGTCAACAGTTGCTACATGTGCAGCTACAGTTTCTGCACCTACAACTTTATTTTATAATCAGCAAACAACTAGTGGCTTTACTTTAAATTGGACAGCTTCTACACTTCCTGGTGCTGAATATATTATTGATGTGGCTACCAATAGCACATTTACCAATTTTGTTATTCAAAACTCTAATGTTGGTGTTCTCACTGGTACACCAATTTCATATGCAATAACAGGTCTTTCAAGTGGGACTACTTATTTTGCAAGAGTGCGTGCCAAAGATCCTGGTTTGGATTGTACAAGTTCAGCAATTACGAATAATTCAATTGCAACATTGTGTAGTTCAACAATGACTTCATTTGTTGAAAATTTTGATGCCACTACACCAGGGAGTACAGCTACTATTTGGCCCGCATGTTGGGCTAAACTTACATCGACAGGAACAGCATATGTCAATTCATTTGCGGCTATGTCATCACCCAATGCATTGTTGATGGGGACTACAAGATCAATGGTTTCATTGCCACCTGTGAGCAATGCAGATGCTGGTACCCACCGCTTACGATTCTCTGGTAGAGGGAATACAGGAACTGGTGGTATCATTGAAATTGGTTATCTTACCACGCCTGGAGATACATCCTCTTTTGTTTCGTTTCAAACTTACACAGCTACTAGTATTACTGCTATTGATACTATTATCACTGGTTCGTTGTCATTACCTACTGGTGTAACCACCTTGGCGTTACGTCATACTGGAACTCCAGCAACAGCTGTTTATATTGATAATGTTAATTATGAATTAACACCTGCATGTACAGGTGCCGTAGCAGGTACTATTTCTGCTTCTAGCACTTCAATATGTCTTTCAGGCTCTACAGTGCTTTCTGCTACAGGTTATACTGCACCTGCTTCCACGCTTACGTATCAATGGCAATACGATGCTACATCTGCTGCATTTAATTCTCCAGTTGATATTGGGTCACCTACAAGTATTTATGTACCATTAAATACAGGCACTATTTCATCAACTACTTATTATCGATTAAAAGTGGAATGTGGGGCTACTTCAACAATTGGATATTCAAATGTTATTACAATTACAGTGAATAATCCGAGCGTTGTTTCTGCACCTGGTGATAGTATATGTGGCCCGGGCATTATTAATTTAGCAGCTGAAGGTTCTGTAGGGACAACCATGAATTGGTATGATGCTGCATCAGGTGGTAATTTGTTAGAATCTGAGGTTAGTCCATCTACCTATTCTCCATCTGTTTCTTCAACTACAAATTATTGGGTAGAAGCTGCATTATTAGGATCAAACACTATTACAGGTCGAACAACAGCTTCTGCACCAGGAACCGCCACTATTTTATCAACTTATGGTTTGGATTTTACAATTACGTCCACCATTGTTTTAAACTCAGTAGATGTTTTTTCAAGTACAGGAACAGCGGTAACTATTAGTTTATACAATGCTGGTGGAACAACTCAATTGCAAACAACGGGTTCTATTACAACTCCAACTAATTCTCAGAACACAATCCCTTTAAATTGGACTATTGCTCCTGGTACTTATCGATTACATATACCCGCAATGACAGGAAATTATTTTAGAGAGAATACAGGTCCAGTTTATCCTATTGCGTTATCATCTTCTGGCAATATAAATGGGTTTTTCTCATCATTAACAGGAGCAGTAACTACTTCATCTTCTTATTACTTTATGTACAATTGGAATATCACACCGACGTGTGCAAGTCCTCGTACACAAGTAATAGCAACAGTCACACCACCACCTAGTTTAAGTTTATCACCTTCCTCTACTAATATATGCGTAGGTACTACCTCATCTACTGTAAATGCAACATCCCCTACACCGTATACTTCTTTTACTTGGAATCCAAATACAAATGTATCAGGTACAAGCAGTGTTACATTTAATCCATCAGTTACAACTACTTATACGTTGAGTGCTTCTGATGCTAATGGTTGTAATAATACAGTTACGCATGTGGTATCAGTAAATCCTTTTCCAAGTGCTGTTGTGGTTAATCCAGCAAATACAACTATTTGTTTAGGAGCCCCTACTACTTTATTAACAGCTAGTTCTGGTATTTCAACTTCATTGTCATTTACATCCGGTACGATTTCAGTTGCTATTCCTGATGTAACTGCAACAGGTATCAATAACTCGCTAGCGGTAAGTGGTATACCAGTTGGAGCTACAATTGATAGTATTATTGTAACATCTAGTATTACGCATGGATTTGTTGAAGATTTAATTCTAAATTTGGAAGCACCAAATGGTCAGATATTAAATTTAGCTGATGGAATATCAGGCACAGAAGGAGCTAACTATACAAATACAAGGTTTTCATCTGATAGTACCAAGCCTGCTTTACCTTTATCAGGAGCTCCATATACTTCAACATATCGTGCAGATAAAAGGACAACAGGATTCCAATTAACGCCTTCACCAGCACCGACTACAAATTTGTGGAATAATTTGTATGGTACTCCAAATGGAACTTGGAGGTTAAGAGTAATCGACGATGAATCAATAGGTTCAGGAACTTTAACGAATTGGCAAATTAAAATTGCATACACTGTTCCAACTAATATAACTTGGGCTAATACAGCAGGTTTATATACAAATCAAACTGCTACAACGAATTATACGGGTACTGCAACGCCTACAGTGTATGCATCCCCAACAACCACAACAACTTATACAGTAACTGCTACTACAGCTGCTGGTTGTTCAGTTACTTCTACTGCATCATTTACAGTAAATCCCCTACCAACAGTAACTGCATCTGCATCTGCTAATCCGTTATGTTTAGGCGATAGCTTGACCTTGACAGGTGGTGGAACCGCTACATCATACACATGGAGCAATGGTTCAAACACACCAACCAATGCTACTACATTTGCACCAACAGCTGGAACAAGTACGTATACAGTAACAGGTACAGATGGTAACAGTTGTTCTGCTACAAGTACAGTAGGTATTACCGTGAATGCTTTACCAACGGTAACAGCTTCAAATGTAAATGGATGTGTAGGTTCTCCTACTGCATTAGTTGGTTCTCCATCAGGTGGTACCTTTAGTATAGCTGATCCTTATACTGGACCATCTACTACTTATACCTACACTTATACTGATGGTAATGGTTGTACTGCTTCTAGTTCTTCTGCAAACGTTACTACAAATGCATTACCAACAGTAACAGCATCAGCTTCAGCTACAACATTATGTTCTGGCGATAGTTTGACCTTGACTGGTGGTGGTGCTACTTCATACACATGGAGCAATGGAACAATTACACCTACAAATGCGACTCAATTTGCTGTAACGGCAGGAACATCTACATATACTGTAACAGGTACTGATGGTAATAGTTGTAGTGCAACAAGTACAGTAGGTATTACAGTTACCAACTGTTCAGTAACATTGAATTTGACAGCTTATATCCAAGGATATTATGGATCAGTCAATGCAGCCCCTGGTGAAATGGCTCCTGTATTGAACAATGCAGAAATGGCAGGAGAGCCTACAATTGTTGGATCTACTTTAACTCAATGTGATACTATTACAGTAGAATTGCGTGATGAATCAACGTATGCAGTAGCTTATACATTTAAAGGCATATTAAATACGAATGGAACACTGACATGTACTTTCCCTGGTGCGGCCTTGAATAACTCATACTATATTGCATTGCAACATAGAAATGCGTTAGAAACATGGAGTGCAATTCCAGTATTAATTTCATCGACTACAAATTACAATTTCTCATCTTCAGCAAGTCAAGCCTACAACGATAATCAAATTGAGATAGCAACAGGCGTATTTGCAATATACAGTGGAGATATTGAAAGAGTAAATGGTCCTGGAGTTCTAGATTTTGATGATAGTAATATATGGGAGTCCGATTATAATAATTTTGGAGCTATGTATATTCCTACAGATTTGAATGGAGATGGAACAATTGATTTCTTGGATATTAATATATGGGAAAGCAATTACAATAACTTCATTTCAGTACAAAAACCTTAAACCTTTAAACAAAATCATAAAACAAAACACAAATTAAAAAAACAATTAAAAACAATTAAAAACAATTAAAAACAATTAAAATGACAACAAAAAATTTAACACTTACACTTTTATTAGCTATTACAAGTATGATAGCTATGGCACAAGTAGTACCTACTACTTATCGTGGTGCATTTGCGCCTGCTCCTACACCAATGTGGACAGATAATTGGACAAACTGGGATCCACAGAACGCTTCTTATGGAGCACCAACAGTAACTGTATCTGGTATAATTACTTCTAATACTACATGGACAAAAAATAATGTTTATTTACTACAAGGTACTGTATATGTAGATAGTAATATCACACTAACTATAGAAGCAGGTACAGTAGTTCGTGGAGATGCAAATACAGTAATAAGCGCTTTAGTAATACAAAGAGGAGCAGATCTTATTGCAAACGGAACGGAATGTAATCCAATAGTATTTACCTCTAGCAAAGCTGCTGGTCAAAGACTAAGAGGAGATTGGGGAGGTATAATTTTTTGTGGTAGAGCATTGAATAACTTAGGCACAAATGTTAACATTGAAGGTATAGGTGCTACAGAGCCTCGTGCTCGCCATGGTGGTAATGTTCCAAATGATAATTCTGGTTCATTAACATACGCTCGTATTGAGTATGCAGGTTTCGTGATAGCAGCTAACAATGAAATGAATAGTTTAACTATGGGATCTGTAGGAAGTGGTACTACTATACATCATGTACAAACCTCTATGGGATTAGACGATGCCTTTGAGTGGTTTGGTGGTTCAGTAAATTGTACCCATTTAGTATCTTATAGAACCCTTGACGATGATTTTGATACTGACAATGGTTATAGTGGAACAGTACAATTTGCATTAGGTGTTAAAGATCCAGCAGTTGCGGATAATCCTGCTCAATCTACTTCAGAAGGATGGGAGTCTGACAATAACGGGACAGCACCATTTACGCTTACACCAAAAACATCTGCAAAATTTTACAATGTTACACAAATAGGTGCATTTAGATGTTCTAATAATGCAGGTGGTATCACCCAACCAACAGCTGATGGTTTTAGAAGAGGAGCTCGAATAAGAAGAAATTCAGAGATGGAAATTCATAATAGCATATTAATGAACAATTGGAGAGGTTTAGTAATGGATGCAGATGTCATAGCTAATGCAGCCCTTGGCGGTGCAGCCTTTCAAAATAATCTAATTGCTATGGATTATACTTTTAATTCGACTGTTACTGGAGCAACTGGACTAGCTCTAGCAGGAGAGAATGCTGCAACAACAACTTACTTAAACGCTAATGGTAATACAGTTATAAGCACACCATGTGATCTATTAGTAAATGCTTGGAGTTTTACCAATCCTGATTACCGTCCAAATGGTGCTGGTTCAGGTGCAGCATTAGTTGGTGCAGATTTAACGCCAGGTATTCAAATAGAAACAGCCTTATTTGCTGCTAATCAAACAGCAGAATTATTGGTAGATATATTTGAGAATGCAGTAGGAAATTCAAATGGTACAATTACAGTTACTATACCAGTACCATCAGGTTTTACACTTGCAGTACCATCAATAGTAACACTTAATAGTACACCAACTTCAGGTACTAATGGTACTTCTGCATTTTTTGCAACTGCTTACAACAACGGTGATTGGAATTTTAGTTTGTCAGGTGGTTTTGTTATCGCTACCTCAAAAACAGGTGTTTCTATAGCACAGTCTGGTTCGTCTACTTTAGGTTTTACTATTAAAAGAAACCTTGCCACACCAGCAGGTACTAACTCTAATTTAGTTATTACAGTTTCAGGTGGTTCTGATAGTACACCAGTAAACAATGGTGCAAACAATAGTTTAAGCACTCTATAAATAATAATTAATATAATTCAATAATGAAACAATTAAAATTAATAATGCTATTTAGCATTGGAGTTTTGTTTATAGCTTCTAGGTCTTTTGGGCAAGCCAATCCTTTTATAAACGTTTTGCCATCAAATTCAGGTATTGTATCTGTAGGTGCTACTATCGATATTGAAGTAACAATAGGTAATACAGGACCTGTATCACCAGTTCCACAAGCTAAGCTTAGACCAATTATTCAAGTACCTCCTTCTGTTACATTTTTACCAACTGCACAACAAACAGGCTTGCCAGTAGGATGGACCATATTATCAAACACTGGTTCACAATTACGTGTTTGCAATTCTACAGATCCTATTTCTATCAATACAACTCGTACAATTACACTGAAAGTACAAGGTGTTACTGTTACAGGTCCACAAACATTTTCTGGAAATATAAACTTTGGAAATGGTACTACTTGTGCAGCAGGTCCTACAGTAACTGGCGACGTTACTACAGATAATTCAGCACTTTCTACAATAGAGGTAAAACCTAAGTTGAATTTGACAGCTTATATCCAAGGATATTATGGATCAGCCAATGCAGCTGTTGGTGAAATGGCTCCAGTATTAAACAATGCAGAAATGGCAGGTGAACCTACAATTGTTGGATCTACTTTAACTCAATGTGATACTATTACTGTACAATTACGTGACGACACAACTTATGCAGTAGCTTATACGTTTAAAGGTATATTAAATACGAATGGAACAATGTCATGTACCTTCCCTGGTGCAGCATTGGGTAATTCGTACTACATTGCTCTACAACATAGAAATGCATTAGAGACATGGAGTGCAAGCCCAGTATTAATTTCACCAACTTCAACTTACAATTTCTCTACCTCAGCAAGTCAAGCCTACAATGATAATCAAATCGAGGTAGCAACTGGTAAATTTGCAATATACAGTGGAGATATTGAAAGAGTGAATGGTCCTGGAGTTCTAGATTTTGATGATAGTAATATATGGGAGTCCGATTATAATAATTTCGGAGCTATGTATATTTCTACAGATTTGAATGGAGATGGAACAATTGATTTCTTGGATATTAATATATGGGAAAGCAATTACAATAACTTTATTTCAGTTCAAAAACCATAAACCCTTAAACAAAACCAAAAAACAATTTAAATCAAAAAACAATTAAAAACAAAAAAAAAAAAAAAAAAATAAAAAAAAAAAAAATAATAA
>Ga0247843_1007322_pt1 | contig 13689 bp, 10 predicted proteins | sample LaCruzMarch2017__FD_192420 | JGI IMG/M metagenome (GOLD analysis project Ga0247843, IMG submission 192420) | Freshwater microbial communities from meromictic Lake La Cruz, Castile-La Mancha, Spain - LaCruzMarch2017_8m | ecosystem: Environmental > Aquatic > Freshwater > Lake | place: Spain...
AGAGTTCTTTGCTGTTCGTCGAGTCGGCATTTTGTAATACTTGAAGTGCGAAGGTCTTGAGTGGACGACCGCGAAAAATCAAGGCAAAAAGCGCGCCATTTACCCCCTGTCGTCATTCCCTTGATATGAGCATGCAACAATGTGACCTTTTCGGCGGTCACAGCATCACGGCGGTCATAGTGACTGAGCAAAAAATCTTTCGCAAAACGAACCACCAGCCTCTATCATTATTTTCAGACTCCATCAACAACATCAAACCATGGGTAAAGTTGCTCTCATTACTGGTATCACTGGACAGGATGGATCCTATTTGACGGAGCTGTTGGTAGAGAAGGGTTACACTGTGAGTCATTTACATTTGGTCTCTGTTGCTTGTTGTTGATTTGCCGAGGATGAGAAGTACAACAAGAGTAAAACGTGACGTGAACCAACCAACATTCCTTTACTCCGGCGTGTCGACTAATGAATTCATTTCGTCTTTCATGCTATTATTTCATCAATTAACGACGAACTATACCAACGCAGGTTCATGGCATCATCCGTCGATCATCGTCGTTCAACACTGGTCGTATTGATCATATCTACCGGGACCGTCACGAAACAGGAGTGAAGCTATTCCTTCATTACGGTGACTTATGCGATGCGACCAATCTTATTACCATCATTGCTAACGTGAAGCCGGATGAGATTTACAATTTGGGTGCTATGAGTCACGTTAAGGTGTCGTTTGATATGCCAGAGGTGAGAGAGAGGATATGTTTTGATATTGTTTTATTGGGTTAATTACAACTTTTGTCTAATGTCACATCATTCTCCATTAAATATATAACAGTATACCGCTGACTGTGACGGTGTCGGTGTCCTTCGTATGCTCGATGCCATACGTGCTTGTGGACTTGAAAAAACATGTCGGTTTTACCAGGCCTCCACCTCGGAATTGTATGGCAAAGTTCAGGAGGTCCCACAATCCGAAACGACACCCTTCTATCCCCGTTCACCCTACGCGGTCGCGAAGCAGTATGCATTCTGGATCCTAGTCAACTATCGTGAGGCCTACGGTATGCACTTGACGAATGGTATTCTCTTCAACCACGAGTCTCCTCGTCGTGGTGCCACCTTCGTGACACGTAAGATTACTATTGCTGTGGCTCGTATCAGCCAGGGGCTTGATAAATGCCTCTACCTCGGTAATATTGATGCCAAGCGTGATTGGGGACATGCACGTGACTACGTCAAGGGGATGTGGATGATGCTCCAGCACGACGTCGCCGATGATTACGTCTTGGCTACGGGGGAGACGCACACTGTGAGGGAATTCGTCGAGAAGGCATTCGCGCATGTGGGTACAACCATCAAGTGGATGGGCGAATTTGGTTCCGTTGACGAGTATGGAGTGGACGCTGCCGATGAATCTCGTATATTGGTCAGAATTGATCCTCGCTACTTCCGTCCGACTGAGGTTGAACTCCTCCTCGGTGATCCCAGTAAGGCGAAGAGGGTTCTTGGATGGGAGGCAGATCTTGGCTTTGAGGGACTTGTAACGGACATGATGACTGCAGATCTAGCGATGGTGAAGGGGGAGGCGATCGATCCAGAGGCACCTAGGCCTTAAATTTTGATGCTGAAGGGGATATAATCGGGCATCCGTTCTTATAAATTTTGTGGTGTCCAAGACTGAAAGTATTCTGTGTGCCGATGGTGTGTGCTAACTATCGAGGCAAACAAGGTGATGCAATCTACAGTGTTATTCAAAACTTATATAGGGAGCTAATTTTTGTATAGGAGTAGCTTCAAATAGAACTATTGTTGTCTAATGGAAGGAACAGTAACTCAATCGCCAAGAATGTGATGTTGATCTTCCGGATACACACAATGAAACAACCCGCACCACCACCACCACGACCATGATTTTGAAAGCGTCTAGTGGTTCATTAAGCATGATCCATCGTTGACACTGGGCAATAGAAAAAAGGTGAAAGCTTATAGGGAGCTACATTTTTTGATATCAGTTATATTTTAGGACCGCAATGGCGTTTTCCGGGTTTCCAGGTGATTTAATGCGCTAACAGAAAAAGCTTGTTACTCACACCACTTTAAGATCAACTCATCCCATCGTTTCATCCCCCATAATTGCAAACATCCAAATGAAAAAGGAGAGTTTATTACCTCCGTTGACTTGCTATGTACAAAACTGGCTCAATGCAAGTCGGGCGATACGATGGGAAAATGATTACATAAGTAAAATGAAAGTGTATAAAGTGTTCATTTGTAGGACAACAGCAAGTTTGCTTACCATTATTACCACGGATGAAACAGTCACCATACTTTGACGTTAGTTGTCCATCTACATATTCTTCCGTCTGCTCCATTGCTATATTCATGTAACCATCTAAGCAAGCAAGTACACCTAAACCAAGTGTGTGATATCAAAAAAAAGAGAGATTATTGAACAGAAGAAAGTTTTAAGAACTATTCAGGGGAATACATCATCATGAATGGATGTTAGTATTGAATGAAGCTGTTACCTCGATAGTCAGTTCCTGAACTAAGGCGAACATTAACAGGCCTTCCTAGTACCGCTTTTAAAAAGTCGGAGGGTGATCGTTTGTTTTGTTCAGGTACAGATGCACCACCCTCCTGTAGGAATAAGTCCGAAGGAAACATACATGTTAGGGTGTGGTGGCAATGTGAATAATTAGTCAAAAAAGGTAATTTTGCATCACCATTATTCCCCTTTTTTCCGCCTATATCGACATGACCGATTATATCCATTCTGCTAGAGCATAAACGTACCTTCTCGGGTTCTTTAGTAGCGTCGTCTGGTACATTGTTGGACATGATTTCCAGATATTATAACTTTCTAATCAACGAGAGCAGGCGGAAGTGAAAATGGCACAGCACAAAGTGAAAGTGGCAATCGGCCAAACATCACGAGTTTGTTCTACGGAACCGGAACCAGCTCAATTTATCTCAACCATGGCGTCTTCGTACCTCACGTCGCGACTCCTCCCCCATCATCGTCGGCACCTAAGCACTGCCACGATCCTCACCTGCTGCGGTGGAGCTGCTGCTATTGGTGTTTCGTCCATGACTACTACTACTACCACCACTGCCGGTGCCACGAAGAAATCAAACTTTCACACCACCACAGTAGTACGACGCCCAGGATACAAGCCCGAACGCAATCCCAAGATTGGTATCACGTTGGAACAATTACGTATGGCAGCACGAGGACAGGGACGTAGATTACCAATTTGTCATGAACAGCAGGAAAGAGTTATGAATTCATTAGAGGCTGCTAAGTATGAGGTAAGTAGGAGATGGATATATATTATTTGTCGAAACTTTGTTTTGTTGGCTTTAGGATATTGTCTGAATGCGTGCCGTTATTAATTAATATTTTGCTTACGATCTCTCTTCTTTTCTTTTTGCCTTCTGTGAAAAACAATGAATTACAGAATCATGCTATTTACAGATACATCAAGGAGGTACGCTTATAGGTGTATATGTTATTTCTTTTCCATCATATTTGTTTGTTAATCATTGTAATTTTAAATCGTCTATTATTTCTTCAGTATGACAAGTGTCGAGAGGAATATGACTTGCTTCATAAAGGTAAAGATAAAGTCCTTATGCGGGAATTGAATAAATATTTGGTTCGACCACGAAAAAAGTAAGAGTTATTTTCACTTTCTCCTGACTTGTTATTCCCTTGGTGTGAGTGTGTTTATCGTATGGGGAAAGCAATATATGTGCTTGGTCTCAGAGGGTGGAGGTGTACAGTCAATGATGATATCACACAATCTTCATAGCGAATCGAATGAAATCGAATACGGACTTCAGTCGACCTAAGTGATTGTGTTACGCAGCTACTCGACGGTATTGCGGCAATGATGATGGGGAGATCGTTAGTATTGAGATAAAATAGTTGATCGTATGAAAAGATGCGTAGTTTAGAGGCTTTATGTTTAGGCTTAGAGGCTACACCACGTGCAAAAATTTCCAATATTTAGAACATACGGAAAGTCTTCTTGCCAGTCTTCGCCCGCTGAGACTCATGCGCCACAACGTTGAATTTGACAGTCTTGGCCAAAGGACGGCACTGTCCGATCGTTACAATATCACCCTCCTTCACGGGGAAGCAGGGGCTGCAATGAGCATGAATGTTCTTGTGACGCTTCTCAAACCGACGGTACTTCGTAATGTAATGGAGGTAATCCCGACGTACAACAATTGTGCGCTTCATCTTCGTGGAGATGACGAGACCCTTCAGAATCTTCCCACGGATTGATACATTACCAGTGAATGGGCACTTCTTATCAACGTAGTTCCCCTCAATGGCAGCATCGGGTGTCTTAATCCCAAGTCCAACATTCTTTACCCAACGCATGGGCTTCACCTTCTTCGCGCTGACGCTGCGCTTCCGGGCGACGAAGATGGCATCCTGAGCCTGGTAAGCCCTTTCGTGCTCTATCGTGTGCCGTCACCACACGAATAATGGAGCACCAGATGTGATTGAGTTTAGGTTCACATCAATGAAGAACAAACTAATTTGGGTAAGATGACAGACTTAAACATCAAGTGAACACTGAAAACAAGCCACACAAAAATATAATAAACTTCGTTTCGTTTGGTCGAGTGGAGACATCATCAACTCTACGTGACGCTGAGTATCTCTCTTCCGAACGAAATAATATTATAATCCCTCGCCCCAGTTTCAAGAGAAAACTTACGATCGCACTCCTTGTAATTGGTAGCTACACGAGGCATATTGATTCAAATCAAGTTGGTGAAGAGATCTGTAATACATAGAGAGAGTAAAAAAAGAGAATGGGTAAGAAATAATTCACGGCGAAACATCAGGATGAGCATATCGCATCTCGCCACGAGGATTAAGATCAACAATCCACCGATTAACTTCTCAGGCTCCTACGGCCATATAAGGAACAACATCACCTATCATGATCATCACCATCTTTTTAGGGCCAAGCGAATAGCTACCACAACGTTGAGACGTCCGCCATCTAATCTTACCCCTTGAAAAAAATAATGGAGGAAGTTAGTAAGCGATAAGTCGACCCGCGCAAAACTTGCTTTCTTTGCTCTCTCTTCACCTCTTTTACTCCGTCTCCACTCTTTCCTTCTTTTACTCTGTTCGTATTGTTGGTGCCTCGTGCCATGAGATTGCCTGATTCTTCGGTCCTCTCCTCGACTTCGTTGACAACACACGTTCTCGTCCTTGTGGTTCTCCTTGATTATGGATCCGTCACATTATTCGTACAACAACACCAATGCGTCTCACCATTTTAATCCAACGTCCAATCAAATTAACAGCAATGCTTCGGCACAACATGTACCGAATCTTGCAGTCCCGCAAACACAAATTCACAACAGTGGACAAGGTGGTGGGGGCATGCCTCCCTATTCCTCAGTTTACAATTCCAATGACACTCAGAATGGCGCACAATATCGTGCGCCAGGAACTGCGGTCGCCGGCCAACCCATGCAGCCATCGCAGCAGGGCGTCTATGGACAGCAACAATCAGTCCCGAGTCAGCAGCACCAGCAAATGTCCCAATCTCATCCGTTTCCTACTTCTGGTGGCTCGAGACAGCAGGTGTACGCTGTTCCATCCGCCGTGACAGCTAATGGCGTGAATTACAGTGGTGGTGGTGGAGTACCCAACCCTCTATTGGGAGGGGCACCATCAGCCCCCCAAGGCGGGGATAAGACTACGGACCTTTTGCGGTCCATGTATCAATCACGTCCACCGCAGCAGCAAACGCAGATGAATTCAACTATTCAGCAGCAAGGTCAAGTGATGCAGGTAAATAACTATCGCACATCACCTCCCATTCAGCAGCCACCTCCTCATAGTGTTCAAAATGTTCCTATTCAACAACAGCAGCAACAGCAGCAACACTCAGCGTATCACCAAAATCAAACTCACACTCCGATCAATCAGCAGTTGCAGCCACAGCAGAATAGGCTCGGTTCAGCGAATGTAGTTGACTTAACTCAACAGCCTCAGTCAAACAGTAGGATGGTCAACGGTCAACCGCAGCAATATGGTCAACAATCGCATCAAGTCATATCTCAACAACAAGGTCCACAACAGCAACTACCGCAGCAGCAGCAGCAGCCCAAGCAGCGATTTCATCTATCACCCGATGCCAAGACAGCACTTCGGGAGGCTGTCCTGTCGGCAATTCGGAATCCGAACGGTATCGTCGATCCGGAATGTCTAAAACGTGCCATGCAAATGGGGTTGCCGGAAAAGGCCATATTGAATGCTGCCGTGGTGGCGAGGGAACGTGATAAACGCAATCGGGAAGAGAGGGCTAGGATTGCTACTGGTCAGGGTGGTCAAATGGCTCACAGTCAGCAGGGACAGGTGTCACATCAACAACGGCCTCAAGGACATTCAAGTCAGAGCCAGCAGCAACACCCACTGTCACAACAAGGAGGTGCGGTCCATCTATCCTATCCTCAGCAACCACCACCACCACCACCATCAAATGTTTTGCCTTCCTCGGCAAAGGTTCAAATGCAGCATATGTTTCCGAGCCAGCCGACAAATAATGGCCCGATACAGTACAATCCCTTAGATCAGCAGAATAGAATGTACACACAACAACAGCAGCAGCAGGCCGCACGGCTTCATCAGCAGCAGCAGCAGCAGCAGCAGCAGCAGCAGCAACAATCCTTACAACGTCAACAACAGGCCGCCCAGCTTCAGCGTCAACAGCAGCAGCAGCAACAACAACAATTCCAAGCACAGCAGATGAAAATTGCGGCTCAACGTCAGTCACAGGAAGAAGCCATTAAAAGACAGCGCCAGAATCAGTACGAGCAGGAACAAAAGCGTAAGATGTACGAAGATGAACGTCGACGGCAGGAGGTGGAGGCCGAGAAGCGTATATCAGAGGAAGAGGCACGACGGAATGCCAAGATCGTTCACCGGATGAAGGTTTGGGGTCGAACGGGGTTTGGATTGGTAGTGAAGGGATATGCCAAGGGATTGCCACAACTCCAGAAGGGGCAACGTATTGGTGCAGTCATACGTCAAAGTACATGTGGTGGTTTGAGTTTATGCTCCGACAGCGAGTCTGCACTTGTCGGGGCATTACAGCGTGCTGGGAAAGAAGAAGAACAACCCAAGTCACACCCAGAAAATATTCAAAAGTTTGTGGATGGCATTCGTAGACATTTGCTTAAGCAAGAACCACCACAAATTGAAGAACCACCATCGTCGGAGGAGGATAAGCATCGGATACGTCTAATGAGCATCTCCAGCACCCTCATTGAACCAACCAAAATACATACCAGCCTTAAACGAATTAAGAAGCAACCACCCCGTGAGGGCAAATTCCTTGACAAGCACATCCGTCGTGCACGTCAACAGACCTCCGACGCACTGTCAAAACGTCACAAGGAGTTAATGAAGGCAATTTTACATCACCAAACTGAATTTTACAAGTTCCATCGATTGAAGAAAAATGATTGTGCGAAGGTAGCGCGGGCGATACGTGACCAGCTACGTAAGGCGGAGGTGGCCAAGGAGAAGGATGTTGAGAATAATGAGAAGGCACGTATTGCCGCACTTCGTGCGAATGATATGGCAGCATACACAAGTTTGCTCGAGGATACCAAGAATGAACGGTTGAAGTTCCTACTGGATAAGACCGATGAATGTATGAATCGTATATCAACCTTGTTACGTAGTCGTGCCGAAGAAGAAGAAGAGGATATTAAACTTATGGGTGGAGAGGGTGCGATCAAGGCTGAGTTTACACAGGAGTCCGCGACTGTTGGGTCGTATTATGAGACTGCGCATGTCAAGAATGAACAGGTCCGACAACCAAGTCTACTTGTCGGTGGAGAACTGAAGGAATATCAACTGGCGGGACTACAGTGGCTGGTTAGTTTGTACAACAATAGATTGAATGGAATTCTCGCTGATGAAATGGGACTCGGTAAGATCTACCAAATACATTTACACAGTCTCTTTTCGTCACAGACATTTTCTAACACCGTTTCTGTATCCGTCATCAAATTGCACAGGGAAAACGATTCAGACCATATCATTGATTGCCTACCTGATTGAGGCAAAACAAATTTTAGGACCATACCTTGTCATCGTTCCCCTCTCCACTCTATCAAACTGGGTGAATGAATTTGCAAAATGGCTACCCGCCGCAACTCTCGTCTGTTATAAGGGCACACCGCAACAACGAAAGCAGCTGTTCCGTGACGAAGTTGCTGGTGGACACTTCAACGTCTTGTTGACCACATATGAATTTGTAATCCGAGACAAGGGAAGTCTTAAGAAGATTGCATGGCAATATGCCATTGTAGACGAGGGACATCGTATGAAAAACAACCAATCGAAGTTTTCGATTACACTTGGGACTCAGTACAACACTCGACGTCGAGTGTTACTCACTGGTACCCCACTTCAGAATAGTTTGCCTGAACTTTGGGCATTATTGAACTTTTTGCTACCCGAAATCTTCAATTCTGCAGAGAGTTTTGATCAATGGTGAGTTTCTTTCACGCTTGAACTCTATTCGTCTACAGACTTTCCGCCAGTGTCATCTGACACGCATGTGTATTCTCTCAGGTTCAATAAACCTTTTTCATCTTACGGGAAGAGCGTTACTGGCGGTGAAAACGGCGACGAATCCTCCAATGAATTATTATCTAACGAGGAGCGCATGCTAATCATTCATCGTCTGCATGAGCTGTTGAGACCATTCATGCTTCGACGGATCAAGAGCGAAGTCCTTGACCAGCTTCCTGAAAAGGTTGAGAAGGTCGTTCGTTGTGAGTTGTCCTCTTGGCAAAAAGAATTGTACAAACAAATCAGTCGCAAGATTGCAGCTGAAGCCAATGGCAAGAACTTCAATCGTGGATTGAATAATGTTGTCATGCAACTTCGAAAGGTGTGCAACCATCCTTATTTGTTTTCCAAGGATGGATATCACATAAACGACGACATTATTCGCTGTTCTGGAAAGCTCGAATTGTTGGATAGGATGCTCCCGAAGTTAAAGGCTGCGGGACATCGTGTACTAATGTTCACTCAAATGACCAAGATGATGCCGATACTCGAAGATTACTTTGCCTACCGTAGATTTACGTCGCTACGGCTTGATGGGTCCACCTCGGCCGATGAGCGCGAGAAGCGGATGTACATGTTCAATGCCCCAGATTCGCCCTATTTCATTTTCCTGTTATCAACACGTGCTGGAGGTCTTGGACTGAACCTGGCAACTGCGGATACAGTCATCATTTTTGACAGGTAAGAGGTACTTTCTTTTTGTCATACCCTTTATTTACCACCTTCGAATTATTAATGCTAAAAGTTACTTTCTTTTTCTCTACTTGACAGTGATTGGAATCCAATGATGGATTTGCAGGCACAAGATCGAGCACACAGGATAGGTCAAAGGAAGGATGTACGAGTCTTTCGCATCATTACTCAATCCCCAGTCGAGGAAAAGATTCTAAGCCGTGCCACTGAGAAACTTCAAATGAACGAACTTGTAGTGGAAGCAGGCAAGTTCGACAAAAGTGGGCAAGAGAAGGTAGACAATAGTTTAGAAAGGTTGAAAATGATGGAACTGTTGTTGGATAATTTCGACGAGACTCAGAACGCGGCGCAACGAGGAGCAGCATCTGAAGAGGACTTTGAGAAGGACACTGACGATGAAGAAGAGGAGTATTCCGGTGATATATTAAATGAAATCATCAGTACCAACGACGAGGATTACAAGCTGTATTGCAAGATAGATCTTGCCAAAACCAACGCCCCTGCCTTGTATTCAGATCTTAATAGTTGCCCTGATTGGATTCGCTATCCGAATGGTAAACCGGAACCTGGAGCTGAACTGTTTGAGGACGATGATTTTCTTGGAAAACGCCGTGCAGCTGCAGGAGATAAAGTGTACGATGATGGCATGACTGAGAAGCAATTCTGTCGTATGATGGACAAACAAGCCGTGGCAGAAGAAAAGGGCAAGAAGAAAGGGTCGAAGAAGCGCGGTCGTAATGCGGTGGATACTTCCAACATCCTGGATGATTTCGGCGAGAGGAAACGTAGCAAGACTGCACATCTCGATAGCTCCCCCTCTGCACGGCCGAAGAAAACTGTCAGTGACTTTGGTAGTGGAGAAGCCATGCACGATAGACTTCTAAGCATTGCAAAGTCCATCATCTACTTAAAAGAGAAAGGAACGAAACGAAAGTTGGCTGACATATTTTTGGAAAAACCATGTCCCCAGACCTACCCCGACTACTATCAATTGATCAACAAGCCAATTGGTATGAATGACATACTTCGCAAGTGTCGTGCTAAATTATATTCCACCGCTAATGAATTTCTGGACGATTGGAACACTCTCTTTGTCAATGCTGTAACCTACAATGGTGAAGGCTCATGGATTGTTAATGATACCAGGGTTATTCGGGCTGAGTTGGATAGACTCGTGGCGAAGAATGCTCTTAATACTAGTGTCCACCAAGAAGTAGCAAAAGCAGCACCAGCAGCCGCTACACCAAAGAGTGCACCAAAGAATGTACCAGCGAAGAAGGCACCTGTTCGTATAAAGCTCTCCCTTAAGATGGGTAAGAAGAAAGTCCCAACCCCCGTAGTTGCAACACCTGTTGATTCAGATTCCGACGATGATGAGTCTGATTCCGACGAGTCTGATTCTGACTAGATAATATGATGACAACGAACACAAGAGAGAAAGGGGGATTTCAAGAAGTTGATAACTTGTTTTCCTACGCAAATGTTACCAAAATAACACACAAACGCACAATTAGTTCTTAAGTCATATAATTGACATTAATATTTTATTCCCCCATTGTTGTGAGTTGTGTGCGTGACTCCCCTATCATTTCTTCGTCGCCCCCACCCCCGTGTAACATGTTAACCAACCCTCTCCCCCCCCACCTTGTTCATTTCTCCTCCACTTAGAATGAATTTTTGGGATTCGGGATTTATCCTCTCTCTCTTTTCCCACATACATAACGAACATAAACTTTTCCTTCCCCCGTTCTTATGTATATTATAATTTCAATGATTTTGCTACGTCGTCCCAAAGCCATAATATATTACATGCAAATACGATATGTAACATACCGTCCAGCTGTTTCGCTAGGTCTAATAATCTTCACGACCTGTCCACGTTTCATACCATAATATCGTGCGACCGGATCATTCGGCTGTATACGTGGTAATTGTGTATCCCGTAATCGGTATCGTTTCAATAATTCCTGTTTTTCATTCAAACTCAGCACCAGATGTTCCGGGACTAATATATGATCTGTAATATCAACTAATAATTCGGCTTCTTTAAAATGTTCCAAATGAAAACTATCACTCATTTCTTGTACTGCCTGTTTGGCAAAGGGTGTGATGTCCCCACGTAATATTAGTATAGCATTTGATACACTCTCATCCTTCATCCGATCAGTCAATACCTTTATAGGCTTGACACCAACCTTTTCATCCTCGGGAAAGAAGACAAATAATTGATTTGTTTCATCATCTGCCTTCTCGACTAATATAGTCAAACCCTCCCGACTGGGATATTCGCCAAAGCGGTTCGTAAAGTCGAGAGGTGTCATTTCTTTCATTTCACGACTGACCATGTAGCCTCGTTTGTACAGCATGGCACTTATTGTCTTGTAGACACGATATAGACGAGAGGCATCGGGTGTTAGTGTCGTCGTATTAGTACGATCGATCATCTTGGAGTTGTAGAGATTCTTGGAGGGAGAGAGGAGGTACGAGGCGAGGGGATCAGAAGAGCGAGATGGAGGTATTTATGTAGAAGTACAATTAAACCAGGTAAGAGTGTTCAATGATCTCATAATAAATATGGCAGCACATGTCCAATTATAACATCATCACCACATGTTATACGACACTGTTGTCGAATGCTTGCATCTTCTGTCTTGATTTTCTTCCGCCGACGAGTGATTAGAAATGGTAACACATCCAAGTATAACATCAGCCCAATAAGTTACACCATTGCTGTCTTTTTTTTATTCTCTTCCAACAACGAGCTGTTTTCTGTTGGCTGCTATTTTCATTTATCCTCTTCTTCCACAATGCAAGCTCTAGTATGGTCGTTGCTTCCTTCAATTTAGGGAGTTTATCTTCAAAGTGGACAAGCTTCTCTTGAATTCCATGCAACATATCGGAGTTGTCCACATTGCATTTGTAATTGGCAGTCTGAATCATAGCCGTGATGTAATTACGCCAGACTTTGAACGGGAGAGCTTCCACAGGCTCCAACATGCCACAAATGAAGAGAAATCGTATCCTTTCTGCAAAAATTAATTGGAAGATGGAAGGCTTAACAAACTCGTCAAGCAAATAAACCCAATCGATTGGCTGTTCAGGGAAGAGATTTGTTTTACACGAAGCAGATTCTCGATTCGTTCCTTTGGTGTATCACACCTGCCTATTGTCTCCACCACCATTGTCCAGTTGAATACGTAACCAGGATAGAGTGATTGATAATAACTTTCGAGCAACAATTGTATGATCTCAGCTGGTGCATCTCCCCAGAATGCATACAGTGGCAGCGCCCTCCACCTGTCTTCAGTGATGAGATTCGCGGGATACCTCGTTACAATAATAGATACAGCTCCAGATTGTGTACAGACGAGCATGTCAAAATGTGTAGTGGAGTCATGCCTAGACAATCTTGTTGATTGCCTGTTGGATCCAGCTCAATGAGTCTCTGCAACACCCCCTCATGATAAGATTGATAGTAGACCACACTGTGGACAGGCAGCTTATCAAATCGATGTCTCGGCTCTCTTACAATTCTTTCTTCCGAACCAAATAGTCGCTGAAGATCCATAGAAAAATGTTTCTTGATTAAGAGCTGCTCAACAGAAAAAGACTGGCCCTCAAGCAATTGATCCAACAGTCTCTGTAATTGCTCGGAAATGAAGATATCCTCGCCTAAGACAGCATTGGAGGGTAAGGCCACGTTTCGTAAACAGGAACAATTGTAGAATGCCTCACTTCTTATCTCCCCTAAGTGGTCTGGCAGCTCTAAGGAAAATATGGATGAGCAACCGGCTAATATGATCTCTGGAATCACGGTGATGAGGGGTAGAACTCTAAAATTGGTGAAGATGCAGAATGCAGTCAAGAAATGAGTATCTTCCAATGCTTTCAATGCCATCGTGGAGACTAATTGGAGTTCGGAGAGAGGCAAAGAAGGCTCCATTATTAATCCTTCTGAGTGAGTTGGGGATGTTGATCTTCGTTATCGAGCAGTCGCAATGAGCGATGGGTGCACTCCCAATTTGCACAAGGCCTTCACACAGCTCCACCTCGGCCAACTTCTTGTGTTCGTAAAATGCTACGGCGGGGATCGACGTTACCGAGGGATCAACCACAATTTGGATCACATTTTATGGAACATCATTTCCTCCCTCTCCCATGTAGACGAAGACCTCGTCATTGCTGTCCTCGGCCAACTCTTAATATTATTCTTTTGGAGGTACTCCTAAAGCCCGGCAGCCCTTATTGTTCTGTCTCTCTGTCTGTCTCTCTGTCTGTCACGCTCTCACGTGCATACAAGTGGAACTAAGCCCGCCGTTTGTTTGTTAGGGTTTCTTGTAATTACCTTAACGGTCAACCCGCTAAATATATTT
>Ga0247843_1007323_pt1 | contig 13688 bp, 11 predicted proteins | sample LaCruzMarch2017__FD_192420 | JGI IMG/M metagenome (GOLD analysis project Ga0247843, IMG submission 192420) | Freshwater microbial communities from meromictic Lake La Cruz, Castile-La Mancha, Spain - LaCruzMarch2017_8m | ecosystem: Environmental > Aquatic > Freshwater > Lake | place: Spain...
TATGCGGATGATGATGATGATGATAATGATGATGAGGTGGACCTGATAACCCTAATGCGCGAAGTTCTTGTGCGAAGCTGATATCTTCAAGTCTCTCTCCACTCGGCTGTCACCCACGTGACGCCGCGTGTACCACTTGTTGTTAGCGTTCGTCAAGTAGTGCGCATTCGCATAGCCATTATTCGGATCAGCGGCACGAGTGCGTCTGGTTGATACGCCGCTTTGGTAAGTCTGGTTACGGCTATTAGTTGCCCACGAATGCATTACGCGCAATAATACTCATGCTTTTGCATCTCTCTAACAGAACATACCGAATCGTAGCATCAAACCACAAGGTTGTTAACAAGGCCAGCGAGTAAATAGTGCGCCATGTCGCTGCGCAAGAACGGCGAAGAGGATAAGGAGGCTCCTCATCGTGATCGTTCGTGCTCCGATGCTCACGAGCTTGTAAGGCACGCTCACTCTTCCTCGCAACAGAAGCAGAAGCCACAGAAACGAAGTAGTCATCAACATCATCAACATGGCAGCAGTCGACCTCGCTCTAAATCCGTTGATGTGCACCGGCATCACTCCACCTCATCCCCTTTCCACAAGAAGAAGTACGCGTTTCATCATCAACAACAACATCAACATGGACGGAATAACAGCCCGCAATTCTTGATTGAACATACAACAACAACTCCGAAGAAGCTTCAGGGTAATATGTGGATTCGACCCGCTGGTCCAGTACCATTCCTATTTCCTACATTGACGAATGGTAGTAGTAATGATCATGTATCATTATCTGAATGTCAGGCAACTATGAGCAACGACAAGGATGGAGGAGTCATGATATCATCATCATCTCCCTTAAAGTTTGGCGGCGACACAACGTCTAGCCGGCCAGCCCATCAGATAGTACCCAATGGTACAACATTATTCTATGCTAGTCCTACCACGTCTTTGTCCTACGATGATGATGATGATGAATTGCTGCATTCATTGTCCAACAACAACAACAACACTGCCCCCCACAATGCAACTATGCTTTCCAACAACTGTGCAGCCTCATCGTTCGAACCATATTCTGGCGGCGGCAGCAGCAGCAGCAGCAACAGAAAGCAAGGACAAGGTAACATGGTCAACTTTGGCGAGAGTGGCAAACCCATCAAGCCTCGTGCTACTTATTTGGAAGAGGAGTACATATAAGAGCCGCCAAAAGGTTTAATGAGATTACGATTGTGGTACACAATCGATTGGCATTTTTTATGATTGAAGCTGTTCTTTCAAGAGAGACTGTCGGATATTATGTCCACATCAAGAAGTAAGGACTGATCGCCACAGTATTCAATCTTACATAACAATTATTAGTAAAAGTATTTATGTTAATGAGGAGGAGTGTCTCTTGCAGTCTTATGTAGTTAAGTACGACGACATGTAGCAAAGCAAAGAGTTAATCACGCGCGTATCGCGTAGGAGCCTTAACTCTCGTGGTGGAGTTTGTAAGCATTGAACGTCGCTCGCCATGTGGAGGAAGAGGGTGACGGCGCCACAGCACGATGGTTGTGGCGATGAGAATGACAATGCTGGTGACTACGATCGTAACAACGACGAGTCCCTGTCCTTAGTTCGCGGGAGCAGTGACTTCGACGGATACATGAGAAATCGAGCTGGGAGTAGTAACGGGAGTACCTCCCCTCCGTTGCCGTTCTGTGACTCACCCGGCTCGCAAGGTTTGCACCAGCGTCATCCGACACAGTACGCTGTGGAACATTCGACAATGCCGACGTCATTGTCGACGAACGGTTTGGGTAGTAGTCTAGATCATCCCATGGTGAACGCAATGCATCCGCAAGGGCCGGTTGCACCGCACAACAACCGGTCGTTCGGCACACGACCTGGCAGATTTACGCGTAGGACTAAGAGTGGTGGGTTTGCAGGAGGAGTTAATGTGTGGTGGAAGAAATTGGCACCCTTTGCCTTCGCATTGCTGATACTTCTATACATCATCTTCTTCTATTTTGCTCAGAATCGTTATTATGGGAAGAATAAGGTCAATGTCATACCCTATAATGGCCGACATACCAATCATATAGATATCCCATCGGTGGGTAAGAATGACGTAGTCGATTCGTTATCATCGCGGGAAGATGGTAAAAAGGAGGAGGGGAATGCATCGACAGCAAGAGTCGATTATGGTCAGGAGGATGTGTCGCTTGACGGTGATATTGAGGACCTCGACGGGGACAACAGCAACATTCTTCCTCTCCCTGGCGACGTCTCCGCTCCTGCTGAACCCACTTTGATCAGCGACATGCTTGATTATCAATTTAGAGCTGTGAAAATATTGCCCGAAGATCAGCAATTGCAGCGCACAGTGCAATGGTCGACGAAGGATCCTCTGCGGAACTTCGTGATGGGTGTGAAAGATCGACGATTAGGTCGGAGACTACGAACATCACCACCTAAGAATGTAAATAATCATCATCGGACGTGGTACCAATTGAAACATTCCTCAAAAGATACAATTGCATCGCTGCATTCACGTTGGACGAGTGAAGAAGAAAGTGAGCAACAGGCAGCCATTGACGCTTCGAAGCTGTGTGGGACACATGCACGAGAAGCCGCAAGTTTCCACCCCAAGAACTACCTCTACCACCATACCACATCTAGTACTAAAGATCATCGACCGCTGGGACCACAGTCACGCGTTATGATATCAGGAATACTCTCACCTCTTGGCCTACACCTTGCCATTGCACTGTATCGACAATGTGGTGTGGTCAACTTCCTAGGGTTGGATACCATGTTCCCCAATGATCCACTCATTCGATTAGAATATCAAGAACGTCTCGCGGCTTTGATGCAAGAGTTGGGCGACTTTGGCGACCTACGAGTGCCATTTTTAGGACTAGCATCCAAACAGCAACGAGGGACTCATCATCATGACGAGCAATCGCAAATGTTGGTGGAATTGCGTAACTGGCATCATAATGGAACCTTCTACGATGACAATAACGTCGATTTGACTAGGCAGCAGCATTCGTATGCCATGCCATATCACAAATATGGTATACCACTCACCCCTGGTACTACCAAGGGTGGCTCTGGTCATCTCGATGTCATCCTAGAGTACCGGCCGACTCATATCGTCCATCTTGCAGGAACGCAGTCTGACTCATTGTTGAGTGCAAACTATCATGCACATGGTGATGATGTATCTTCTCAATCGTCACATCGGAGTACCTTATTTGAAAATAGAGATGAAGAGGAGGATGACATACTCATGGAGAGTATTAGCTCTCGACCACATCTGTTCGATTTACGAATGGGCGTTACCGGCATGGAGCAACTGCTTAGCGGCGTGGTGGCGCAGACGATGATCCCTCTGAAGCATTCGTCAGAGAAAGATTTGGCCAAGATGAGGGCTCCACATATAGTCTACGCATCGTCTTACGACTCCATGTTCTTTCGTGATACCACATCACGACTTCAGCAGAATGCAAGGAGGGGGGTGTTGGAGCATGAAACGTTGGGCAATACCTCTCCTCCACTCCCCAAACCTCCGTCCCGTGGCTTACATGGCGTGTCTCGTCTCATTGATGAAATTCTAGCATCATCGTACAAGGCGTTACATAACATACCCTCGATTGGACTACGATTTGATGTCATTTATGGTCCTCGAGGCTTTGGCGTACCGTCAACATCTGTTCCAATTTATCATGCCGATCGAGTCAAGAAAATGAAGCGAGGGGTTAGTCCTGATGTGGACTTGGCAGAAACGGCAGTAAGGAGTTTGTACAGAACGTGGACGGATGCCATTAATGCGAAGAAGGCAAGAGAGGAGGCAGAAAAGGTGGAATTAGAAAAGAAGAATGAAGAAGGCGATAGCATGGGTGTTACAGGCACAGGTATAAAAAGAGGAGTGGCCGTGTCTGGACGACGGCTTAAAGAAGCACGACGTTTGAATTTGATAGAAGAAGCTGGCTGGATGCATCTAGCTCATGAACGACGAGACTTTGTTTTCGTGGATGGTAAGATTGCATTCATGAATGTTGTCATTGTTGGTGTCTGACATTTTGCACTGATACGTGTGCTATTTTACTTCAGACGCAGTCGGTGCCATCATCACCGCAATGCAATACAGATCGGTGGATGACTCTCCTACAACCTTCAACATTGGATCCGGAGAAATGGTCGACTTGGCATCTTTGGCTGATGAAATAAACGATTTGGTTGTGCCTCCTGAGCACGAAAACGTGAAAAAGACGTCTATATCTAAAAATGTAATCGATGTTGAGCAATCACGTCTCGCTCATGCCGCTGGTCTGTTGTCGCACGATTATCTCCGCTGGTCGACCAAGACGTCATTCAAGGACGGCGCTGCCAAGCTAGTGGCATGGCATCTTGATCGAGCGATGCAATTCTTCCGACCAGTCTCGTCGTCGGATGACGAGGTGGATTATTCCATAAGTCAATCGCAAAAGGCTGCTTCTGGAGAGAAAATTCTCTTGCCACTTGATGGAGAGCAAATTCTATCTCGTCGAGGAATTTCGTCATGCTCGTATGACGATCCGACGTGTTTGCGTGAACTTCACACCTCATATCCGTGCTCGTCGGAATGTTCTACGCAGTCATGCACGCCATCGGTTTTTAATAATGTGTTGGAAGTCAGTCACAAGTTGACCGAGGATTGTGATGTGGTATTGTACACGATGGCTCTAGGGTATGATGTTGAATCTCTTGGAATAGAGACGGAATATTCAGATGGCGAAGAGCAGGAAAAATGGTATGAGAGTACTGTTTGCACCATTGCATTTGTCCCATCAGAAAGCGCCTTGGTGAAAAAGATTATTACCCAAGTTCCTCCAGAAAAGTTGCTGGATCGAGGTGTTACGCCTGCCAGCAGCCACATGGCGAAAGTGAAAGGTCTCAATGGCTACCTAGCTCATCACGGCTGGGTCTTGATACTCGTTGATGGTGCCATAAAGCCTCTAACTGCGGAGGACTTGTTCGTTCCCAAACTATCGCCGGCAAGGCTATTCCATCCCACTGTGCGTAAGGCGATGTTTGTGGAGGAGAATTTCAGTCATACGCCATACCCAGAGGATGCTCAATTCCTAACATCGGAAACATCTCGTGGCGTCCTACCAAAAAGGACGATAACCGGACCTGATAAAAAGGGTGGCAAAACAAAGTATAAGCTCCCTGAGGAACCTCAACGTCGTGCGGTGCTACTGCTGTCACCCATGAGGCAGATACCTGATGTCGCGGGTGATCAAATGCCGTTGAAAGAAATCACAGCCTCGTTTATGAAGGATGCAGGACTTGAGCCGGAAGAGTCGGACGAAATCCGTACGCATCGCAAGTTCTACGAACGCGCCCGGTCATCGATCAACTCTATGGATCTCAGATCGTTGAATCCCATTTTGCAGCATAAGATTGAGATCAAGGATTTCATCCGGTCCAAATGGGTCATTCATCACATGAAGCTGGAGGAGGGTCACCAGCTACGGTGTGAATGGTACCGCGAGCACATACGATGGGGCACGCTATTGGATCAACTTAGTTTTTCGTACGTCATGGCGAAACGAGAACTTACGCGTAAGATCATCAGTGAACAAACTCTCCCTCCAGAGCACGGGGAGGAGTTCACGATATTGCAGCAAATCTTACGACTCAAATCAGATGCACACGAATGGCATCCTATATTTTCTGGTGAAGGTTCAGTCCAACCAATCCATCACTCTGAAATTGCGTTAGAACCGATACCGGTGAATTTGCAAGATTTGCCAGAAAATGAAATGGTCCCTGGTGGAGTGAGTGCCGATTTAGCTTATACTGATGTCGGCTCAACTTTTTACGTCCGTATTATGAGTGATACTCAAATGCTCGAGTCTCGTAAAAAGTGGATAAAAGCTCGTGACAACCATCGAAAATATGTCAAATCCATGAACGAAAAGGAGGATGCCAAGGAATAACTTAGAGGATCTACAATATAGTGTGTAGTTAATTCTTCAAACCATTTTTGCAACCAAACTCAATCATGGTATCTTTATTGTATGAATTTATACTCTTCTAAATATTACGTAGTAGACAATAGACTTCCTCATCAGACAATTATTGTCTATCGAGCAGATCGTCTGGACCGAGACGATGAATAATATGATGGTGGTCCGCTTTGAGGATATGGTGATGGTGGTTTGCCCTGCGAATATGAATAGTCATCCCCAGGTGAGCGCGGTGTGTAATCGCCATAAGAGTAATCACCCTCATCATATTGTGAATCACGACTATAATAGCTTCGTTGTCCATCATCACCGACGTACCCATCGTCATCATCATATCTCGACCCACCTCCATCTCGTTCTGAGTAATAGCTACGTCCATCATCCTCGCCGGTATATCCATCATCGTATCCAGCACCACCACGAGAATAGTCATAGGTGTCTCCACTGGGTCCGCGACTAAAAGTGCGATCATAGGTGTCATCGCCACTAGTTCTACGACTTTGATCGTAAGTATCACCACTGGGTCTGCGACTAAGATCATCATAAGTGTCGCCACTGGGTCTACGACTGAGATTATCATAAGTGTCACCACTGGGTCCGCGACTTAAACCACTCTCCCATTCACGCAGTCTCTCTATCTCACGTTGATGTAATTCCCGTTCTCTCCGTTCTGTCTTCTTTTTACGTTGTTGGTTGTAATATGCCTCACGCTGATTTGGCGTTATTGCACTCCAATCCATCCCATCGGGATCGGTATCTACATAATCGTCATACAGTCCTCCTCCCGGTGATTGTGGATCTCTGCCATTACCACTGTCGCTGCTATTAAATGATCGTGTCGAGGAGGAGAATTGTCGTCCAACGAGACGTTCACGACTACGGCGTCTATTATTATTACGACCACCATCATGAACCTTCATTGGTTTGTACAGAACCACACTGCTCTGTACACTCTCGTTGTAATCACGCTGCTTGCTACTATTGCTTTTGTCCTTCTTTTTCTTCTTCTTCTTCTTCTTTTTATCACTGCCATTACTACTCCTCCGTCCAGTATCAGCCATACTGTCATCAAATATTTCCTCCTTGGAACGACCACTCACTCCCCTTGACTTTGACCTTCGTTCTTTTCGTCGTTGTTCATACATTTCCTTTGTCCAATCCTCTCCCTTACCAGGTCCGATGGTCGTCTTCGTCTTCTTCTTCTTTTTCGTCTTCTTTGAATTGCTCCTCCCCTCTTCCAGCTCTGCAGCGGCGTCAGACGGTAGACGCTTCTTCGCATGTGGTGAGGCAGCCCGACTCTTAGTCGTCGATGAGAGTAGTGGCGTGGGCGTGGGTCCACAGAAATACAGCACAAGACAGAATGCATATACCGAACATGCCTGTACACTACGATATCCGGCATCGCCCATGTCGCATTCACGTATAACGTCGGTATTGCCACAGAATAAATCACTTTTAAATAATAGGAAGGTGAGTCCCTGTGCCACGCTCGCCCCTAGGATGAGTAATGCCGGGATACACCGTCCACACTTCTTATTACCCATCATCATCATGATACATTCGACGAGTAAACACAGTGTCGCGAGTCCAGCAATGGCCGGACCGACATACCCTCCAATCCGCGCTGCTAATTCCATGCCATTATAATTCTCCTTCACGAATGAATTGTGTGACATGCAGTCCCCCTCCTTGGTTTCGAATGTTAGTAAGCCGACGCCATGGCTTTCATTACTGGGCGAGACGGCCTCGAGGAATTGACAGGATTGCATCACCATGACCGATTGTACTATGCCGTAGATGAGCAGTCCTACGAGGACGATCCGTGAGAGTACAGCACACGTGTTGCCGAAGTCCATCTTGATGAGGGGAGGGAGGGTGTAGGCTTGTCTATTTCCCGCTCATTGTTTCCCGCCAAATGACCTTGTTTTTACACGCATCTACATGACTACCGCGGCCGCCGCGGATATTCCTAGCAGCTTTAAGGAGAAGAAGATAAAGATGACGGAGAAGAAGGGAAAGAAGAGGGAGAAGAAGACTTGTGCACAAAAATGTAATGAATGGCAAACTGCGGAAAAGGTAGGCACTACGAAGAATGAGAGGAATGAGAGGAAGAAGTTGGCACGAGCATGTATTTTAGAAGATGGGACTGCACAAGAATGCAGCAGCAGCGCTGCTTCTTCCATGATGCTAGCGCTAGCATCGACGAATGTGGATTTCAATGATGATTTGAGTAAAAAATGTCTCTCTGATGAGGAGGTGACCCCCTTATTCACTATACTGGAAGAGGAAGATTCGGAATGCTGCGCCAACGTGAAAATAATGGGATGTGACCACGCCCGGGCATTAGCAATCACTGAGGAATCCACTGAGGAAACTGCAAAAATGATATTTGCGACGTGTTGTTCCTCTCCTCCTCTTCTTCTCCTCAAGAAGACTAAGAGTCGCACAAAAAAGAAAAAGTCGAGCTCTGAGCAGCCGCCGCCACCACTGCCAATGGTTGTTACGATCATTGCTGCTACAGATGATACAAATGCAAATGATGGGAACGAAGGAATTGATGTGGAAGCAGCAAATACACCAGATACAGTTCCTTCAGGAATATGTTGTCTTGATGGTAGTAATGACGCAACGATCACACATGATACACCTACTTCAGGAGCTGAAGGTGAAAAATCGATTTCCAGCGGTCGAACGATGAAGAGAATAAGATCAAGACCATATGAACAAATTGAGAATAATAATTGTAGAGTACGATTGAAAAGTGATGATGATGTATCAACTCCTGTATCTCCAAAAGTAATGATAAGACAAGAGAGACGACGAAATTCTCGACAATCACATGTGACAACAACAACAACAAGCACGGCATCATCCTCTATTGAAAAGCAAGATTTTATCAAGATTAATGACAATAATTTGTATTCTAAGCAAGACCATCCGTCCAACTTTGATATGAATCATGCCAGCAGACAACGACTGCAAAAACAGAGTAATAATAATATATCGTGGGATGAATTAACTTCTGAATTAGAAGAATGTAAATTGATTTCGATTGTTGATTTGAATAGAAATGTTCATAGCAATAATGATTTCGGACTTTATTATCAGCAGGGAAAAAATCACGCGAATACGTCACATCAACATCAAGAAGATCACAAGAATACATCGTCACGAGATAATGATGTCTCGTGGGATGAATTAAATGATGCTATTAATAAAGGTTGTATGAAATCCTTACTAGATGTTTCTCTTCAAGTCGTTCAGACACAGCAACAACTTGAACCTGTTCAGAATGGAACTCTACAAATTAGTAGGTCAAATAAATCAAGCTATGATTCTTGGCAATGCTTAAAGTGTACATACATGAATGAGAATGCGACGTTACTGTCGTGCGAAGTATGCAACACTTCCCGATATCTCAGCTGATGCATTGTCACTTTTGATGAGGGCTCTTTCCACATTGGAGATGTATCTTGTTATTTTGATTGAAGTAGATTTGTGCGACTTTGACGTTAGTGATCGTAAACTGAACTATCAACATATTTACAAACAATGCACTGTACCAGTATGGTCCCTCGGATACCTAGAACCAACAGATTGGAGGGTACGGCTTAACACTGATGAGGTAAATATTGAAATAGCTGGTAAAAGTTCAATCTTCATGTTTTACTTCTACACCATGAATATACTCGTTTTGTTAAGGTGTGGAAATCCCATGTCTACGATGACTCAAATCAAATTCCCTCCTCCCCACGAGTCATCATTATTATCTTCAATATCATCGTCGTCGTCCTCTTGTATTGACTCATCGAAGTTTTGTTGACCCGATCGTGATGAGTAAGGGTTTGCTCGATGTTGGACTATCCAATTACCATACCCATACCTACGCGCAAGGCTTAATACTCCCCTCTTGTGAGAGCAGTTTTCAATTGGCGGTGTATCGTTGGGATACGCTCCAAATATTCTACCACTGGATCCTCCTACTCTTGTCATGACAGAATGCAATACTTTCGATGCACTGTACCCCCCTCCGTTGATGTCACCACTTCCCATGTCATTGATGCCATCACCATGTGAAGTATCTTTCTGCATGGTAAATGACTGATCAGCAGCAAAGCTTTCTTTTGCTGCGTCTATAATTGCATCACGATTAACTGATTTCCAAAGAGACGACACCTCTAACACATTGCTGCTATCTCCAATGCATGTTCTTGTATGATTGGAGGAAGTATTTAGGCTTCGATGAGATGTAAATGCCTGAAGTACCCAGTCATTCACATTTGACGGAGACCGTTTGGATTTTCTCCCTCGTCGCCTCGACGATTGATCTCTTCGAGTGGTTGATGTGATAATTTCTTCTTCATCAAACTCAAAGTCAGAAGTAACTAAACCCTCGATGCCCTTCTCCTCAAGTGCAAAATCACATGCAACATTATTTCCGTCAACAACCTCCCCCATGAACGTACGTGGCTTCTCTATGCGATACTCCTTCCCAAGACTATATTTCCTTTGAAATGCCAAACTTAGATATCGATATTTAACTTCCGATAGCATTCCCAATCCATTTTCAATTTTCATTGTACGATATAATTGTTTTAGTGTTGTTGCTGCTACCTGATCGGCATGTTTCTGTATAGTCGCACGATGTTTTTTCAATGGCCTCGACGATGTTCCAAATAGTTTGGACGCCAGTCCTCCGCCACCCTGCTGCTTTGTTTGACGACCGTGCATTGTTCTCATTTGACGTTGTCGGTCCTTTTCATACAGTACTCGTGGATCGTATATATGCAATCTTAGCAGGAGGGATGCCACGGTTTGATATAGGAAAGGAATGTATGTGTAAATGAATTGAACGGCCACCAATGTGAAGGATGCTAGCAAGTGACCCGCTGGGCCCCTTCGCACGACGAAACGATAATAAGCATTGGTGGGTGTCGAAATTCTAGATGATAAAGTTGAGAAGCGTGTATTAGATGAGTCAATCTCTGCTGATCTGGAGTGAATGGTAGATTCTTTCACACCATATTCTTGCTGTTGCGTCACTCTATTTTGTTCAATGGTAGGATTTTCATTTGCTAATCTCAATATCTCGTCACCTATGCTCAGTTGCACCAGCTTGTCTTCGTCGTCATCGCTCTCGGCCTCGTCGCTCTTGACGTTCTCGCTTGGTTCGCTGCTGCCCACAACTCTACCGCCGCCTGCCTCGATTTCATACTCATCACTTTCAGCAATGTCCAAATCATCGGCATCACTGTCATCTAGACCAGAAATTAGCTCATCCACAAGATGATCTAGCTCGTCATCGTCAATTACTGTGTCGAGGTTATTATTCGCGCCGCCACGAGATACAATTTCGTACCTCTTTGCTGATTGAACCTGTACTCTACCCTCGACGATCGGAGAGGCAGGAGGGTGGAGCGTGAGGATGGTGATAATGGTGGTGGTGGCAGCCGATTTCATGGAGCTGTATGGACGGGCGGGAGACGAAGAAAGGGGGGAGAAAAGAGGGGTAAGAGGTTTCTTGGGGCTCGCACAGGCCATAACCGCCAAAAAGAGGTTTCTCAACCTCTTAAATTCGCTGTCTCCTCCAAAATTCTGGAAATCCACGACACACCTCAATAATAGTTCACGTTCACGCGTTCATCCATTAGAGAGTGATCCTTCAGTTTGTCCCCACGGACGGAGAGACGAATACTAGAGCCGATTTGATAAGAGGAGTCGTCGCATTATCGCTCTTGTATCTTTTAAATCGGTGAGCAAACATAAAAATTGAGGCAATTGAGGCGGATTCTAAAGTTCATACATCATCACTATTTTCATCTAGCAAGAAGAGAATGGACGGCAACAATCAGAAGGACGATGACGCGGAGACCGCAGGCAAGACTGGTGGTAATTATGGAGTACCGCTATTCGGGATGCCTTTGCAGAGCAACCAGAGTTATGGCGTGCCACTGTTTGGAATGCCTTTACAGAGCAAAACCGCTCCTCCACCTCAGAGCAACGCCACTTCTCCTGCACCTCCGAAGCAGAGCGATGCCACTTCTCCTCCAATTAAGGGGGAACCCCAACGGGACCGGACTTTCACAGAAGAATCAGTCAGTAAGGAGACTCTCGTGAAGCTAATGAAGGAGCAGGTCGACTTAGTCAATCGATTGACGGACAAACAGAAAGCACAGCAGGTGGAGTTGGATCACATTAAGGAAGAGAAGAGGATGATGGAGGAGCAAGCGAAACTTAAGCATGAGGAGGAGGAGGATCACAAGCTGGTCGACATGGTGAATCAATTGACGAAGGACCAAATTGCGCAGAAGGAAGAGTTGGAGCGCCTTAAGGAAGAGAAGAGGTTGATAGAGGAGCAGGTGAAACTTAAACAGGAGGAGGATCAGGCTAAAGCGCAACAGCAGGAGTTAGAGCAATTGATGTCACAGAATAACAAAATGGCCCCCATCGACGAAAATTCTGCCACCCCCGCTCCACCTGCAGCACGGCCCAGATTCGGTACCAGCGATAGCAATAAGAGCGTCGTATCCATGTTCAAACGTCCGCCAGACAATAGGTACATTCCAATGAACGTTCCAGAGGGCCAGCAGAAAGTTCGGCGACATCCTGACGCAATTTACTTCAATCGTGGGTCTACATCGGCATTCCCAACTGCGGTTAATATTGTTGTAAACAACCAAAAGCGGAATAGGAATGGCCCACAACGTGGCCCATCCATTCCTGTAATCACTGGACCAGGTGCGGTGACGGGCTACTCCAAGGATCGGATCGAGATTACGCATATCCCCGAACGCAACGTAGTCAATGAGAAGGAGAGTTCCTGTGCCGATTCATGCTGGTGGGCCTTCTCCCGACTATGCACTATCCTGATTCCCAGTTTTGCACTCTTTTGGGTTGGACGGGATGTCAAAGTCACGAAGGGCATGTCACGTGAAGCCAAGGACGAGGCGATCAAGTTACAGAAGGAGGCAAAGCAAGCCTGGAGAGAGAAGGTGGCTATCTTTCTCATTCAAATGACATTCTGCTGTGGATTCTTTGGTGTGAGTGCTGTCGTACCCATGTATGTTTGTCGGGAGACCACGACAGAGGGGAAGAGCTTAATTCCTGACATGTGAGTGAATCCTTATCCCTACAAATTATTTCTCTTGTTTTTATGATATATGCGGAGCGGATGCCAATCGTTTCCTTTGATTGATTATACGATAGCTATTGTGAGACTTTTTCGATGGTCATGTATGGAGTGATGATCCTTATCACTGGCGTATTGGCAATCCAATGCCTTTGCTCGATCGCATACATTGTTCGCCGGAAGCGCACAATAAAAAGAGACGATACGCGAAGCAAAATGATTATCATGGTGCCTTGTTACAATGAGGGTGACAAGGAACTCCGGAAGACTATTGACAGTGTCATGGATACGTCTTACCCCGACGATAACAAGGTCCTCCTAGTGATTGCAGATGGCAATATCACCGGCAAGGGCGAGAGAATGTCGACACCTGAAACTCTTGCAAAGCTTCTTGGATACAAGATGGATTCGAAGGAGGAAAAGATTTACAATTGTAAGAGCATTGGCGAGCTCACCGAGAATCGAGCCAAGATTCAATATGGCATATACAAAGATGCAGGAAAAGAGCTCAAATACATTGTTATAGGTACGTTCTACTACGATTATTTTTCCTTGTGATGGTTAGCACC
>Ga0247843_1007325_pt1 | contig 13686 bp, 9 predicted proteins | sample LaCruzMarch2017__FD_192420 | JGI IMG/M metagenome (GOLD analysis project Ga0247843, IMG submission 192420) | Freshwater microbial communities from meromictic Lake La Cruz, Castile-La Mancha, Spain - LaCruzMarch2017_8m | ecosystem: Environmental > Aquatic > Freshwater > Lake | place: Spain...
ACAGCAACTACTCGCCTTTTAAAATTTAGGGGGTACTAAAAATCAAAATCCGTCCAAAACCATCCCTAAAAACCTCAGGGACAGATACCTTTATGCCCGGCTCAAAACGTTTTGGACAGCTGTGAGTTTGAAATTTGTTTTGTTCTACTCTGCCCCGCAGTAGAGTTAGTTAAAAAAATCAGCGTGGGACAGTTACCAAGCCGAAACTGAGGTACTAGGATACCTACAAACGGGAAATGATAAAGCCCACGCCTTGCGTGAGCGTTTATGCACTTACCCCGTTTGTTAGAAGATTCCTAGTTTTCAGTTTCGGGAGTTGCTAAACGCAATATTATATATCAGCCATTAAGACTGTATTTTATTCTATTTCATTATTTTCATTTTTGTTGGGTTCAAATTTACTCTTTTATGTTCATGTTACAATGTCTGTTCAAATAGCCTTTCCCATAACGTTTCGGGGGTTTGCGATGGCGGGGTGTTTTAGCACTAAACTTCATTCGGAGAACAGAACTTCCACCTTGCACAAATGTGTCTCCGAAGCACGGAACCCCCGCTATCGCAAACCCCTTGTTACCGGCTGCCCTTCTGTCTTTGTCGTGGTATTGTCCGTCCATTGTCGCTGTGTCTTGGTGCGTTGGCTTGGTGGCTCTTTTGCTTTTTTTGATTGGCTTTGCGCAGTTGCAAAAAAGCAAATGTGCCACCAAAAGCGTTGGCTATGTCGTAACAACTTCCGATTTCTTTGTTTTCTTATACTTTGATTTCTTTTCTTCAAAAAGTCGTAACTGTGGCTCAGGTGTCTGGTATGTTCCGTTTCCGTTTTGTCTATTCTCTGTCATGCCAGTTGTCCTTGCTGCTGCCGTAACTTCTCCCCAACTGATAAAATAGTTTTCAAAATATTCAATCGGAAATTTACTGTGCTGTGTTACTTCTTCTTTGGTCGGAATGTGTCCAAGTTGCTTTGAAATCGTTTTAATTTCAAGTTGTAAAACCTTTTTACTCACTTCGTATTTCTGTTTTTTCAATCTCTCAACACGACTGTTTTTTGCTTTCGGCTTGTCGTCATTAATTTTTCTGAAAGGGTCAAGTCCTGAACTTAATTCTTTGTGTCTTTCACTTGTGATGTTGTGATAATATTCTGAAAGTTCAATGCCAACATATTTTCTGTTTAGCTGCTGTGCTGTCAATGTAGTTGTCCCTGCTCCGTTGAAAGGGTCTAAAACAAATTCTCCTTCGTTTGTGAAAAGAGAAATCAAACGATACATAAACATTGGCGGTAATTGACAAGGATGGTCAACTCTACGGCTGTTGTGTTTCAAGCGATGAATGTCAAACCAAACATTTGAAACAAACTCACTGTCTTTTGTTTTCAAACGCTTGCGTTTTGAAATGCAATTTGGTCTGATGCAAAAATTTTCTTTGTATGTTTCAATCGCTTTGCTTTCTAAAACAGAATTTGTTTTTCTCTCTGTTGCTGGCAATGCTTTCGGTTTGCCCTTGCTGAAGCAAAGAATAGAATAATGCGAAGGCATTATCATTCTCACTGGCATTGATAAACCTTCCCAAACAATCCAATCTTGATAATCTAAAATTGTGTTTAAGTGTTTGAAGTGTCTAACACACCATTGAGGAATATTTAAAACTGCAAGTGTCCGCCCTGGTTTTAAAACTCTTGCAAGTTCACTTAACCATTGGTCGCACCATTCAAAATACTTTTGAATGTCAATTCCGTCATCCCAACTTTCATATTTCTTATTCAAATTGTAAGGTGGGTCTGCAAAACAAAAGTCAATGCTGTTGTCGGGAATTGTTTTAAGTTGTTCAATGCAATCTCCGTTTAATAACTTTGATTTAGCAGAATAGAAATTTTCGCTTTGCGAAAATTGCATGAAAGAATGTTTCTTGTTTGTTGGTTTGTATAATTCTCTTTGGTCATAAACATTTAATGTTTTGTATTGCGGCAAACCAAACAAATCACCTAAACGATTTACAAGTTCTGTTGGATAGTTTTCAAAGTCAACGGTTACATCTTTCCAAACATCTGACATAAGTGTCCCAAACTCGTGATACAAATGTTTTTTGCCTCCGTAATCTTTTGTTGTCTTGTCGCAACACGGACAATAGGTGTAACCAATTCTTGTCTTGGTGTGTTGCAAACCTTCTTTGTATCGTGTGAGAATTAGCAATGCTCCGTGTTGCTCTGTCAAATAATTTTTATGCTCAATCGGCTTTTCAAGTTTTACAGTAATCCAAAGTTTCAAATGAATGTCGTGTTTTAATTGAGCACAAAAGTCATTTGCAAAAATTGGTGAAGTGAGAATAGCAATCGTTGCGTTCTTATCTGTTTTGCTTATGAAGTTATTCAGGTCGGAAAATAAATTTTCCTTATGAGGAATTGCTTCAAGAGAATTGTAATAAGGGAGAATAACAAACTCAACATTATCAGAAGCAGGAACTGCTTCTGATAAGTTCTTGCTTATCTTTTTTATTTTGAGTGGTATTGAGTTTTCGCTTTGGTGCATGGCTTATTTGTCTAAACTCAATAAGAATTTTGAAAGTTTATCAAGTTCACTGTCTTTCAGCGTAACTGTGCAGTCGCTGAATTGGCAAAGTGTTCTTAATGCAGATAGCCGTTCAAAGTTTCCTGCTCCGTCAATGATGTAAGCAATAAAATGTCCGTGCTTGTGTAATTGCTTTTGTCTGTCCTGTGCTTGTCCTGCCTTGCGTTCTATTACGCTGTTGGTAGTAACCTGAAAACAAACCTCAATCGCACAAAACTTTCCTTTCGGTGAATTTCCAACAATGTCATAGGAAAGAAGTGTCCGTTTGTTTTGACTGATTTTTTGAATTTGCTTTTTGCTGAAATCCCAATTCGGTAATTTGTCTTGCAAATAATCAACTACATATTTCTGTGCAAGGTTGCCTAATGAATTTGCAGTCGCACCGCCTGTAATTCTACTTACCCAAATGTATCGCTGTCTTACAAAAGCATCAAGTTCTTTTTTGTGTCCGATTAGATTTCCAATGACACATTTTTCTTCAATGTCTGCTGGAATGTTCTCGGCTAATGCAGCACCGCCAAATAAAAGAAGGTTTGTAATATCCTCAATTACTGGATTGAGTTTTTGATGAGTTGAAAGTCCAACACCGTCAACTTTCAAATGTGTGTTGTTCCAAGTTTTGTTTCCTGAAAGTGTTTGAAATTTGTAGGAATAGTTCTTTGCGTTCCAAACAAATTCCATTGTGTTGTTCTCAAATATTTTTGGCAACTCTTTTTTAAATCTCATTAGCTTTTCACCACCAATGTCCGAGAGAACCATTAAATGTTTTAGGAAAAGATTTGCGGAAAGTTCTTTTGTCGTTTCCAAAACTTTCTTCCATGCAAACGGCTCTGCGTCTGCAATGTTTAACAAGCTGATAAACTTGTCTTGTGTCTCAATAAGTTTTGGAATTATACTGGAATTGCGTTTTGTCTCAGCAATTTTAGGTGGCCAAAATTTAAGTGCATTTGCTTCTAAATCGTCAAGTTTTCTAATCATTTTGTTTGCTTACTCTTCAAATTAATGTTTATCACAAATTTATGTTTTTAATCGGTCTGTCAGTCATAATTACCTGTGTTTTTACTCTCAAGATTGTCAACAAGTCCTATATGGGTGGTGGGTGGGCTTGGGAGCGTTGGGCAAAATAAAATGTGCTGCAATTTGTGTCGGCTTGTGGGTGGCATTGCAGCACATTTTATTTTGCGAAGCGTTGGCATTTTGTCTGTCCGTTTTAGCACTTTCGTTCATGGTCTGCACTGTCGTCATAGGGTTGCCGGTAACGGTTTGCGGCTTTGCGAAGAAGCGGATTGCGGAGCTCAAAACTCTCAACATAGCACAAAAGTTGATGCGAGGTAGAATGTTCAATTAACCACTGAACCCGCTTTTTTGCAAAACCGCTGTTAGCACTTCGCCCTTCTTTTCTGTCGTGGTTGTTCGCTGTCATTTCGTGTCTGTTTGGGGTGCGTTGGCTTGGTGGCTCTTTTGTTGTTTTTTGCTTGGCTTTGTGCGGTTGGAAAAACTGCAAATGTGCCACCAAATGCGTTGGCTATACCCGTGTCATTCGTTGAGATTCGATTTTGTTAATTTCCTGTATTGTTATGTCGGTTGTATTTATAAGGTTTTCCAAATGATTACGATTAAATAATTGAATGTCGTTGGTCTTAGCTAATATTTTTGCTGATGAACTATAGTCATTGTTTGTCACGGTCAATAAATTGAATTGCTCATTAAATTTGTTCTCATAATAATTTTTAGCTGTACAAATTTCCTGTATTGCTTCATTTCCAACCAATGACTTTGTCTGTTTAACTTGAATAAGATAGTTCTCTCCATTTTTGAGAACAACAACATCAACACCTTTGTCGTTGGAGTATGGTGTTAAGTAAATTTCAAACCCTTGTTTTTTATAAAGAGCAGCAATACTTGCTTCAAATAAATTAGGATTCAATCTGTCTATGTCCAGCAAAGACAATGACTTTGATTTAGTTTCGGTTTTTGTTCCAAATATGTTACCAAATAGTTCGTCAGGTGTAATTTCTGCTTGCTCTGTCGGGAAGAGTGTATTACTCGCTAGTGCTTTTTTATTGTTTAGTAATATATCAAGAATTTCATCAAAAGATTTTAATCTATTACCGCTTTCGTCTTGCATTTCTTCTGGAAAAACAGCCATTGGGTAATACACAAAAACATCCTTTTGTTGTCCTATTCTGTATGCTCGGTCTGTTGCTTGCTCTTCTTTTGCAGGATTCCAATGTCTTGTATAATGGATGATATGGTTTGCTTTGGTTACGTTCAATCCAACACCAGCTGCAATTGGCGACATAATGATTACATTAAATCCTTCTTCGGATTGAAAACGGTCAATTGTTTGCTGTCTGCTTAATTTTGATTTGCCTTCAAGTTGCTTTGTTGTCGGTGTGTCGCCATTTATGATGCTTGTAAAAATGCCAAAAGTATCGTACACAATTTTTTGCAGCATTTTTTGTGTTTTTCTTCTGTCTGCAAATATTATAGCTTTTTCGCCTTTAGATTTTATATCAGCTAAAATACCAATAGTCGTTTGTAATTTTGAAGAACTAGAAATAAGTTCTTCGCTTGTAAAATTCAAAATTTGACTTTCCAATAAAAACGGATGGTCTGAAATGTCTCGGACTGCCCAAAGCGATTTTAATTTTTGATTTCTTTTTTCAACGCCTTCTAATTCTGAATCATTTGCCATTTCAATTTCCTGTTTGTATCGGTCTAATTGAATAGTTGACATTACTTTTTTAATTCTTGAATTAGCATTATCGTGTTTGTTTGGTAAATCCTTTGCTACATCACTTTTCAATCTTCTTTTGATAAATACACCAATGTTATTGCGAAGTTGTTCTGTTAGTGCTTTGATATCTGTACCTTCATCGCTTAAGGGTTTTTGGTATTCTTTTGCAAAATCTTTTGCATTTCCTAGAAGTCCTGGTACTGCAAAATCCATTAAGCACCAAATGTCAACTAGGGTGTTTTCTACTGGTGTTCCTGTCATTGCAATTTTGAAATCTGCTTTTAAAGCTTTGCTTGCATTTGTAATCTGAGTTCCTGGTGTTTTTATTTTTTGTGCTTCATCAAGTGCGATTATCGCAAAATCAACCAATCCCAAACTAATTTGATATGATCTTACAGTTTCATAATTCGTTAAGATGATTTGTTTGGATTGAAGACGCTTTGCATCTTGTTGGTTTTGGATATGATTATTTTCTTTGGTTAATGAAACAGAACCATATAGTTTGAGTAAAGGCAAATTTTGTGGGCTAAAAAACTTTTGATATTCGTTTTCCCAATTTTCAAGTAAACTAACAGGAGCAACAATTAAATAAGGTTTATTATCACTGTAATGTTGACAGTGCCACTCAATGAAATAAAGTAATTGCAATGTTTTACCAAGTCCCATATCATCGGCTAGTAATCCACCTGCAAAATTTTCTTTGAATAATGATTGTAACCAAGATATACCTTCCTTTTGATGCTCCATTAAACTTATTTCGCTGTCTAAATTGGATATTTCGTAAAAGTTATGCTTTAAATTTTCAGGCAATTCATTGCTATTGCTAAACTCTGTTAGCTCAGCATTTTCTTTGATAATAAGTACTTCGTGGTCTGTTTTTTTTTCTTGTTTAACAGGTTTGTTAGGATTTTCAAATTGTTTTTTAGCAGTTTTAATAAATTTCTCTGCATCTTCAATAGGAATTTCTGTTTCTTCCCATTGAACAGTTTGTTTCTTTTCCTTTACTGCTTTTTCCTTTTGTTCTATAAAATCAGCAAGTCTTTCTTGCGATTTAAAATAGATTCTTTTCTCTCCGTGGACTTTGTCCTTTACCACAATACCCGGTATCCATTGTGATTTATATGGGCTTGCAAAAGGATAAAACTTTGGACTATAAACCCCAATTTCTTTAACTCTGTCGCTATAAAAAACTGTGAAATCAACTTCTTCATCATTGAAAAATAATTCAGGATGTTCGATTATTTCTTGTATTGATTCACGGTCTGAAATTTTCCTGTTACTCTTTATCTTTTTTAACTCTAATTTTTGGTTTTCTGAAATTATTACTCTTGTCGTTTCACCATTATTGCCTGAGATTGGATAAATATCTCTCACAGTTGGTATTCTGTCAAAAGTGCTGGTAAATCCAACTGGGTTAGCAATATCGACTGTTGGGTATATTTCAAGAAAACCATTATTGAAGTCAATATCTAATTTAATTTTTTCAGGAATAAATAATTCTTGATTATTCAAAAAATGCTCTAACGTCAATCCACTTTCATTGGAAAGTGTTTTTAATTCAGATAGTTTTTTAAGATTAATTACATTTCCTTTTTGCGTATCAATTAAATTATTGAACTCTTCAATGGCTTCACAAATTTTGTATTGATTTTCAGATAACAGATATGGAATATCATCTACGTATAAAATTGTTCCATTTCTTTTTGTGTTTAATCTTGTGCCATTTGGACTAAAATCATAAAAACCGTATTTGAATTTAAAAGTATTTTGGGAAAGCACGCCATCAGATTCTATAAATATTTCATACGGATAACTATTAGGTAAATCTAAAATCTGTTTGTCAATATCGCTTAACTTTAAAATTTCTAAACTGTCAACTTCACAGTAATATTCTGTGTAATCAGCTAAACCATTATCTTGTAATTCGCTGAAAATGGCAAGTTGAGATAAAAATTCTGATTGTAGTTCTTCCCAATTAGAAACAGGAATTTTATTCTCTGATTGATTGAGAAAATAGAATGAAAAATTGTTGTTGTAGTTAAATTTTAGAATCATACGAAGACCTTTTTGTTCATCCAACTATTAAATCTTGTTTCCCAAATTTGATTACCATCTCTATGGGTTAATCTACCTTCGTCATTAAAATAGTCGTAATAATTATCACTATGCACAGCCATTGGCATAGAACCATTTCTTAAATCATCTACACTATTTAGTTGGTAACTCAAACTCGGTCTGTAAGAACTGTTGATTTTGTAAGCATAGAAAGCGTAGCCTTCGTTGCTAAATTCAATCAACATATAATCTCCGATGTATAGTATAAATGCCGAAACATCACGCCTGCTTGAAACGGATTCAAACCTTGCATCAACATATTCAGCAATTTTTTCATCTCGTTTAAGTATGGCTTTTGTATGTTGAGGTCCATAAACTTTGAAAGATGATATTTTTGAAGCAAAGCGAAGCCAAAACTTTTTTCGTCTTTCATCATTTATACAAACATTGAAAAACACATTAATAAATTGTTGTGTAATCCACTCGTTTAAAATATTTCGTCCTTGAATTATTTCTACTTTTTCGGTTTCTGTTGCATTTTCAAAAGCTGTCCAATTTGATATATTGCTTGGGTCGCCAATTTGGGTGAATGCAATTTTCTTTATTCTGTCTTGTAAGGTTGCAAAAGCTGGTTGATTTGCTTGAATAATCATTTTGCTGACTAATCTTTTACTTGTGATTGAACTATTATTTTTCAATAGAACTTCGTTCAGATTATCTATTTCATTAAGAATATTCGCTTTGTTCCTTTCGTAGTAGGTAATTATAACTCTTGAAAAATAAGAATAAGAAAACCAAGATTCTGGCACACCCAATATTTTTGTTGCTTCTTGAATTGGTCTATTAAGTTTGGCTATTGTGTCGCCTAATATTGAGTCGCCATTTTTAGTATTAAAGTAACGCTTGTTGCTTTTGAATGAATTTAATGTGTTTCTGTTTCCTGAATAGTTATCCAATTTTTTAGTGATGAATTGTTCCAATTGCTCTAAGGACTTTTGATGCTTAGTTTCCCAATTGCTTAAAAGGCAATCTATCAAGCCCGATAAAAAAGAATCACGCCAATTAGTTTCCATTGCTTCCAAAGCACTTTTGAGTTCATTTTCAACGCTAAAAATTGTCTGTAAGTTTCTTTCAGAATAGGTTAATGAATAGGTCAATGTTCTTAATTCTCTTCGTTCAAAAAGGCTGTTTTCATCATTGATTGAACTTTTGAATTTTCTAAAAACTTGTGGAATACGATTGTTTCCCGAAAATGAAAAGGAATTGGCTCCAACTTCTTCTGTGATTTTATGTAGCTTGTCAATTCTAAGTTCGTTAAGAGAACTCAGTGTTATTGGAATAATCTTTTGAGCCGACTGCTTTAGAGTTGTCGGTGAAAAGTGAAATTGTAGTATGTCTTGAGTTGTAGTCATACTAATTTCTTCTTGAGTTTAGTTTACTAAGTTGCTCTGTTAGTTCTTCTAAAATATCTTCTTGTTTGGATGAGGCTCCTGCAAGTGATTCAGCTGTTTTAGTCAATGCTTCCGTGTATTTGCCTAAATATGTTTCAAGACTTCCACTTACTGTTTCCTGATAATCTTTAAGTCCAACTGTGATTTTCGCAAAAATATCTTGTAAACCTTTTTCAATTATTTCAAATTTTTGTGCGTAATCTGCTGAAACATCTTTGGCTTTTACTAAGGATTTTTGAATCTCATCAATAGTACTGGTATTGTTTTGCAAGAACTCATTTGAGTGCTTTGAGAATAATAATTGAGATTCTCCAAATTTGCTAGATGATGTATTGATTTCTTGTGAAGCGTTTCTGAAATTTGAAATTGTAGTTGCCAATGCTTCTTGAGCTTCATTTAAATTACTTATACTCTGTGCTACGCCAACAGATAAACCATTCATATTTTCAATACTTGTATTGAATGCACTCAATAAATTCTCTGAAACCTGTAAATTTTTAGACTGTTCCGTTAATAATGATTGTTGACCAGTTTGTAAATCACCTACTTTACTTCTCAAAATTTCACTCATTTCTTCAACCTGCTTTTTCATTGCATTAGTTGAATCTTCTGATTGAGAAAGAGTTTGTTGAGAGATTTGTTTTACAACATCCTGTAATCCCCTGAAATTTTCATTTAGGTTATCTGTCATATTTTGTAATTTCATTGGAAAGTCGGTTAGCGAACCGCCTGCTTGTCCAAGAAGTTTTGCCAAATGTTCCATTTCATTTTTGGTATCGCCACTCATTGAAGATTTAAACTCTTCAATCATTTTACCCATTGATTCCTGCAATTCTTTTACAATATTTTGCGTCATATCAGTAGCTGGGTCTTGCAATTTCTTTCCTAATCTTTCTATTTCAGCTTTAACTAATTTTAATTCAGCAACTACACCTTCGGTTGGATTATTTAATATTTCTTCAAACCCTGCGGAAATAGTTAATGCCAAATCACTTGAAAATGTTTGTAGTGCATTTGATTGTTTTGAAGATTCTTTATAAATGTCTCTAAACAGATTTCCTGCTTTAATCTTGTTGCCATTATCGTCTGTGGTAGAGAAATCATTTCTTAATTCTTCAATTGATTCGATTAGTTTGTTTATAGCTATTGTTTCATCGCTTAAAACACCTTTTTCATTTTTGTTTTTAACAAACGATATTCTCTTTGAAAAGATAATTGACAGAGCAATACCAGCAATAGATGCAAAAAATGCTGTTTTTAATCCTTGTAATAATGTAGGAATACTTTTTTCAATGTCTTCAGGATTAAAGAACCATAAACCATAAGCAATACCACCAAATGTTCCTAATATCCCAATTGTAGTAAACATTGACGGAATTAAATCCAAGTCGTTTAGGTTTACTTTACCGTAATCTTTCTTTGCTATATTGAGTACATAGATTCCATAAATTAGATATGAAAACAATGCTATTGCAATAAATATTTCAACTATGTTCATTTCTCTTCAATGTTTTTAAGTGCTTCGTTAATAATGGCTTCGCTAGTTGTTACAATTCTAAATTCAACTCTTCTTGATTTGTCATTGTCAATTGGTTGGTTGCTACCAAATGCAATTTTAAAATCTTTATCTACGGTTCGTCCGTATGAAAGACCATTGGCTGTCAGCCAATACTGTAACCTGTCTTTTTTATTTGTTTCAAGATTTATAAAACAATCTTGTTGTCTCAGAAAACCTAAAACATTTCTTGCTCTGTTTTGTGACAACTCCATATTGTCAATGTAGGGGTCGCTTGTTTTGTTAATGGGCTTCGTGTTTGTGTGTCCTTCGATACGGATTTCTGCAATTTTGTCTTTGTATTTATCTTGTAAAACAACCCTTAAATATTTAGGCAGAAACTCTCTTAAAATATTTTGGAATGTTGGAGTAACATCTGATTTTCCTTCATCAAACAAAACTTGTGGATTTGTAAATTTTATTGACAAGTCGTTGTCAAGTTTTAAGTTCCATTTTGCAAAATCGTTTTTAAAAGCTTCGTTTAATTCGTTATGTAATGCCACTTTAGATTCTTCATAGTCCTTAAATATTTGATTTTGTTCCTTTTGTCGCTTTTCCATTAATGCCATATAAGAAATAGACATAAACAGAAAAATTACCATTAGAACCGTCATAAGGTCGGCTAAGGGAATCCAATGGCTTTCTTTTTTCGTTCCTGACATTTATTTCTCTGTATTAGTTTAAGATTGTCGAATGTGAGGTTGTGCGGTTGGGGCAAAAGCAAATGTGCTGCAAAGTGTTGGCTTTGTGCGTTGGGTTGCAGCTCTTTTGATTTTGCCGAAGCGTTGGCTTTTCGTCTTTCATTTTCTGTTCGTTCATTTTCTGTCGTGTCGGTCTTTTAGGGTGAGTGCTAACGTTTTGCAGCTACAAGAAGTTGGCGATTTCGGAGACGAAAACTGTCTGCCAGCACTGAACTTGATACGAAGCACAAAGCTTCATTTAACCACTGAACCGCCAATTTCTTGTAGGTGCTGTTATATGCCGTTTTTCTTTCTGTCGTCATTTCCCACTCTTTCTTCTATTATCGTCTTTGCATAACATTTGGCAATTGTCCGCTGTTGTCTTACCGCCTAAATGCCAAGGTGTAATATGGTCGCCTTCCATTTCTTCGATTTGGTATTCTTCTGTGCAAACTGGGCAAATTCCTTTTTGTCTTTCGTATGCTTCACGTTTTTGTTTGTCGCTAAATGCACGAATGTTTAGGAACCTTTCTTTTCTTGTCATGACGTAGATGTAAATTCCTTTTTTATTCTCTACATCTTCGTCCAACATTAAAGTTGTTATTTCATCTTCAAGTTTTTTAGGGTCAAATTTTTTGTCTTTAAATTCATTATAAAGGAAGCCCCATTTTATTCCTTTCATTTCTTTTCGATACTTTGGAAATGTTGCCTTAACCCAATTAATTACAGCTTGAAAATAAAGCCAAAGTTCATTTGCATTTGGCTCGTGTTGGTTCTTTGACATATATTCTTTGATACTGCTGTTAGAAATCCAATCTATTGCAGTTTCAAGATATTCTTGTCTGTTGGCAGAACCTGTTAAATATTCATCTCCAATTTTTGGTCTGCTGTTTTTTGAAAAGTAGCGTTTGGCATCAGAAACCCAAGAACCTGAATATACAGCATTTCTTAATTCTTGATTTGTTAGAACTTTACCAGCAATATTTATTGTCTCAAACCAATCTAGTTTTTCGCTGTCTGTACCTGAGCAGAAGTAAACCATTAAGGTATAATTCAATATTTGCTCTTGCTTGTCTTTTGGTAAATTATGAAATGCTAAACCATTGATTGAATAATCACCGTTTACATATTGACAAATGGAAATAGTTCTTTGTTGTCCGTCTATAACTTCAAAATTTCCGTCATCACGAACTGCCCAATACATTACATTAAGTGGGAAGTCCTTTTGTAAAGTCTTTAACACTGCATCACGTTCTTTTGGGTCATAAACAAATTCACGTTGGAAAGGTGGACGAATATCTAATTTTCCATCGTATCCTAAAACTCCGTTTTCTTCCTTGTCTTCATAACCGTTTGTAAGTTCACGGACTGTTATTTCTTTAAGTTCTATTTTCATTATTTCTTTCTCTTTATGATTATTCGGGAATAAGGAACGGTTACCACACCATTGACCATCATATACAAATCGCCATCAACAGCACCTCTTTTTTGCACTTCTTTTCTGTATTTTTTATGTTCGGGTTTGTATGGCTGTATTCCCATTTCAAGTCCTAAGTTTGCGATACCTACGCCAATTATTTCGAATTGGTCGGGATTGTATTTGTCCATAAACGTAATAGGCACACCCATCATTCCATCATAATCAATTGGAATGTCTTTGGTAACATCTACATTGATTGCATCTAAATTCTCAAATTTCGGATATTCCTCTGGTGTATATTTTTTATAAAGAATTAAATCTTCGTGTCTTTTACTGATTTCAAGATTGGTAAACCAATGAACACCTGATACTCTAATCATTCCTTCTTTGCGGTCATTCGCTGTCGCGTAATCTTCATAGTGTTCATTGATAAAATGTCCAGCACCACCTTTAAATCCATAACCCAACCAAAGTTTGTTATCTCTGATTAATGGAAAAATCTCCTTGTACTTTATTGCATTTTGATGTCCGACAATAATAAATTTCTTATCGTATTCGATGAGTTGTGAAACATACTCACGAAACAAAGAAAAAGGCGGATTGGTAACGACAATATCAGCTTGCGTTAGCAAGCTGATACTTTCTTTACTTCTAAAATCTCCATCGCTTTTTAGTTTCTTTATTCCAATTTCGTCAGGGTCTGGAACATTGTTTCCATTTTTGTCACCTGTATATTCAAGATAAATGGCTTGCCCAGATTTGTTTTCGCTGAACAAGTCCATACTCTGACTTTTGTAACAAGTCGTAATAAGTTTTTTAAGTCCTAATTTTTCAAAGTTGTGAGAAAAGTAGTGGAAGAAATTACTAACTCTTGGGTCGTCACAGTTACAGTAAACTACCTTGTCTTTAAAGTGTTTTTTGTAATGTTTTAACTCTCTTTCAATGTCGGAAAGCTGCGTATAAAACTCGTCCTTCTTATTGGTTTTCGCTTCTTGTAAGTTTTTATTTTTTGCTTTCTCAGTCATTCTGTTGTTTTCTTTTTTTCGGTTTCAAAGTTAATATTTCATCCTTTGGTCTGTCGGGTTATGTTGGAACTGTCGGTCGTCCTAAAATGGCATATAACTTACTTATGGGCGCCATATCCTCACCCCCTCTACGCACATGCTGTTGTATTGGGGTGATACAGTTGCGCCTTTGTGTCGCTAAAGAAAATGCAAAAATACTAAA
>Ga0247843_1007327_pt1 | contig 13684 bp, 14 predicted proteins | sample LaCruzMarch2017__FD_192420 | JGI IMG/M metagenome (GOLD analysis project Ga0247843, IMG submission 192420) | Freshwater microbial communities from meromictic Lake La Cruz, Castile-La Mancha, Spain - LaCruzMarch2017_8m | ecosystem: Environmental > Aquatic > Freshwater > Lake | place: Spain...
CGCTACGAGAATTGTTTGAAGGGCTCGCTCGCAATCGCTCTATTCACCATTTGTTTTTGTGTCAATTGGATGTAACCCAAGTCGATGTATTTGCCATCATGCTACCTTTCTTTGAACACAATCACAACCTCCGCTGCGTGGAAATATTATGGTCGAATATGTCTCGGAGGACCACTGCGTCTTTCATTACAGCTTTGTCAAAATGCAAACGATTGGAGCGAGTAGTACTCCGCCACAACGATTACGGTCAAGACGGTCAAGCAGCAATTGTCATTAAGTCTCTTTGCGATAATCATCCCAATATATTGGAATTATCTCTCGGTGGTGAAATTCAGAATAGTGGTTACGTTGCGATGGCCAGCCTAGTTAGTCATTCAGCCTCAAACCTTCTATCTCTCCAACTGTCAAGCTGCGACATAAATGACGCATCGCTCGCTGTCATTTCCAAATCCTTGGCCAAGAGTAAGTGTATTAAAAAGATCAATATATACGGAAATGGAGAAGATGAGACAACTGAGATTGGCTGGAAGTCGTTCTCGGCTGCATTGAGTAGTCCAACCTGTCCATTAGAAATTATTTCGCTTGAATCTACTAGGATTAGCGATGAAGGTGTCATTTCCGTAGGCAACTTATTGACAGTTAATGCAACTGTCAAGCATTTGAATCTATCGGTCAGCGCCTTTGTCACATCTGAGGGGTGGCAACAATTTGCGAGATGTTTGAGGAATCCCAGCATTGCCTTAGAAGAACTCGGTATAAGGCATTGCAGTAATATAGACGGCGAAGTGGAAGTGGGCCTTGATGACGAAGGGGCGATTGCGATTGGAGAATCATTGGCAATGAACACAACGTTGAAGAAATTAGACATGAGTCACAACACTGATATAACTTCGGACGGATGGATTCAGTTCTTTCATGTGCTTCTTCATTCAAAATGCTCCCTTGAGGAGCTGAATGTCAGTCGTAACTCAATTGATGACGATGGAGCAGAAGCGCTGGTCGATTTACTAATAACAATGCGCGACTTTCACATGCTTCATCTTTGTGATAGTGACTGCACTGCCAACGGGTTGCGTACTTTCACTCGTCTATTACAGCCCAGCTCAAAGGTTACTACACTTGACCTTGGATGGAATGATTTCAATGACGAGGTTGTCAATGATTTTGCGGATGTGTTGGCAAACAACAACACCTTGACCACACTGCACATTGGTGGCAACGAGATTACAGACAGTAGCTGGGCTGCTCTTTCCCACGCACTCGCCGATGAGTCAAGTATCGAAAATACGTACTCCTCCAACCACACATTGCATACACTTGAGAAATTTGACGATGATGTTTGGGCGGAGATTCCTGACGATCTTTCCACACTGTTATGCTTGAATAAGAATCAAGACAAGTCATCAGTACGACGTCGAAAGGTTCTCATTCACCTTCATGGGGTAGAGGTAAAAGGCATTCCTAAGATGAATGGAATGAGTAGGTCAACGTTGCCGAGTGCATTGGAATGGATCGGTCGAGACACGCTGGGCTTCTCCTTGATGTACAATGTCGTCCGTGGTACTCCGACACTCTTTGAATCCAAATTGACTCCTATCTATGTGGGCAAGAAAATGAAGTATCCCCGTTTGGTTGCCTAAAAGCTCACACGACGAATTATACTTTGAGGGCAAAGAAACATACACATGAAGTAAGCAAGACAAAATGAAAAGTATCCTATCAATCATTTTTTTCGTTCTTGTTGATAGGAAGCGTAGATTTTTACAAATGGGACCTCATAAATGCTGACAATCTGCTTACGGATATCAACTCGCCACCAACCTCCATCCCTCCCTCCCCCCTACCCCATTAACTTTCCATACTATCGTCCACTACCCTCGCCCGTCTCGCCAACGCCTTCTCCTTCACGACTCTTCGTGTTGCAATCCTAGCACGTGCACTGTCCAAAACATTCTGCATAACCTCCTCTCTCTTAGCCACTGCCGGTGCCAATAGCTCGGCATGTTTCTCAATTTCCACCCGTGCCTGCTTCACCTTCGTTACCTGTGCATCCTTCATCCTATTGGCATGGAAACGTGTTTCTCTCCGTTCCTTAATCCCCTGTACTCGCTGCATGGCCATAATAGTCTTACCCATCAAATCACGATCATACTTCACCGGACGGTTACGTCGTTTTTCGAATTCGAACGTTGAATCCACGGCTAATTCCTTCCCCCGTGTTTTACGATATGCCTTCGTCCATGCCACCTTACGTGGATTACGCTTCTTATTGAAATTGCGATGACATTTCGACCGGCAGAAACGAAATGTCTTTGAATCGTTACGGACGAACATTATACCATGACCCGGGTAGCAAGGGGATGAACAGAAGTAACACTTCTCAATACGCATTCTGCTGATGGATTAGAGATGTATATCGAGGGGTACGCAGTTGGGTTGGCGGCGTGCGCAGGAAGAGCCGAGTTCCTTTTCGGTGCGGTGGTTGGGTGGTTGTGAATCTAAATTCGGCGGGACCGTCTCGTGGGTTCCCATCCCATCCAACCAAAATGGAATGCCTATTCTACCAGCGGATCATAGCGCTCGATGCTACGGCATCCTTTGCCATAGACAGTTTGCTGATAGGATACGTGAAGCCTTGCTTCCTACCGGAATCGGCTGGATGAGACCAGATGAAACACCTCCGGAGAATCTGAATGGTCCAAACAGAAATTGCATAGTTATTCCAACACCCGACGAGAAGGGGTCACGCAAGGATCGCACTGGTTTCTCATTGCTGGTGATCCATGGAGCCATCATGTCGCCAGTCGACTTGCCACCCATGGCAAGGAAACAGATTTCCTGGGTTGGAAATTTGACACATCAATCACTGGTGGTGTTGGAAAAAGAAAATGAGATAACTAGAACAAACAATGCACCGTCGTCAAATCTAAACTCGATTGTTCGAGAAATATGGCATGAACTCACCACAAAGTCATTATATGATGCTCAACGAAACTTCTTACGCATTGATGTACACCCCAAATCGCATAACTCGGAAATCATAGCGGCATTTACAAACATGATGCATCCTACTTTGATTAATCTCGCATTTTCAAGCTCCAAAGTGTCTCATGTTGTGAGTATTGTTGTGCACTCATCAGCGTCATCACTGAACGGCATACAAAAGAACCCACCAAAGAAGGAAATTATAGAATGGGGAATATCCACGAGCAAAGAACATTTCGATGTTTGAATGGAAAGCTAAATGATTACGCAAAGCAAGAAATTAGATTGGTGACTGATAATGATCTTGATTTGTCAGTTGACGGGGAGAAGATGGATGTTGCACCGTTAGATATGCCTGTGTCAAGAGCATATTACAAGCTTGCACAAGTATTCGATGATGACACACTGTTGAAAGTAATGGCAGCACAACAACAACCCAGTGATGATAAAAGTTCGGCCACGTCAATGAGAACAACAATGCTTTCCCATGGTAATGGAATGGACATTGGTGCAAGCCCTGGGGGGTGGACACAGGTCCTATACAACACTCTTCATATACCCACTATCATAGCTCTTGACCCAGCCATGTTGGCAGAACGCGTAATGAAGTTGCCAGGTGTACACCATATCTTTGTACCGATATTTCATCTGACGAATGCATACAAGTTCTGTCAAAACATGCTCCCTATTCAGTTATTGTGTGTGATGCTTCCGAGAGTAATGCTAATGAATTACTTGTCAAGATAGTTGAGACCTTAGACAGAATATCCTTCATACTAGCAGAGAGAGGCAACAGAAATTCAAGCAGGGCGGCTGTGGCTGCTTGGCCTTTATGTTTAGTGATTACTATAAAATTACCCTACAAAACAGTTGGTAGTATGCAACGAAATATAGAGAAGACGAGTGAATATATTCCTGAATTCTTGAGAAAGATTGCATCGCTAGGCCCAGCATCAAATAATGGAGACCCTAGTAACGACTTTAATGTTGACATACGGTATAAGATTTGTCACCTATTTGCCAACTCATTGTCAGAACGCACATTGGTGGCAACATTTAATAAGAAGTAAAGCATAATTGATTTTATCCAGCGAATTGTGTTCAGTGCATCGTATTTCTCGTCATTATATTTATTACTCTGTATTATTTAGAGGAAATGTGAACCTTAGTTGCATTATCTCTTTTTCACCATGTTCGACAATTATTGTGGGTTATTGCTTCAACCGATGGATGAAAAAAGTTTGCCGCATTTGAAGGTGAATAGAAGAGATATCAATGAAAAGGTACACCCTTTAATCTATCCAGCGAATTGTCTTCAGTGACATTCGTTTCTCGTCGTCATAATATGTTTGTTGTCATTTCATTTCATGTAATCGAAAATATCAGATCGATGGAGATGAGATTTTAATACGCTCTACTCCCTGATAATGAATAGACAATGGGAGGCTGCATAAACACAAACCAACCATACCCACCAGTTAATCCAAGCATGACGAGTATCTTAATTGTACCAAAGAACTTTCCATCGACGATGCCCTCATTGGACATGTGTTCATAAATAAGTGCACATGTCATGGCAAGAAAGCATATAAAGTATGCCATAATAAATGCACGTTTTATCTCTGGATCATTAATCTGCCGTGCACGATATATCATTATGCCCTGTGCAAAGATTAATGAACATAATAATCGTGTGAGGATTCTGCCGACGCCGCGTTCTCGATCACTTTCCATGCTAAAGAATAATTGTGCAGTGGTGGGGTTGAGGTAGCCTATACCACCAATGACATAGGATGCAATGGAATGTATGAATAGGAGTGTATTTAATCGTTGTCGTGGTAAAAAATAGTATGACATGGGTGGGGACGCTCCTCGGGTGTTGTAACCACCGCCACTACTGCCACTGCTATTGGAGTTGTAATTCATTATTATGATTGATTATTGACGATAGCGTGTTCAAGGTCGTGTTGCATGCCCTCGCCGCGACCAATTTTTTAGACAATCACGCAGTAAAGAAAGGGGTGATGGGTATTGGAAATGGTTTCAGACTCGTCGGGTTCATTTCCCCAGCGACGCGGATAAACAACAGCAACAATCATGGACAATCCAACAACAATATCCCCTCATCTTCCTTCAGGGCGTACAGCGTTGACTTTCCAGCCATTAAAAATGAAGATATTTCGAAGCAAAAAAGCGACTAGTCTCATTGTTATCGATTGCTGTTGCACACATGGTTCACTGAATTGTATTCGTGCGGGCGATAAAGCTCAGGTCCGCATTCGCCGTTCATCATCATTGTCGATTCGTACTACGAGTGCCACCATCATCAGTGATATCGATTGCTTACCTACATTATTATTGAAGGATGGAGAAACGAAATCTTTTCTTGCCAAGGGCTGGGTCAATGCTAGTTCTACCAAACGATTGGTGATGCACGCCAATGCCAACATAGAATTGAATAGAAAAGGTGAACGATTAGTCGAATGTATTGAGCTACTCGCTGTGCAAGAGTACAGCATAATTGAGCCATTAGAAGATCATGCATCAAACAATGAATTTCGTGTACTGAATTGTCATGAAATCAATAATAATATTGCGGACATAATAACATTTGATCGGATCGATATCAAGAGTGAACGGCATAAGATATTTGCTCACTGGCTGATTAGCACCTACGGGAAAGAAATTCTGTCTACAGGTTCAGGTGTGCTAGACGTCGCCGGTGGGAATGGAACAATTTGCCAAACATTGAACGAACTGGGCATCCCATCGACACTGTTGGACCCCAACCCACGAAATACTAGCACGTCGTCTTTCAAAGTAATACCACTGCCATTAAATGGAGATGGTGCCAATCTGACCACACGTGATGTTGATATAGGCATGATCATTAATAATTGCTCACTCATTTGTGGTCTTCATCCTGATCAGGCTACCGAGTCCATAGTTTTACTTGCATTACGCTTGAATGTTCCATTTGCTATTGTGTAAGTTTATGGAAGTATTTTTGATGGAATTTATCAAATGATACATTGATTTTCAACTCCTATCTCTACCTCTTTCGAAATCTTCCAGACCTTGCTGTGTATTTCCCCGATTATTTCCTCACAGAGTACAACAAAGGGGCAACAATATGCCAGTCAGGAGTCATAGTACCTTCTGTCAATACTTGTTGGACATGTCTCCATTGGATGAGGAGTTTTTGGTAGATAATTTGCCTTTTGTTGGAAGAAATAAAGTGATATACAGGACCGTAACAACATGTCATTATCAACCTCGATGACGTGTACCTCAATATTTCAGCAGTCTCCTCAGCAAAATGCTGGGGTTGTGCCATGAATGACGACGTGAAGCGTTTGGCTTGGAGGATTAATCGAGGCTTGGAGTTTCCTGCATCATGTGTAGACTGAATTCTTGTTGTGATGGACTCGTCAATTGAGACTTGGAGACGACAAAAGGCACTAACGACCAAACAAAACAAGACTGATATGACAATGACGCCCCCATGAGTGAGAATATAGGCGATTGAAATTAATACAACAAATGAAAACAAACAAGGATAATGGGGATCTATGGTCGAAGCCGAATTTCAAAAACGGCGTTCGGTGGGAATTTTGAAATGAATCATCGCGATGATGCCCTCGTCTGTGCCGAGTGCGGCAAGGAGGGAGGCGTCAGTCTCAAGACGTGCAAGGCGTGTATGCAAGTAAGGTACTGCAACGCCGAATGCCAGAAGAATCATTGGCCGACGCATAAAATTGAATGCAAGCTTCGTGCTTCCGAGCTACGTGACGAGGCACTGTTCAAGGACCCACCGGCCAAGGCGGACTGCCCCATTTGCTTCCTACCAATGCCTGTACGATTGATAAGCTGTATCTCACTTCCACCCGCGAATATATCGTCCGTACCAATCTATGACTTTGCGAAAGCAAATATGGAAATTGCAGCTGAGGAAACGGAACAATATTATCCGTGTTGCGGAAAGGGTATTTGTGCAGGGTGCATGTTCTCATTCAATAATGCTGACAACGATAAGTGTCCGTTTTGCAATTCCGACCGAGCTGACAAAACAGATGAAGCAGAGAAGATTGAAGACATAATGAAGCGGGCGGAGGCGAACGATGCTGCTTCAATCTTTTTGCTGGCGGATTGTTATTACTACGGATTGAACGGTGTTAAACAGGATCAGACGAGGGGAATGGAACTTTATGCCAGGGCAGCAAATCTCGGTTATATGAAGGCACATAATAACTCCGCTGGCGTTTATCATGAAAAGGGAGATTTGAAGAAGGCCAAGTTCCACCTCGAGGCCGCAGCCATGGCAGGACACGAACTAGCAAGAAGCAACCTGGGAATCATTGAGTTTCAATCTAGAAACATGGAAAGAGCTGTTAAGCATTGGACAATTGCAGCATCAACTGGGAATTACATTGCCATGCATGAATTGAGAGCATTCTTTGAAAGAGACGGAGGGAACTACTATGTCGGTAGAGATACAATTGATTCAGTTTTGAAAGCTTACAACAATTCTTGTGCCGAGATGAAAAGTGAAGCAAGAGACACTTACATGCGCCATTTCTAGGAGGGCAACATGCCACTAAACTATTTCCAAGCAAACCTCGCTGTTCTTGCCAAAAACGAAATCGGCAGGAACGGAATTGTAAACTCGTAGCCTGTGCTATCTTCTTAGGTTAGGTTTACTACATATTTAATATCATCGGCGGGAGAGATCCCGCATTTTTTGTCCCTTCACCCAAATTACTGGGTGCAACAGCCTACACAATGCCTCCTCCTTCCTTCAGCTTGGTGTCTTCATCTCTTCTTTGTCTGATGTTTCATACTTAACCTATGCGACCTCTCCAACGCCTCCCAGCCTCAAAAGCAGCAAGTCTCCAACACACTTCAGCAACAACAACCTTCGCCTTCTAATCTATATTACGCTCCAATAGTTATCTCTTTCTCTCGGCCTCCTCCCATACCCATCGTTCTGACTGTGGTGGCCTGTTTGACAAGTTGTACCTTCTCTTAATCTTTGCTTCCTCGGCCTTGGCAGCAAGCTCTCTCCTGGTTACATTCGACCTCCACTCTCACCTTTTCCACTTCAATTACAGCAAGTCTCATGTGCTCCTCCAGTAGCAACAGCCATTCAGCATCTAATTTGTTGATGCCTTTGTTGCTTTTGTGTCGAATCTGTACAGCAACCATTGCCATTGTCGCGTTGCTCGTTGTCTATTATTTGTCATTGTCATCATTCAACTTTTGCTACCTCGATCTTTTAGTCCTTTACCTGATTGATGATGTTGTTGCTACTAATGTCGCTGCATTATCAATATCTTTGACGCTATTGTTGTATGCCAACGTCATCATCGTCACCATCATTGTTGTCGTCAATTGGCATTGTTGTCGCAGCTTTTGCTGTCTCAAACAGCAAGTCCTCCTCTATCTAACCGTTTAATGCTATCATCACATGTGGATCCGATATTGCTGTCGTAATCATCGAAATATTTCACCTTGTGAATTTCGTCATCGTTGTCGTCATCATCGTCGTAAACAACTGTACCTGTCCTCGCCCACGCTGCACCAGGCACACAATGATTGCCCTTACTTCCGGTTTGTTCCGTAATGTTGTACGACTTATTTCTCACAAGGTGCGACAGTGTGCTAGAGTAGCGCTGAGGACATTGTTAGGGCGGGCCATGGTGCCATTGTTTGTCGAGCATGATCACCCCATGCTCGCTTTGCTCCCTCATTTTTTCGTTTTTGCCGTGGCAAGAACGGGCTGACGCCCGCAAAAACGACGAAATTTCTCAGTATTTCTCTCTCGCTTCCCGCTCTCTCTTCTCTCACCGAATCCTCCCCCTAAACCAACTTGACCCTGCTTGAGTCCGCCGATATACCCTCACTACAGTCGATGCGGTGCCATGGTTCAACCTGGGTCCGATGATTATACCTCAGTAGTTCACGACGATGATCGATTATTCATCGATCAAATCCTTCAGCGAATCCAGCCACCCACCATTATTTCATACTCTTTACCTTCAAACTACGTCAAAGACCAAGCTTACACACAGATTGTGGTTATACGGGAGGATGGAGGGAACAGTAGCAATGCCAAAGATACGTGGACTGATGAGCTATTTCTCAAGCGTGTCATTGCCTCATCTCACGATGCCAAATCGTGGACGGATATGCGTCGAAAGTTAATTTACCTTCGAACTGAAGTTAGATTTTACAATGAGATTTTGCCATTGCTGCTCCATTGTACATCGAATCATCATTTAGGTAAGCATCTACCCGCTGTTATTGATGCCTCGTACAATTTAGACAGTTTGATCCCAGAGGATAGTCCAACGACATTCGCCAACCAACCATCGCCCCTCCCAGCAGAAGATTATAACGAAACGCGACAACAATATCAGCAACAACAACGTGACCAACTTCTGAAGAACAAAGGTGGGCATATACTACTCCAATCACTATCCTCTTCGATACCAACTAACATATCCAATGTCACATATTATCAAGATTCACCAATGACAATAGATCAGTCATCAATGTGCCTTACTGCATTGGCCGAATTACATGCATCCGCATGGGGAAATGTACCATTATTACAACAAATTAGTGACCGACTCTCGAATGCGGGTGGATCATACTCATTACAATTTCGTAATCCAAATGAATTATTGAATATTGTAGCATCTTGGGAGAACTTTCGGACTCAGTTCCTCGCAGCAGAAGAAACAGCAGAAGAAGGAGGTTTTATCGGACACAGCAACATCACAGGTATATTAAAGAAAGAAAGTGTTGTACGATTAGGACAACGATTGCTCGATATGGCTGAGTACATATCAAGAGAATTATCTCCGTCGGTTAATGATGAGTTTGCTACTTTGGTTCATGGCGATTACAAGGCCATGGTGAGTCGTTCTCCAAGTCGATTTTATGCTATTTTAGTGCGATCTCTCACTTAATTTGTTCTTGTCCTACTCATCGACCCTCAATCACGAAACCCCCAAAAAGAATGTGTTTTTGCCCATGCCGATTAACAAAGACAAAGAAGCTATTATGATTGATTTTAGTTGTACGGGTATCGGATATGGAATGAGTGATGTTGGCATGCATATAGCACATGCAATTCGTCCCTGTGACTTAATCAATGGAGGTGAAGAGACATTAATTGAGGGGTATATTTCGGCATTAGAAGTTGCCATGAATCGTAATGCTAAACAGCTTGGAAGTAAAACGAAAAAACACTGGGAATATCCCAGAGAGACAGCCATGCGGCACTACCGCTTTGCTTGTGTAGATTACCTCCGCTTTGTTATGGGTAGATTCTGGAGGACTGCATCACCAGAATCATTTCACAAGAAGAAAGATAATAAGAATGTGACATTGATAAATCGAAATTGTTTAGCAGCCATGGCATTCATCGAAAAGGTCGATTGTTACTTGGTTGACTTTGAAAGGGAAAAAAAAGACAGAGAGAAACTAAGCAACATATCTATTCCTAAGTGACCGGAGTTCTGAGAAATCAACTGCCCGTACTCTGAAGACTCATTACACTTTGGAGCTGTTTGTCTTTGACTTTGTTGCATTTGATTCAATAATCTTGTTGGAATTCTCATCTTTAATATCGTGACACAAGTGGTGGAAAAATTTAGTTACAATCGATCTAATTGGTGGTCCCCCAATGTGCAAGCCATCGGCCTAACAACATGCAATAGACAGAATAAGAAAAAGGACTGACATAAAGATGCATTTCATTAGAAAGGAAAGCTGACAACAACTCAACGTACCTGACCATCGGTATCAAATGCAAATGCTGCAGTGACATCGAAAGCATTAATCATTTTGTATCCTTTTGCTGTGAGAATATCATAAGCAGCTTGACTAAACTGAAGGGATCTATCCACTTGAACATGCGGCTCTCTTTCACTTGTGAGATAGAATCCCGACAAGAAGTAATACTCGGTTGGACCACTGTCGGCAGTAACATTTGCGTAGCTTTCAAGGATCTTCCTATGTTCTTCTATTCCATTGTGCCATAAAACATGAGGCAGCTTTAACGTATCTATAACCACAACATTGCTTGTCTCAGTTGTCATGTTGATATTTTGCAGTTTTTGTGACAAATAAGCCTCGATCACGGTCTTGAGACTCGCTCCTCTTACTTCAATCGATGATACTTTCTTTTGATCAACACAATTTTGAATGTCACTATCTCCCATCTCACGATACTCACAACTGTATTGCTTCCACCAACCGTACCACTTATTATCACGCTTGAGATCTGTTACCCACCGATGATTTACAACAAATTGGCAACCTGCTTCTGCGCAAGTGTTGGCAATTTGGGTAATGTCATCTCGATGCCAGCATTTTGGATCCGCGTTACCGACATATTCCAACCTGAATACACTGAATTTAGAATTGCGACGATCTACCTTACTTAATGGACATGCTGAATCATCTGGGTACAAACGACGGACCCATCGCCCATTAGATACACCCAGCTTCTCATCATCGGGTAGACATGCTCTCAACCCATCGTCTACAATTATCGATGCATCGGGAAGTACATTTATTTTTTGACCAGATCCATATACTACGTTCGCAAATGATAATGAGTTTGGTCAGTGATGTTGCTTTATCTGCGCAAAAAGTCATGTCTTCTGCTGGCTGCATACACGTCAATTGCGACCACTTACCTAAATCATCAGAAGGGTCATGACACGGACTGAAGAATATTATAGTGGAATCAAGTAAAGGTTAATATACCTGAGCAAAACGAAAAAGTAAAGCATCCAGGAAAATAATGTTATCAACTCATGCTCTCACCTTTCAAACGTCATCGTGGATGACCAACCGCATCCCAAAAAGTAAGTTGTCCCTCCTCCTGATGATTGAATAGGAGGATATCCTTGCACTGGATGTATACCCACAGGCCAAAGAGTTCCTGGCTTTTTCAATTCTTTCGCTGATATTGCCATTCTCCGTCGTCGTCGTCGTTGTTGTTGTTGCTGCAGTTTTCGAGTAGTAACAAAATCACTTGGAAGTTGTTTGACATATGAATAATTACGTTCACGTCCCAAGTATATACCAGTAGCAGCATCAACGAAGTCAATATCATCTTCAAGTTTGTCAAAATATAACTCGCATTCATCAAAATGATGTGCACCGGGGATACTAAACATTATACACCCGCGTGAACGTTTACAAGCCTCACAACAACCATTTTTAGGATCATAAAACTTAAATCCACTTACACCACGATGATGAGAGTAATTCATATCTATTGCCAATTGCTTAACAAATTCATAATTCATATTTTCGAGTATTTCAATTGTATCACCATTCGTCTTATTCAGTTTTTGATAATCAAATAGTGAATTATTACGTATGGGTATGTCCTGCATAGTGCATTCATGTCCAGATTTGTAATCAATGAAGCCATTAAAGTTTAACACTTTAACATGAACTGAATATACGCCAGCATTCCTTGGAGAGAAGTCATAACGCCATGTACATCTAGAGGAGGAGGAGGATGATTTGGAAGTCTTTAGTTTGTGTGGGATTGCGGTACCAGCAAATATCTCTGATTCTTCTACTCCACCATTACCAATGCCGTCAGGTGACATGCCATTGATACGTACCCACATTGTCAATGGTGGTTGCATGTCGATCCAAGCATCATCTCTGTCGCCATCGCCCCCACCCCCACATTTAAGCTTTCCAATCGTGTCAACAATGAAGATTGTGGCAGATCCTGCATGTAAATGTAATGTAGTATTCTTATCAACCTCGGTGGTAGCAGTGGCAGTAGCAGCAGCAGCAGCACCATCAATAACGAAATCACCGGCTATAACAAGGGTTAATGCCATGTCAAGTCTTGTATGTATCCAACCAATCCCACGTGCACGAAAGTCGGGCAATGCATTAACATTCATATATCTACGTTTCATATAATCAATATGTTGCAATGTTGCCTCGGTCCTTGATCGTACGGCCTTTTCTACATAATCATCGTAAATATTAGATAAATATGCTGCTGCTTCTCCGTCTTCGCCCTTCTCTACTGTTGTTGATGAATTGTACGTCCAATAATTGTACCACTCTCGTGCACCTGGAAATATGCCATCTGATGAACGAAATTCGGACGATGCATCAACGTCGTCGTCGTGCTCACCGGCAATGCTGTTTTCGTCACGATTAAATATTCTATTTCCAAACCAATTACTTAGGGCGTCGTACGCGTTCGTATTGTTCTCGTTACTTGTTCCTGTCGTTGAATTGACTAATAATTTTATTACAGTCTCTCCAGAGGGGTAATAGTAGTAGCTCCGTAGCGTCTCCGACGGTACCAGCAGTAATAGCGATGCAGCACCAATGAAAGATAGCAATGCAAATACCAGCTTTCCCTTTGCCATCTTGTTTTAATGTTGTTGTTAATTCTGATGATACCACCACCAACCTAGACGTCCTGCAACTATGGCTGCATACGGATTTCCCCCAAAAATATGGAGAAAGAATGGAGTGTGTCTAATTTCGAAAACTCCTTATCGCCACCCCGCATTTTTTCCCCGTTGGTGGTCAAAACTCCACTCAAAACAAGGCAACGATGGTGAACCGTCGCCTGCCTCATTCTCCTATGAACGGCCGCCATCCAGAGCGGCCGCCCGCGACGCGGCGCAATCTA
>Ga0247843_1007328_pt1 | contig 13681 bp, 11 predicted proteins | sample LaCruzMarch2017__FD_192420 | JGI IMG/M metagenome (GOLD analysis project Ga0247843, IMG submission 192420) | Freshwater microbial communities from meromictic Lake La Cruz, Castile-La Mancha, Spain - LaCruzMarch2017_8m | ecosystem: Environmental > Aquatic > Freshwater > Lake | place: Spain...
TAGCCTGGCTTCGCGCCGCAGCGCCACATGCACGCGCCGTACTGGGAGTGGGCAAGGGCAAAGATGCTCTTGCGGCGGCGGGGTTGAACGCCGACGGCGTGCGCATCGTCGCTTGCGAGGGCGGCGCAGGTGCGCTGGACGCTGCGCTGGAGATCGCGGCGCGCCTTTCCGGACGGACCTATGCCGAGGGACTTCAGCTGGCGATTGAATATGATCCCGCGCCGCCCTTTGCCGCGGGTGAGAATATGGAGCTTCCTGGCGGCCTGCCTTCGTTGCGCACCGGCATTCTGCTCTATGAGGGCATGACGGCGCTCGATGCCATCGGACCCTATGAGGTGTTGTCGCGGGCGCCGAGCGTGAGCATTGATCTGGTGGGGATTGAGGCGGGGCCGATCCGATCCGATACTGGCGCGCTCCATCTTCAGACCAATCGCACCCTCGCTGACGCGCCCGATTACGATCTGCTGATCATTCCTGGCGGCGCCTACGGAACGGTCCAGGCGGCGCAAGACCAAACGCTGGTGGCGTGGCTGCGTGAGCGCACGCGCGGCGAAGGCCAGGTCATGTCTGTATGCACGGGGGCTCTCATTCTGGCGCAGAGTGGCGCGCTTCGGGGCAAGACCGCCACCACGCACTGGGCTTCACGTGACACGCTGGAGACGCTTGGCTCCACTTATGTGCACGAACGCTTTGTCGAACACGGCCGCATTATCACCGCTGCGGGCGTCTCAGCTGGCATTGACGTGACGCTCGCGGCGCTGGGCCGGCTCTTGGGCGAAGGGGCTGGTGCGGCGATTCAAGCACAATTGCCCTACGCGCCCAAACCGCCGTTTCGCTCGGGCGCCTTCCAGGGCGCGCGGGCGGAGGTTATCGAAACCGCCAGCAAAATCCTGCAGCACAACGCGACGACATCGGCAGTGCGCATGAACTTCTTGAAGCATCGCCAGTGAAGGGCAGTATTGGTTCATGACGGTGAGATTGACGCGCCAGGAACTTCGCGGGCGGGCTCAGACGGTAAACGGCGTTGTGGCGCCCGAGACGCTCGGGGCGACGCTTCTGCACGAGCATGTTCTCGTCGATATCCGACCACCTTCCTGGAGAAAGCTGGAACAGGTCGGGGCGAAACTCACGCTGCGCAATCGCTTCGCGGTTGACTACGGAGAGGTTATCGCGCCCGGCAACTGCGTCCTGGCGGAGCCCGAGGTTGCGGTCAGCGAGTTGACCGATCTCTACACAAGCGGCGGTCGCACTGTCGTGGAACTCTCATGTGGCGGTCTGCATCCCGATCCGAGCGGGCTGCAGCGCGTTTCAGCCCAGTCCGGCGTGGCGATCGTGATGGGCTGCGGTTACTATGTTGAGGAGTATCTAGATCCCGCTTGTGGCGAGCGCTCCGTCGAAAGCTTTGCACAAGAAATTGTAGATCAGGTGCAAGTCGGCGCCTGGGGCAGTTCGGCGCGCGCCGGCGTCATTGGCGAGATCGGATGTCAGTCGCCCTGGACGGATGTGGAAAAACGCGTAATGGCGGCGGCCGTCATAGCGCAGCGCGAGACCGGCGCTGCGATATCTGTTCACCCGGGACGCGACCCCGATCAGCCACAAGAGGTAGCTGACTTTCTCCGGGGCGAGGGAGCTGATCTCTCCCGGGTGATCATCAGCCATATCGATCGCACCATCTTTGACGACGAACGATTGTTTCGCCTCGCTGACACCGGCGTTGTAATTGAACTGGACCTCTTCGGCATGGAGACGTCCTACTATAAGCTAGATGAGCGCGTGGATATGCCGAACGATGCGATGCGTCTCATGACGCTACGCAAGCTTGTCGCGCGTGGGCACCTCCACCAGGTCGCCATTTCGCATGACATCTGTTTTCGAAGCAGGCTCTGTTGCTATGGCGGCCACGGATACGGCCACATATTCCGCAATGTCGTTCCGCTCATGCGTCGGCGTGGCTTCAGCGATGCGGATGTCGAGACCATTCTGGTGCAAACGCCCGCGCGTCTGCTGACGTTCGTTTGAGGTTGGAACGATGTCGTCGGAGGCGCTCTCGCGCTACCTCGTTCGTCCGGTCGCCGCAGACGATGTTTCGTCCCTGTTGGAACTGGCGGCGGCCTTGGGCCCTGGGATGACAACGCTTCCAGCGGATGGGGCGGTGCTTGCTCGAAAAGCGGAGAACTCCGCAGCGTCATTTCGTGGCGAGGCAAGCGACGACCCGCAATATCTTCTGGGTTTGTGTGAAGTGGAGACGCCCTCACGGCTCCTGGGCGTCGCGGGTGTCTATCCTGGTGTCGGCGCAAGATTCGGCTTCTTCTCCTACCATGTGGGTTCATTGGTCCAACGCTCGCGGTGGAACGACGACGCAGCTCGGATTCAGGTTCTGAGTGTCGACAATAGCTACACTGGCGCCACCGAGGTCGGCAGTCTGGCGGTGCATCCAAGGCTGCGCGGGCTTGGCGTCGGCAAGTTGCTGGCGCGCGCGCGCTACATGTTGATCGCTGCAGCGCCGGACCGCTTTGGCGACGTGATCATGGCCGAGATGCGGGGGTGGCAAGACGATCAGGGGCGGTCGCCGTTCTGGGAGGCCGTCGGGGGAAAGTTCTTTGGCGTGGATTTCCCCACAGCGGACAGACTGAGCGCGGTGGAAGGCGCGGCGTTCTTCGCCGACCTTTGGCCCAAACTCCCGATCTATAGCGCGCTCCTTCCGGATGCGGCGAAAAATGTCATCGCGCGCGCCCACCACACCAGCCAATTGGCGATGAACATGCTCTTGGAGGAGGGGTTTGTGTACGAAGACATGGTTGATCTGTTCGATGCAGGACCCCAGGTGAGCGCGCGGGCGAAGGATATCTGCACGATCAGGAACGCACATCATCTGCAAGTGCGTGACCTCGCTGGCGGGGCCATGATTGTGTCGTCTCCCCGCATTGAAGAGTTTCGCGTGTGTTTGGGGGCGGGAACATGGGTCGAAGCAAGGCTTGGCGCGTCGGGTAACGACGCGGTGAATGCGAGCCCTTGGCGGTAGGTTAGTGATGGGACGTGGCGGCGGCGTCGACTCGCGAGTTGGCGCGGCGATATGGTCCCCAGCACAATGCGACGCCGGCGATGGCCAACGGCGTCGTCAGCAGTGGCAATAGCGCCAGGGATTGTCCGACGGCATTGTCATCGCGGAAGTAGTTGTCCGTCATGAGCGCAACCAGAAGAGGACCGAGCGTCAAGCCCACGAGGTTTGAGATCATCAGATAGAGCGCGATGAGTTGTCCGCGAAGCGCTGGCGGTGCAATGGCGGCCAGCGAGGCGCTTGCTACGCCATACGGAAAGCTCTGCGCGAACGCGAGGCCAAATGCAGCTACGCGCGCCGTCTCCAGGTTCGGCGCAAGTGCGTACGCGGGCACAGCGACCGCTAGAAGCGCGACAGACGCAAGCGCCGCCGTCATCGGGCCAGACGCCGCGCCGCGCTTGGCGAAAGCATCGACCAGAAAGCCAGAACTGAGCACGCCCAAAGGGCCAGCGATCAAGAGGGCAACGCCAAGCAGCAGGCCTGCGTCCGGTGTCGTCACCTCGTGTACACGGACCAATACTGACGCCATCCACGAAATCGAACCATAGGCGAGGATGGTGATGGCCGTGAAAGCCAGGAAATGACCCCCGTAAAGCCGGGCGTTCGAAAGGACGTGGGTGATGGTCGTCTTCAAAGAGATGCTCTCGGATTTCTCCATGGAGGCGGCAGTTCTTGGCTCACGCACGAATAGGAGGGCGAGCGCGAGAATGAGACCGGGTGCGCCCACGGCGATGAACACCATCCGCCAAGGTGATAGAGACGCGAATGGTCCGCCGAGAGGATTGTTCTCGAACCAACTGAGGAGCAGCCCGCCGCAAAGCATAGCGAGTGCTGTTCCCACAAAGATGCCTGATTGAAATACCGCGATCGCCCGCGCCGCCATCGTCTTGGGGAATCGCTCGCTGAGCAGGGAGATGGCGGCGGGCGACAACGCGGCTTCTCCGACCGCGACGCCAGTGCGTGCGGCGAACATGACCGCGAAGTTCGCCGCGAACCCGCACGCGGTTGTCATTCCACTCCAAAGCGCGATGCCGAGCGCCATCAACCGCGGACGATGCCACGTATCAGCAAGACGCCCGAGCGGCAGGCCGGCCAGCGCGTAGAATGAGGCGAACGCCAACCCGTGAAGAAGGCTGATCGCCGTATCGGAAATGCCGAGCTCGGCTCGAATGGGGTCGACCATGAGCGTCAGCAGCATGCGATCGACAAAGGACAGCGAGTTGGCCGCAAGCAGGAGCAGGGCAAGTCCCCAAGGCGCTGCAGATTGTTTCAACGACATGGCTGCCCCTCTTAAACAACGTGCGACTGAACCGCCGGGCCGAAATCGCGGATGGCCAGTCCAGCCCACGATCGCTTGACAGCCGGAAAAAAGCTAGTCAACACTCATAAAAAACATAGCGATCGCTAGTGAATGGGAGGCGAAGTATGTCGTTTCGGGGAAAATTGGGTCTCAGTCGTTTGGCGCTCGCCGCCGCGGCGTCCCTGGCGACCTACGCCGGGGGCGCAAACTCCGCCGTCGCCCAGGAAGCGAGTGAGAGCGACGAGATCATTGTCACGGCGACCAAGCGGGCGGAGCGCCTTCAGGATGTGCCGATTGCGGTCACGGCGTTCGGCGAGGAACAGTTCCAGCAATTGCGACCGGACAGTCTGTCTGACCTCGGCAGCCGGGTGCCGAACTTGTATCTGCCGCCAGCAAATGAATCGCAGACCCAGTTCATCACGCTGCGCGGCCTCGGCCCGGGAGTGACACGTTCCAGCGGTCGCTCGGTGGGGGTCTATATCGACGGCGCGTTCAGCAGCGCCGACAATTTGACCAATCTTCCGGTTTCCGATCTCGCCAGCGTCGAAATTCTACGCGGACCGCAGGGCACGCTCTTTGGGCGCGACACAATCGGCGGCGCCATCAATGTCACGACCCGAAGACCAGGCGACACGTTTTCAGGCTTCGCGGAGCTGGAATACGGCAGCTATGAACGACTGGTCGTGAGCGGCGGCATGGACGTTCCGTTGTCGGACGTGCTGGCGTTGCGTGTGTCTGCCCGCAAACTCAACTATGGCGGACATATCGACAACGTGTTTAGTGGAGACAAGGCGGATTCTCTCGATCAATTTTCCGGGCGGGCGCAACTCTATTTCACGCCAAATGATCGCTTCGATGCACGCCTTGTCTATACGCACTCTGAGCGGGACGACAGCCCGACCACGGGCGAGAATGCAGGCGGCACCTTCGCCGATCAGATCCCTTATCGCGTCAACATAAATGTTCAGGAGTCGTTTGTTCAAGACGCCGATTCACTGACGCTTGCCATGAATTACGAGTTGCCGTCGGGGCACACGCTAACGTCGATCACAGGCTGGTCAAAAAGCAGTGATCGTTCGCTGGTCGATCGCGACCTGACGCCGGATCCCATCTCAACCCAGTCCATCCTCTATGATGTGGAGGACATATCGCAGGAATTGAGGTTGACTTCGCCGAGTAGCGACAAGTTCGACTACTTGATCGGGCTCTATTATTTGCGGTCCGAGACGGTCAACCGCGATACTTATCCGCTCTTTGGTGCGGCCTGGCTTGCCAATATCGGCTTTCCCCCAATCCTCCCCGATGTACTCGATGGTCAGGAGCGGGCGTTCACCAGCACCTCCTGGGCTGCGTTTGTGAACGCCAACTACCACTTCACCGACCGGCTCTCCGTGTTTGGCGGTCTGCGTTTCACGCATGATGAGAAGAAGGTGAGCCACACCACCTTTGGCGAGGTGTTCGGTGCGTTCGGGTTTGTGTCCGCAAACCTCGTCGGCGAGACAGAAGACGAGCCGATCAATTGGTCGATCGGGGCCAGGTATGCTTTCTCCGATGAGCTCAAGACATATTTGAGCGTCTCTACTGGATATCGGAGTTCATCGCTCAAGGACGATTTCCTGACCGCGGCCGATTTGCTCAACCCGGCAAGCAACATCGCGGAGCCGGAGTACGTCACCAATTACGAATTGGGCGCTAAGTACAGAAGCGCCGATGGGCGGATCGCCGCGAATGCCGCGCTCTTCTACATGGACTACACTGATATCCAGGTCAGCATACAGGTGCCGCCCTTGCTCTTTGTGCGCCAGCTGCAGAACGCAGCGGCCGCGCATTTGCAGGGCTTTGAGTTCGACGGTTCGCTCGCGCTGACCGACAACCTGGTACTTTCGGGTTCGGTCGGTTACCTCAAGTCCGAGTATGACGAGTTCAAGCCCAGTCCGACAGATGATCTCTCCGGTACGGGATTCGGAAGTCACCCCGAATGGACGCTTTCAGCGGCATTGGACTACACGCACCCCGTGCCGTCGGGCGAGTTGCTCATCCATTTGGACACAACGGTCATCACCGTCCCCGACGACTTTCAGCCCAATCGTGCGGCGCTCGACTTAGGTGGGTACAGCACGCTCAATGGTCAGATCGCTTATAAATCCTCAAGCGGGAATTGGCGCCTGGCGCTATGGGGACAGAATCTGCTCGACCATGATGATCCTTTGAGTACGACGGTCTGGGGGGCCGGGCTTGGGCTCAATCGGCACGACGTTTACATCTATCAACCGCCGCGCTCGTACGGTCTTACTTTGCGCCACACCTTTTGAAAGATGTGCGGGAGCCAGGGAAACGCTCACACCGACTTTCCACTCGGCTAGGGACGTTCGATGGCGTCTTTCAATCCCCTTGGCGCTATACTCTCCAGCTTGGCTGCGCCGCTACCTCGTGTCGAGGACTACCTGAAAATGTGGGAGCGTTATCGCCCCGAGGCGTTGGCGTGTATCGACCGAGGGCGCGAGGTCACTTTCGGTGAGTTGGGCGACGCGGTTGATCGCGCGGCGCGCCAGTTGCAGCGCTGTGGCGTTGGCGAGGGCGACTGCGTCGCTGTGCTGGCGCCGCCGTCTGCAGATTTCCTCGTGTCCTTTCTGGCCACGCAGAAGCGAGGCGCGACCTGGTTGGGCCTCAATCCAAGATACACGACATATGAGCTTGAGCATGTGATTGCGGATGCGCGCCCCAGGGTCGTGTTGGCGAGGCCAGTAATTGGCGAGCGAGACTACGCGACAGACTTCAAGGTGATCGACAGCACACTGAGAAGGGTGGGTGCTCAGCTTGCCTTGCTGGCCTCCGATGAGAGAACAGCAGTGTCGCCCGCCCTTGCGCCGGACATTGAGAGATCGAGCGACGATGAGGGGCGTCCAAGCAATCCGATTGCAGCTCTTGTGTATACGTCTGGCAGCACCGGAGCGCCGAAGGCCGCGCAGCTCACTCACGCTGGACTGATCCGCGCGGCCCAGGTGCGAGCGCAGGTCTGGGCGGTGCACCCGCTGCGGCTGATACACAATGTGCCGATCAACCACGTGGGCGGCTTGGGCGACTTGACATGCACCGCGTTGGTCGCTGGCGGGGCGCAGATTTTCTTGGAACGGTTCTCGGCCGAAGGGACGCTCTCAGCCATCCACGCCCATAAGGTCACCTACTGGTACCAAGCGCCGACCATGTTCGAGATGTGCCTCAGCGCGCCTGAGGCGGCCGATATGAATTGGTCGAGCCTTCAAGCGGCGATTTGGAGCGGAGGACGGCCTTCAGACGTGTTGGTGCAGCGCCTCGCGAGAGTGGCGCCGCGCATGGGCGTTGACTATTCCATGACCGAGAGTGTCGGGCCCATCACGATTTCACCGCTTTGGGAAAGCGCTCAGCCCTTCGATGGCTCTGTTGGGTGGCCCGATCCGCATCGCGGCGTACGTATCGTGTCCGCTGACGGGAAGCACTGCGAAACCCCAGGCGAAGTTGGCGAAGTCCACATCGCCGATGAGTGGATGTTTGCCGGCTATCGTGGCGTGCAGGCGGCCTCACCCGGCGAATGGTTCAAGACCGGCGATCTCGCGACGGTCGATGCGACCGGCGCATGGCGGCTCGTGGGCCGCAGCAAGGACATGTTCAAGTCAGGCGGCTACAATGTCTATCCGCGCGAGATCGAACTTGTGATCGAAAGCTATCCCGGCGTTCGCAGTGTTGCTGTGGTGGAGGCGCCGGACCAACTTTATGGCGAGGTGGGTGTCGCGTTCGTTGTCGCGGGCAGGTCCATCGCCATAGAGGGGCTATTGAGACATTGCCGCGAGCGGTTGGCCAACTATAAGGTGCCTAAGCGCATCGAGATTGTCACCGAACTCCCGATGCTTCCGATTGGAAAGGTCGACAAGGTCCTATTGCGCGAGCGCGCGCGCGGCTAGGCGGCGCCGTGGCGCGCGTTGGTCGTTTCGGTTTTCAAGAGCGGTCAACGTCCCCCATTCCCCTGCGACACTGGGGCGCTGGCGCGTTAACGGGATTCCGCGTCATAAGTGAGGGCATGTTGCGGGGGCTACGCCACCATAGAACTGGGTTCGCCCGGACGCTTGCAGCGTTTGCGCTGCTGGCGATGGTTGTGCGTGCGCTCGTTCCGGCCGGCTACATGTTCGCGCCAACCCAGGATCATCGCTTCATCACGGTGACCTTATGCTCAGGCCACGGGCCTGCCGAAGCGGTCATTGATCTGACCACCGGCGCCATCGTCGATCCCGGTTCAACGAACCAGAGCGACGAACCTTCCAAGAAGTCACCCAACGCGGATGCGCCTTGCGTGTTCGCGGTCGCGGCGGCGCTGTCGGCGCCGGAGCAACCCGCGTCCTTGCCGGTCGTCTTCCGCCTTGCCTCCGCAGACCTTCCGCGCGCGATTGAAGTTGCGCCCGGCCGCGGCCTTGCCGCCCCGCCGCCCTGGTCCACCGGACCGCCGCTCACAGTCTGATGATGTCTCGAACCGCGGCCTGAACGCCGCAGGGCAGGCGTGCGCGTAAGCGCCGCCGCATCATTTCGACTCTGAGCTTTCATGACAGGACAAACGAACGCGCATGCGCGCGCGCATCACGAGCCGAGTTCTACCGGCGCTGAGCTCTTCTGGCGGATCGCCAATCCGATCATGGCTGGCCTGATCGGGTTCTATGGGGCCAACGCAACAGGCGCCTTCATCGGGGCGGGTCTGGCGATCGCACTGCCATTCCTGCCGGCGACGCTGAAGTTGCTCTCCGCCATGCTGCGCAAAGCGATGCAATGGATCGCGCCGCACATTGAAACCGCCTGGGGCCGCTTGCTGGCCTATCTGCCGCTGAGCCTCCTACGCGCTTTCGAGCGGAGGCGGTCATGAGCATGGCCGATCCCGATCGCATCTGGTTCGATGCGCGTATCGCGCCGAACCAGGCCATGAGCCGGCGCGGGCTTGCGCTGATCGGCGCGGGCCTTCTCGCGCCCGCCGTCCTCTTCAGCGGCTTCATGATCGTCTTGGAAGCCTGGCCTGCTTCGATCTTTCTCGGCGGCGAGGCGCTACTCGCTGTCATCGCGCTTTACTGGTGCGCCAGGCGACTTTCCGAGCAATGCGAGCGCGTCCGACTCACCGACAATGCGCTCATCGTCGAGAGCTGGGATCGGGGCAGGGTCGTCGCCAGCGAGCGCATCGATCCGACCTGGGCGCATGTCGAGCGGCGCATCGACAGCGACTACGGCTGCCAGGCCGTCTTCGTCCGCGTGCGCCGCCGCTACACGCGGGTCGCCGCCGCCCTCAGTCCGCCAGAGCGCGCCGCTTTCGCCCAAGCGCTCGAGAACGCCCTCCATCAAAGCAAAACCGGCTTCGCCAAAAGCGCGGCTTGAACTCATTCGAAAGGAACATCCGATGAAGTACCTTCTGCTCTCCAGCGCCGCCGCGCTCTGCATCGCCCCCACTCTTGCCTTCGCGCAGGAGACTGCTCCGAGGGAGTCGTGGGCGGCGGACGAGATTGTGGTCACCGGCGAGCGACCGAACTACGCCACCAACGAGACTGCGAGCGCCACCCGCACGCCCACGCCGCTGAAGGAGATTCCGCAGTCTATCCAGGTCGTCAACGCGACGCTGATCGAAGAGCAGGATCTTCAGACCCTGACCGATGCGCTTGCCAACGTGTCCGGCGTGGTGCCGACGCGCACGCTGGAACTCGTGACGCGCGACACCATTGTGCGCGGCTTCGATGCGGCGACCTTTTTCGATGGCCTGCCAGCCTATGGCCTGACGTCGGTGGCTGACCCGACCACACTCATCAATGTGGAGCGTATCGAGGTGCTCAAGGGGCCATCGGCCACGCTGTTCTCCGGCGGGGCCGGGGCGCCGCTGGCAGGGCTCATCAACATCGTATCGAAGTCGCCGCAAGAAACCTTTGGCGGAGAGGTTGCTGTGCGCATCGGCAGCTACGACATGCGGGGCGTCGAGGCTGACCTCAACGCCCCTCTGGTGGGCGACAAGCTGCTGTTCCGGATCACGGGGGATTGGCGGGAAGCTGGGAGCTACATCGACGCGCTGGACAGTCAGAGCTGGTCTGCCAATCCGACGCTTCGTTGGAACATCTCAGCCGAGACGTCCTTGACGCTTCGCGGCCAATTCAGCGAGACTGAGCTTCTGGAGTATTCCGGTCTTCCGGCGTCGATCACGATCGCACCGTCGTTGCTCGTCAATCCCGAGCTGTTCACGGGATCGCGCAATGCGCCGAAGACCACGATCGACAACACGCTTCTGACGGCGGTCCTCGATCATCGCTTTTCCGACAGCTTGTCCGGCTCGGCTTCGCTGCGGCGTTACGACAGCAGTTTCCGCGAATATGGCGCCACGCCGTTTCCGTTGATCCCGACCTTGTCGCCGACAACGTTCTTTTTCGCCAGCGCGGAACTGCCGACCGACGTGGAGCAGACCTTCGCCACCGCATCGCTCCTGTGGGAGATGCAGTCCGGACCACTCGATCATCGTGTGCTGGTCGGAGTTGAAGCGGACGAGACCGACTATGAGGCGCGGCTCGGTTTCGACTTCATCGGCAACCTCGATTACGCAACGGGCGCAAACGCACCGTTCGTTCGGCCCTTCCTCACCGATCTCCAGCGCGACAGTCTGCGCACCACGGCGGTGTTCGTGCAGGACCAGATTGGCGTGGGCGAGCGTCTCGACGTGACCGTGGGACTTCGCTGGACCAAGCTCGAGATCGACAGCTCCTATGAGAGCGTCGGCTTCACCTTCGTCGATACGAACGAAATCGAAGAGCGGGTAACGCCCCGCATTGGCGCGACCTATGAGGTGAGCGAAGGGTTGAGCCTCTTTGCTGGTTACTCGGAGGGCTTCAAGGGCGTGGTAGCCGCGTTCGGCGTCGCCAACCCCAAGCCGGAGGAAAGCCGCGCGCTCGACGCCGGCGTCCGCTTCAGTGCGCCTATCCCCGGCCTGACGGGTACGGCGGCGGTCTACAAGGTCGAGCGTGAAAACGTCATCACCGGCGATCCGGCCAATCCCGGGTTGTCGATGCAGACCGGTGAACAGCGGTCGCAAGGGTTCGAACTCGACCTCGTGTACGAGCCGACGCAGGCGCTCTCGTTCCTCGCCAGCTACGCATACACTGACGTTGAACTGACGCGCGACAACGTGCTGCCGGTAGGAGATCGCCCCGCGCGCGTGCCGGAGCACTCAGGCCGCCTCGCTGCCCGCTATCGTATCCTGGACGGCGCGCTTGCGGGATTGGAACTCGGCGGGGGGCTCACCTACACGGGCGAGCGCTTCCTGACGCTTCCCAACGGAATCGCCGCAGACGCGCTCACCCTCGCGGATGCGCAGGCCGAGTACGATTTCGGCCCGGCGAGCGTTTCCCTTTCGGTCCTCAATCTGTTCGATGAAGACGCCTTCGAACCGTTCGCATACCTCGACCGCGCCGTTGTCATCCCGACGCAGCCGCGCTCGACCTTCGTCACCCTGAGAACCCAATTCTGAGGAGCACGTCATGACCAATCTTGACCGTCGCGCCGCGCTGATCGCGGCCATGCTGGCGCCGCTGGCGGCGTCAGCATGCCAGAAGGGCGAGTCGAAGGGCTCCTCCGGCGTTTCGACGCCGGGAGAGGGGCCGGTCGTTCACGACATGAGCGACATGCCGGCGTCCTGGACGCAGGACAACCAGATCGCGATGCTCTGCTATCCGCGCATGACGATCCTCGATCTGATCGGCCCGCAATACATGTTCTCGTCGCTGATGGGCGCCAAGGTTCATTTGGTCGCCAAAACACGCGACCCGATCACCAGTGATACGGGCGTCACCATGGTTCCGACCGCGACGTTCGACGAAGTGCCGCGTGACCTGACCGTTCTGTTTGCGCCAGGCGGCACGGACGGCACGCTGGCCGCCATGCGGGATGACGAGACGCGCAACTGGATGGCTGATCGTGGATCGCGCGCTCAATACGTTACCTCAGTATGCACGGGCTCTCTTATCCTCGGCGCTGCTGGCCTGCTGCGCGGTTACAACGCGACATGCCATTGGGGCGGGCTCTCAGCCTTGAGCGAGTTCGGCGCCACGCCTGTCGATGCGCGCATTGTCAAAGACCGAAATCGCATCACCGGCGCCGGCGTCACCGCGGGCCTCGATTTTGGCCTGCAGATGCTCGCTGAGTTGCGTGATCGGACCTATGCGGAAGGCGTTCAGCTCATGTGCGAATACGATCCGCACCCGCCGTTCAACGCCGGCTCCATTCACACAGCGCCCATCCACGTTCGGGCGATGATCCAGGCCATGGTGGCGCCATTCCCCGGCCAGGTGCGCGATGTGGCGCGTGAAATTTCGACATAAGAGGACACCATGAAACTCAAACTGATCACAATGCTCGCCGCGATGTTGGCCGTCACGGCATGCGCGAGCACGCCGCCGTCAAGCGGGGCTTCGCAGGACGTCACGATCCGCTTTGACGCTCGGGCCGGCGACAATTCTATCCGGTGCGGACAATCGTTGACCGGCATCGGAAGCACAGGGGCGTCTGTCGCGCTGCAGGACTTCCGCGTGTATGTTTCGAACTTCCGTCTCATCTCCCGCAGCGGCGCCGAGACGCCGCTGCAACTGACGCCGGACGGCGCCTTCCAGAGCGATCGCGTCGCGCTGCTCGACTTCGAGAACGCGAGCGGCAATTGCAATGGCAACGCGCAGACGCATACGTCGGTGCAGGGTCGCGCGCCCGCAGGCGACTATGTCGGCCTCGCTTTCGATCTCGGCGTGCCGGTCGACCTCAACCACCAGGACCCGACCATCGCGCCGCCGCCGCTCAACTTCTCGGCGCTGACCTGGCCTTGGCGCTATGGTTACAAGTTCACGACGATCGATCTTGAGACCGGTCGCGCGCCGGGCGCCACGCAAATGGGGCATGAAGCCAGCGGCTTCTCCATCCACCTTGGCAGCGTCGATTGCGGCGAGGGATCGCCGCGCACGCCGCCTGAGACGCCGTGCGCCGCACCCAATCGGCCGACCTACCGACTGGAGGCGTTCGATCCGCGGTCACAAGTGGTCGTGCTCGACCTTGCGGCGCTGCTCGCCAATACGGATGTCACCATCAACGATCCGGACAGCGCGTCTGGGTGTATGTCGACCGCCGATGACGATGATTGCGTCGCCATCATGGATCGCCTCGGCCTCACGTTTCGTGGTCAAGCGTCACGCGGCCAGCATTTCGTTCGGGTGGCAGGAGCCAACTGACGTGCGATTGCGTCGTGCGCTTAGAGGCTTGTTGTTGGCGCCGATCCTCATCGGATGGGCGGCCAGCGG
>Ga0247843_1007329_pt1 | contig 13678 bp, 16 predicted proteins | sample LaCruzMarch2017__FD_192420 | JGI IMG/M metagenome (GOLD analysis project Ga0247843, IMG submission 192420) | Freshwater microbial communities from meromictic Lake La Cruz, Castile-La Mancha, Spain - LaCruzMarch2017_8m | ecosystem: Environmental > Aquatic > Freshwater > Lake | place: Spain...
ACCACACTCTGTAGATCCATACTGATGTTCAACCGGATAATTTTGGTCAAACTTAATGTTTAATTTGGGTGTCATTTTACGACCTTGCTCTTGGATCCTCTCTACTAATTTCATTATTTTTGGTGGGATTTTACTCCCAACACTATCGAAAAATGATATTTGCCTTTTTTTTATGTCAATAAACATGCTTATCCAATGTTGTCCAGGTTTATCGTGTGGGTCTGTATTAAATATCATACCAATCTTGGTTTTACCATGTTTAATTTGTTCTGCTAAACTAAAGTTACATAATTCTTCCCAAACACATTCACCGTATAGTTTTCTCTCGTCAAAGTCAATTGGAGAGGGTCCTATAAAATCAAAACACTTGTAGGCCTTTTCGTATTGTTTCATTACGTTTAGTATGTCTACACTAGTAAGCCATTCATTTGGGTTTTTATCCCATTCACCTGGCGACTCGGGTGCAAATGAGTCTGTAAACTCGGTTGATTTATTTATATTTCCAAAATCATGTGTTTGCTTTAACCAGCAAGACTCTTTATTACATACGTTCTTTAAATAACTAGCCAACTGTTCATGTATTTCCTTGGTGTCGTTCGTTTGAATAGTTGCGTCTGGATGTCGTTCATTCCATAGATTTCTTAATTTGTACAACGAATCATTTGTATAACAACTAAATTCATTTATCTCATTTTTACTTTTAGGACTACAATTTAGCTTATTTAACTTCTCATTATTCATTCGTGACTGTTTTTTTGTTTTTGTAATACGTTTTTTTGTACTATACCTCCTCATTTTTGGTTTCTTCCTTCCCGTTTTCTGTTTTTGTGTCCTTGTTTTCATCATATTTATTAGTGATATTTTTTTTCAAACCCTTGTTTTTTAATATTGGATCCTTTAAATTTATTTCCTTTTGTTGTGGTAAAATAATTTCCTTTTTAATTGACACTTTTTTAGTTACAAAATTATCCAATGGTGTCAGCTGAATGGATCTCATTAAAAGTTTATCTGCCTTTTCAATTGATTGATCATTCATATCGGATTGCATAGTGTCGTCCATGTCTTTGTAGTCATCTTGTATTATATCAGTTTTATCTAAATTTTTGAAATATGAAATACATGTATTTACATAATTATTAAATGAAGAATTTATATCCATCGGAAAACACAAATCTTGTTCTTTATTCACAAGAAGATCTCTAGTTAGATTATATATTCTCTTTTTGTAAAATTTTTTATCCTTTCTATTATTCGATCTTGTAACTTTGATAGACTTATATTTATCATAATGTTCTTTATTTATTAAACAATCAATTGTAACCCTGTTGATAAACTCTTCCGACATATACTATTTGCTACAAAAAAATAAATAGTATACTAACATGGACTTCCTAACTCCTTAATTTGCACCCTAGTTGAATTGTGGAATATACCAGACCCGACTATCTTTGAATCCGGATTTGGGTTAAAACTGTTAAAATTATCCTTTTCAAACAACAATGAGTGCGCTTCCTGCGGTTTCGTGTTAATATTATTTTGATATAAATCACTATTACTGCTTGGAACATAAGTAGCCTGACTACATTTTTGTAAAGCAAAAACTTGATTTCTTAACTCTGACTCCAAATTTATGCCTGATGCAAACCCAGACCATGGTGATTGTGTATTGCCAGGGTTAAATATCTTTGTATTGTTAAATGTAGGCATTTGTTCAAACCTTGTGTTCACTTGTTTTCTAGGATCAACAATTGGTAAATAGGAATACTTTGTCATTACTGGTCTGACATCAAGGTATGGTTGTAACATTTGCGATGGAATATTTCTATCGTATATTCTTGTATTTGTTTGATTTCGTATCGTTGATACAAGTTGTTCATTTTGAGTACACTGGTTCATTAATATACAGTCTTGAGAAAATATTTTATTCTAATCTTATAACTCTGTAAAAATATATAAAGATATAGCTGTATTTTTATACAATGTGTGGAATTTTTGCGTTACTCAATAATGAAGGTATTTCTGTAGATAAAATTCAAACACAATTTTTTAAGGGTAAGAATCGTGGCCCAGATAATTCAACATTGGTTACTACATATCCAAATTTGATTTTGGGGTTTCATCGTCTGTCAATTAATGGTCTAAACATTCAGGCGAATCAACCTTTAATTGTAGATGATATTGTACTGATTTGTAATGGGGAGATATATAATTATAAAGAATTGTATAAATCAATGAACATAACTCCTAATACAGAGTCTGATTGCGAAGTTATTATTCATCTTTTTATAAAATATGGGATTGATCAAACACTTCAAATGCTCGACGGTGTATTTTCATTTATTTTGTATGATAATAGAAGTAATGAATATGGTAATCAACGGCTTTATGTTGCTAGAGATTCACACGGTGTTAGACCACTATATTACTTGAGAAATCTACGAAATGGTTATATGAATGACAATTTATCAGGGTTTGCATCTGAATTGAAATGTTTGGATTATTTTATAATGTATAATCCACATCAATATAAGATTGAACAATTCAAACCAGGCACTTATAGTGTATTTGAATCATCACGTGCGTTAAAATACGTATGGTTAAATATTATCGATAATAAAATTTTTTATAATCACCCATTCTCTTATAATTTATTAAATTATACTGATTCATTGAAATACAAAACAGATGTATTACAAAATATATCTTATCATTTGAATACATCTGTAAACAAACAATGTGGAGCAACCGATAGACCAATCGCTTGCTTATTATCAGGAGGATTAGATAGTAGTATAATAACAGCTTTAGTTAACGATTTTTGTAAAAAAAACAACTGTAAACGAAAATTAGAAACATATAGTATTGGATTGCATGGCTCAGAAGATCTAAAGTATGCAAGGATAGTTGCTAATTATTTAGATACAAACCATACGGAAATTATTGTAACTGAAGAAGAGATGTTTAGATCAATACCAGATGTTATTTATGCGATAGAAAGCCAAGATACTACCACCGTTCGGGCGAGTATTGGGAATTATTTGCTTGGAAAATATATTTCAGCAAATAGTTCAGCAAAGGTTATTTTTAATGGTGATGGCGCAGATGAATTATGTGGTGGATATTTATATATGAACAATTGTCCAGATGAGATTGAATTTGATAAAGAAACTAGAAGGTTATTGTCTGATATTCATATGTTTGATGTTTTGCGTTCAGATAAATGTATTTCATGTCATGGTCTAGAGCCAAGACCACCATTTCTCGACAGAGATTTCACTAATTTTTATTTAACAATTCCAACCAAAGTTAGAAGACACAAGGAATGCGAAAAGTTCTTATTAAGAAAAAGCTTTACATTCCCAAATTTCGAGAATTTTGAGGGAAAACAACTCTTACCTGACCAAATTCTATGGCGAAAAAAAGAGGCTTTTTCAGATGGGGTTAGCAATCAAGGTCGTTCGCTTTTTAAAATTCTACAAGAAAGGATCGTTGAACATTTTAAAGACCATACTGGGTTTACTTATTCGCCTAATATAATCACTGAAAAGATGTATTATAAACAAATATTCAACAAATATTTTCCAAATTCAATCGATATACTACCATATTTTTGGATGCCCAGATATACAAACGCCACCGACCCAAGTGCAAGAACACTTGACATCTATACAATCCCTGAATTTCAAGCAGAAAACATTGAACGTTGAGAGAAATAAATATTTATGTATATTAAATGGAATGTGTAAGCAATGGTTCAATCATTATTACATTAGCAATTCAAACACATGGGAAGGTTATTAATCTAAACCTATCACCAGATAAAAATAACATATTTAACGACGTTCGCTTATTCAGCAAAGCAGGTGAATTTGTAGATGTTGTTTCATCTCCATTTCAAGATAAAAATATATTGCGTAAAGTGAATGATATATTTCAAACAAATTTGAATAAACCATCACTAGATTCAATGAACGAATATGTAAAATATAGTCATCCCATATACAAACGATTTGTAGAAGAGTCTAGAACAAATATAAATAATGAAAATGTATGTAGATTATTCGATAATATAACTTTTGACAAAGCTTTTTCAACGAATTTGGTAAATGATGGTAATACTATATTATGTTTAGTTGATAAACTACTAGATCTAATAAACCCGGAATTTAATGGGATATTTATTGTTTCTGTCCATGAAAAAATAAACAATGACGAATACAAATTAATATATCCGTATGATAGTAGTCAATTTGGGACCAACTTAAATTTGTTAAAAACTAATGATCTTATGGGTTTTGCAAGGTTGTTTAATAATCAAAATATAATTCATAGTTTAATCAAAGAAACAACCACTTTACCAACCAATGAATATACTTCTATATATGAAAAGTTAATGAACAATAAAACTATATCAGAGTATGAGAGAAAACAAAGGTTAGATCAAATTAATCAGGAGTATTATGAAATACTGCAACAATGGAATGTAACAATGAAAAATTCACAAGAAATACAGGCTATAAAAATGAGCTACCTTGTTGATATTATTAAACAAATCGTAGGACCCAAGTGTAAAATTAACATTCTTGATTACTCGTGTAATTCTATAACCAGAAGTATTCCAGAAGCAGACTTACCAAATGCTAAATACCTCGTTACAAGTGATGCGGAGAACCCATCTATGAAAAACTGGGGAGGAAAGAAAGAGAAGGGAGGACGAAAACAAACTAAGAATAAGAAAAGAAGAACAAAACGTAAAAAAAGCAGACGAAGAAAATAATATTTTTATATGTATAGTGTATATGTCTATAAACGATAAACTGTTTAATATACAGCATAATCTGTTTAATTTGTTTCTATTCACAACCTATTTTTTAATAATTATAATATATCTTGGGTTGTCAACATCAGCATCATCATATCTTTATACAATCGAATATTACATGAGAATTTACATATGTCTATTTTTAATTTGGAGATTTAACCCATTTAGAAAGATAGAATTCACAGAACTTGATCGTAAGATCGTATTTAGCGCAGGTCTATTTATATTGACTACTACTGCTTTGAATCAATATGTAATAAAGCTAACCGATAGTTTATCCACCAATGTTAGTAAAATTGCAAACCATAACAATTAGAATACATTCGTAAATCAATATTTATTCTTAGCTGTTTTATTTTGTCTAGTTCTATTGTTCCTTTTCGTTTTAGATCTATTGAAAAATATTCTTAAATGATTCATTATTTGTTTACCCAAAATTTCATCTATTTCATAATCTTCCTTGCTCTTTCCAAGATAATCATATTTGTAATTCTTAAAATCATTATTCATTTGTTTTTCAAAAACATCCTTATCTTGTATTATTTTACTACCAATGACACTTTCACTTAACCTTTTAATCATTTCATTAAAATTCAACTGATGAATATATGGCTTTAAATGGATATAATAAATATTTTTATTTGACATTTCTGGATAAAAATTATCATCCAAAAAACAAATTTCAGCATTTACTGGAAGCTTTGTACATTTTATAAAGTCATTATGTGATTTATCATGGGTTGTTCTACACATTTCAATTTGATTGCCATTCACCTTAAATGCAGCTATTATCTGATCAAATAATTTGTATTTTATTTTTGTTTCAAAATAGGATATCAAATTAATAGCCCATTGTTTAGGACCTTGATTATTTGTATATATCATCATTTTTTGACAACATTTTGACGTTTTTTTACTTTTCAAGTAATTTAGAATATTAATTATATTTGGTCTCAAAAATTCTGGGTATAAATCTAATATTTGATTGAAATTTTCTTGTTGAATCTCATATTTATTTGAATTTTTTAAATATTTGTTTAAACAATCGCAAAATATTCCAAATTCTACAAAATACCCTAACGTTTCGTCTAAATCAAACACTACTATTTTCATTTTTATATACTCGAATATTTAAAAATGTGACGATTTTTTGTATTACAATCCAAAATTAGTTTTTTTCTTTATATAAGACAAAGAAATATGTCATCCGAAATAACAAACGATGATTATATCAAAATATTGAATTACTATAAAATTTCTATTCCAAAGTCTAAACGACTATTAAAATTACAAGCTGAAAAAATTCTCGCCGAAAAATTATGCCGTTGCATAAAAAAAATAGAACCGGTTAATGAAGCTCGTTCTATTGGTATATGCACAAAAACAATCTTTAATAGAAAAGGACTTACAAGAGGAAAATTTGAATGTAAAAAAAATCGTAAAGTTACATTTAGAAAAACAAAATCAACCAAAACAATGAAAAACCGAAAGTAAAATACATGTAATATTGCAGATATGTATTTTACATTATATGAGATAATTATGCACCAGTCTCTGTAGAGACAACTGGTTCAACCGCAGTTGTTATAATATTATAACCCAACTTATTGGCAACAAAATCATATAGATAATTATCATCATTTGACCAATTCTTATAATCATCTCCACTGAGTTCAAACATTTCATGCTTTATTGTGTTACCAGTTTGATTCAATACTTCAACCATAAGAGTAGCACTTGTAAATATTTCTATACGAAGTATCCTAATTCTTATACCACTAACGGTATTAGTAGTAACAATTTCAACTGGGGTTAGTTGTGCAATTTTTTCGTTTCGATCCATTTATAATATGACTATATATTTTATTTATCTAAATATGTTACTTTGATAAATGATCTAATGCCGTTAATAGAATCTGTTCTTGGTTTGTTAATTTTCTAAATATCAAACATTCATCCATCTTAATTTGAAAATGGTTTCTATTATAACCATAATTCTTACAAACAATCATTACTCCATTATCTGTGATTTTAATATCGCAAAATAAAGCACCTTTGGTAAGAGTTATATCATTTGGGTCGCTCAATGATATCCATCTTAAGTATGTTCCATATTTCAATTCATTCATTTCGTCTACATATATGTAATCATTCAGTCTATTTAATATATCGAGTGTCTCATGATTTTTCAAATGTAATTCCTTCAATACATTCAAGTTCATTTCCTTAATCTTGTCAGTTGTTAAATTTATTATTGTTTCATTTGATTCATCATCTAACGCTTTTAATAATTTTTCAGTATTCATATGATAATAATAATAATATATTATCATATGATTTATTTCTTATATCGTTTTACCAAGAGCTACCTAACCCACCTCCTCCTAAAAATTCGCTGGCTGCCATAGGTTCGTTAAACCCCTCCGTTTGGCCAGGAGTGGCGGCACCAATCAATGGAGTGCTCTCTTGTTTGTACATACTATCATAATTTGGTAGCTTTTGAGGACTCATTGTATAATCACCTCCGCCAGTAGGCAAAGAATTTATCGATGTTCCATCATTATACAATGCTTGATTCATTGCAGTATTTTGACTAGTCACTACATTTTGTTGTCCAGATATTGGTTGGGAAACTTTTACATTTCCACGATTCACATTCTTTTCAACCTTACCATCCCATAATTCGATAACACGATCAAATAATACACCCACTTTTTCGCCAAGTTTGGTTTGTAAGCTTAGAGTAATCATTAATACCGCTAAAATTATGAATACTATATTGAAATCAGGATATTTCATGCCGCTGTAAGTTGGGACATACGTAATTACACGATGAATAATCAATAATCCAATAAACATAGTTATTATTTGAACAATGACCTCTGCTACTATTTCTAAACTTCCTTTATTTTCATCTGCCTCCGGAACATATTTTGCCATTGTTTTGTTTAAAAGTATAACCGGAATAATTGCAATCAATGAATATTGTATTATATTTAACATATCCGACTTAGATTCATCTTCAAAGTTAAAAACATGTTTGATAAAGTTTTTTTTAGTATCATCTGAACTATCCATATGATTTATAACTAGAAATTAAATATTATAAAAACTGTTAAAAATATTTTTCAATTTAAACAATTCTTAATAATTATTATTAAAATGAAAGCTTCTTTAATTAGTTATTCAAAAATGACAGGTGACGACAAAAACCTCCAAGATTTGGTGTCATATTGTGCTAGAGTTTCAAACCCGGCGAATCAAAATAATACTGATACGAATGAAAAACTGATTCGATATCTAATAAAAAATTATCATTGGTCTCCTTTCGAGATGGTAAGTATATGTCTTGAAATTGAAACAACAAGAGATATTGCAAGACAAATATTGAGACATAGGTCATTTTCATTTCAAGAATTTTCTCAAAGATATGCTATTGCCGACTTGGGATTTCAGTGTAAGGATGCAAGGGTTCAAGATTTGAAAAATAGACAAAATAGTATTGAGACAAGTGATGCTGATTTACAGACAAATTGGGAATTACACCAAAACAAAATTATTGAAGCATCAAAAGAAGCATATAATTGGGCAATTGATAATGGGATTGCCAAAGAACAAGCAAGAGCTGTATTACCTGAGGGTATGACAGTAACTAAAATGTATATGAATGGAACATTACGATCGTGGATACATTATATACAATTGAGAAGTGGTAATGGAACACAAAAGGAACATCGAGAAGTTGCAATTGCTTGCGCTAACGCAATTGAACCTATTTTTCCTATGATTCGTGAGTTTAGCAATAATGCGTAAGTAATAAAGAAACTTATTGTGTATAATTAGTATTATGAGTAGTTCTCGTTCAATTGCTGCTGCTAGGAATAGAAGATCGGGCGATGTAGTTCAACAACAACAACCTAACAGACCCAATACTTCAATTGGATCTAGTTCAGCGTTTTCACAACAACCAAATCATAAGACACAACAAAATAATTTTGTTAAGTCTACTTCTAATTCTAATTCTAATTCTAATTCTAATTCTACTTCTAATTCTAATGCTAGTCTGAATCCAAATGTACCATTTTCGAAAATATCTGTTTCCGACGCAATTGGATTAATTACATTACGTTTAGGAAAAGCAGAACAATTTTTAATAGATTTACAAAATGATGGTGGAGGATTAAGTTCATCCTTACCTGAAAATACGCAATTAGTCGACAGTAGTGTTCTAATGAGTATTATCAATAGACTTGATTCAATTGAGAAAAAGGAACAACAAACCACACAAATATTAACAAGAATTGAAAAGTCAATCGCTGATATAAAGAATGAATTAAACAGCAAAATTGACAATTTTGTAATTGAGACCAATACAAGATTTGACGATGTAGACAGTGCCTTTGTATTGTTTGAACAAAATTTACAACCAGTTCAGGAAGATATTATAAAAGATGAAGTGAATCAACAAGATGTTTCAACTGAAATAACCTCAGGTATTGAATTAACTGACGCTGAAATTATTGATAAATCAGTTATGTAAACTGATTAAGAATTTACCTTCGTTCTAGTTGTTAAATATTATTATAGATTTTATTTATCACCATGACTAAATTTATAATAGGATTCTTTGTTTTTTGTTTGGTGTTATTTATATACTTACATATACAATTTCATTTGAAAACAAGCAACGACCTAGAAATGTATGAAATAGATCAAGCGTCTAAGGATAAGTTAGAGGAGATATGTGACTTGAGACAACCAGTTCTGTTTGATTTCGAAAATTATAGAATAGTTGATACCACAAATAAGGCATATATTAGTAATAACTATAGTGCATTTGATGTTAAAATTAGAAATACTAAGGAAATCGATCCCGAATCTCATTTATATATCCCTCTTCCATTACATGCTGCAATTAAATTATTTGACCAGGATAAAAACTCTATTTATTTATCCGAAAATAACAAAGACTTTTTACAGGAAACAGGTATTATTAAAAATTTAACATACAATGATTCCTTTTTAAGACCTTATATGGTTTCTAATTGTAATTATGATGTTTTATTGGCAAGTAATCAAACACATACTCCGTTCAAATATGAAGTGAATTATCGCAATTACTTTTTGCTGACACAAGGATCAGCCCAGATTAAATTGACGCCTCCTAAAAACATCAAGTATTTATACCCGAATTACGATTACGAGAATTTTGAATTTAGTTCTCCGATAAATCCATGGGATGTTCAACCCCAATATTCTGCGGACTTTGATAAAATTAGATGTCTAGAATTCACATTGACACCAGGAAAAACACTTTATATTCCTTCTTATTGGTGGTATAGTATTAAATTTAGTAAGGATACAAGCATTTCTTGCTTTTTTTATCGTACATTTATGAATAATATTGCAATTTCTCCTTATTTTGGACTACATGCGTTACAGCTCCAAAATGTGAAAATAAATACAGTCAAGAAACATGATATTCAAAGTTTGGACAAACAAACGAACGACGGACCACAAACGAATGATGTCGTTCAAACGAATGATGCCGTTCAAACGACTGATGTTGTGCAAACAAATGATGCTGTTCAAACGAACGATGGAACGCTGATAGACAATTTACCAGATCCAGCTTCAAACCTTGGAACTGAATTACAATAATAAATTTACAAAATTATTTTTTATTGTATAATTATATATGAATTTTTTGAAAAAAATATTCCCTTCGTTCTTTACTACAACCAAAAAGAGAAGAACCGTGCGTAAGAATAAAAAACCACGTTTCACTAAACGACGCTTAATGCGTGGCGGATGAGGCGAGGCAACAACGGCTGTTTAACTCAATACGTATAATTATTTTATTCCACTTTTGGAATAGTATGACAAATGTTACTTAGACCATTGAAGATTTGAATCGGCACGAAGTGCCTCATACAAATCTGTAAATGATTGCCACTTTGAAAGAATAAAATGACGGGTTTGCCATTTTAATTCTTCAAAGGTGTACATTTTGAAAAAAATAATTTCTACTACATCTTTGATATATTCAAATATGTATTTACACAAATTCACCCAAGGAGTTTCTAACATTTTCATTATTCATAGTCATTTTTTTAATTTGATTTCGACATAACGCACATGAAGGATCTGTGTCGTTCGTTCGACAAGTCTTCAAAATTGATTTCATACAGTTGTTACAGAATTTGTGATCGCAATCTAATTTTACAAACATTTTACTATTCGTTTCTTCATAACAAATTGTACATTCTTCACTATATTCGTCGTTTGTATCTTGAATAAACTCAGTTTCTATTGTATATTTTTTAATTCTTGATAACTGCATTAACGAAACAATTGTATTAATTTGTTCATCTGTTAATAATAAGTTGTTTAATACTGCATTCGTTATTAGAGGATCCGTAATCACTTGTTCAGTAATCACTGGAACCGTATTTGAGGCAGATAATGGGCTCACATCATAAAGATATGACATATTTGTATCTGTAATGAACGGTATGAACTCCTCTAAATGAAATCCCCAAATATAATTTATAATTTTTTCACAGCAAATTAGTATAGGATCTCTTAATAAACCACCACATTTTCTAACAGAGAAAGCCCTTTTTATGTAATTGTCAATATCGTCTAATAACCATAGCTTATAACAAAATCGTGCTTCTATTGACGAATCATATACTTGTTCCAATTCGGTTTTTTTGTTTTGTAGAAGTAATTCAAAATCATTTATTCTAGTATCATTGCAATTCGTTATTCTATGTCCATGTTGTCCGCAAAATGAACAATTACGTATTGACTGTAATAAAGCACTTGAACGATTTTCGGCATTAATATTTTCAAAACTCATTTTTAATATACTTGTATTTATAATTTTGTGTATTACTTATTTTATAAAAATCATTCAATTTTTTTGTTATAATCATATTAACATTTAAAGGTTAATTGTTATAATTAGTATGGCACCGTATAAGATCACAATTAATGATAGAAATTATTCATCATTTGATATATTTGAAACAATAAACAATACAATAGTTGATCTGGAACACGTAGCGCCTATACATAATAAACTCTTTTCAGGAGATGAATTCACAATTGATAATGATAAAAACGTGAAAATAACCAGTTCAATAATTAGGTCTGGAACACTTATAGCAGGAGTATTAGTTATAAGCGACAATAAAACGTATGGTAGAAAAAACAAAAAATTACTATATAAGTGTGTCCCTGACGATAATAGTATTCCATCTTTTTTGATTCCATATGAAATTAAACATGTTGGGTTTTCCAAAATATTCGTTAATCTGTATGTTACTTTTACGTTTACAGATTGGGACGACAAACATCCTCACGGTATGTTACATCAGGTATTCGGTCCTGTTGATGTTATTGAAAATTTCTACGAATATCAACTTCAAAGTAAAAAATTAAATGCGTCAATCCAAAAGTTTCAAAAAGCTACTAATCTATTTATAAAAAACAACTCGATTGATGATATAATTCATAATATGAAACAAAAATATACATCATTTGAGAATCGTGAAGATATCCACATATTTTCAATTGATCCACCCAAAAGCGTTGATTTTGATGATGCGTTCAGTGTCTGTGAACTAGTTGACGGAACAACACAGATAAGTGTTTATATTTCTAATGTAACCGTTTGGTTGGATATGCTTGATTTGTGGGATTCTGTGTCACGTCGTGTTTCAACCATATATCTGCCAGACACAAAACGCCCAATGTTACCCAGTATATTGTCCGATTGTCTTTGTAGTTTACAAGCAGGTGTTACAAGAGTAGCTCTTTTTATGGACATAATTATCGATGGTGATACTATAACCGATATTAAGTTCGGTAATTGTTTTGTCAAACTTTTTAAAAATTACTGTTACGAAGAAACTAGCTTATTGAACGACTCTAAATATATGAAAATATTGGAAACAACCAAACAGTTATCGAGTAAAAACAAATATTGGGACATCAAAGACAGTCACGACGTAGTTTGCTATTTGATGATTTTAATGAATTATCATTGTGCCAAAAAAATGATTCAACATAAGATTGGGATTTTTCGTACCGCAATACTCAAGAATGAACCAGATATTCCGAAAACAGTGCCGGAAGATGTATCTAAACATATCAAATTGTTTAATAGTGCTAAGGGACAATATATAAGCGGAAACAACATTGTGAATACTAAACATGAAATACTCGATATTGAAGCGTATATACACATCACAAGTCCTATACGACGATTGGTAGATTTGTTGAATATGATTCAATTTCAACAAATTACTGATATTCTTTATTTTAAAGATAAGGTTTATGATTTTTATATACAATGGATGAGAGATTTGGATTATATAAATGTATCCATGAAATCTATACGAAAAGTTCAAAATGACTGCCACTTATTGGATATCTGTTCTAATAATCCAAGTATTATGAAAAACGAATACATAGGATATATGTTTAATAAGATGACAAAATCAGCTGGAATGTATACATACACTGTTTTTTTACCGGAATTAAAAATGACTTCACATGTAACTACAAATGAAGAGTTTGATAATTACCAAAATAGAGTTTTCAAACTATACCTATTCAACGATGAGGAGAACTTGAAGAAAAAAATAAGACTTCACCTAACATAATCCATGTTCTTTGTACGGTAATACAATCATAAGTTTTATTGCGTAAAATATCATCAGTGAATTGATCGACCAGCACCACAGCGACCCATATGATCCCTCTTTATTATATGAATAGTATGAAAGCACTAACAAAAAAAGTGTGATTAACCCAGCTTCGTAATTTTGTTTATTGGAAAAAATA
>Ga0247843_1007332_pt1 | contig 13671 bp, 10 predicted proteins | sample LaCruzMarch2017__FD_192420 | JGI IMG/M metagenome (GOLD analysis project Ga0247843, IMG submission 192420) | Freshwater microbial communities from meromictic Lake La Cruz, Castile-La Mancha, Spain - LaCruzMarch2017_8m | ecosystem: Environmental > Aquatic > Freshwater > Lake | place: Spain...
ATCGTTTGCATCTTCGTGACCCTCGGCATCAATGGCGCACTGCCGGCTTGGCTGGTGATCGGGGTCGTGTCGCGCGATGTGCTGATCGTGGGCGCGATACTGCTATCTTGGCTGATGGATCAGCCGGTTAAAATCCGTCCGATGCTCGTCAGTAAGGCCAATACGGTTGCCCAGATCGTGCTCGCGTCCGTCGTGCTGGCCGATGAGGCCTTCAAGCTTCAGTTCGATGATCTGCGGTTCGTGCTCATTTGGACCACAGCAGTGCTGACGCTGGCCTCGCTTCTGAGCTATCTGAAGAGCTGGTTGCGGCACATGTCGGAGCCAGTAGAGCCGCAGTGAGCGGCGTCATGCGCCAGTCGGCGCGTTCGTGGGGGCGGACAGACAATGCAGATCGTACGGATGGAGCGGCAGGTTCTGTTTTGGCTCGCAGCGTTGCTGGTCGCGGTTTTGATCATCGGAGCGTTGAGGGAAATTCTGCTGCCGTTTATCGTCGGGATTTTCGTGGCTTATGCCTTGAACCCGATTGTCGATGGACTGGCGCGGATCGGATTGTCGCGGACGCTTGCGTCGGCGATCATCATGGCAATCGGCGTCGCGCTTTTGGTCGTTCTTTTGATCAATGTGGCACCCATTCTTTATCAGCAGGCCGAGAAGCTGGCGCTGGGCCTGCCCGATCAACTCAAGCAACTCCGCACCGTGATCGAGGCGGTGGCGCGCGAAAAGCTCGGCGCGCGGTTTCCTGAGTTTTCAGCCGCGCTCGACCGCGCCGTCACGTCGCTCACAGAAAATTGGGCCAACATCGCAAGTCTTGCCGCAAAGTCGTTGTGGGATCAAATCCGGTCGTTGTTCAACCTGTTGTCGTTGCTACTCGTAACGCCGCTGGTTGCGTTTTATCTGCTGGTCGATTGGTATCCGATGCTGAACAAAATTGACGGCTGGCTGCCGCGCGATCATGCGCCGACGATTCAGCGTCTGGGGATGGAGGTCAACAGCGCCGTTTCGGCATTCGTGCGCGGGCAGGGCGTGGTTTGCCTCATTCTGGCGGCGTTTTACGGGGCACTGCTCAGCATCGTCGGGTTGGAATATGGCCTGCTGGTGGGGATTGCGACCGGAATTTTGAGCTTTGTGCCGTTTGTCGGCTGGGCGCTGGGGTTGCTGACGGCGCTGGGGTTGGCAGCCGTCCAGTTCTGGCCGCATACGCAGCCGATCTGGCTGGTCGCGGCGGTGTTTGCGGGTGGGCAGATGCTCGATGCCGCTGTGCTTTCGCCAATGATCGTAGGATCGCGAATCGGGTTGCATCCGGTCTGGTTGTTGTTTTCGCTGTTTGTGTTCAGCTACTTGTTCGGGTTTGTCGGGGTGCTTGTTGCAGTGCCGGTTGCGGCAGCCGTTGGTGTGCTGGTCCGGTTTGCGCTTAACCTGTATCTGGAAAGTAATGTCTACAAAGGTAAGGGGGCGCCCTTATGAACGACGCCAGCCCGCGTCAACTGGTGCTCGATCTGCCGGTCGTGGAAGCGACGGGGGCGGGTGATTTTCTGATCAGCGGGTCAAACCGGGCCGCTGCCGGTCTGATCGAAAGTTGGCCGGATTGGGCACAGCCTAGCGCCTTGCTGGTGGGACCGCCAGCGAGCGGGAAAAGCCATCTGGCGGCTGTGTGGGCTGAGAAAACGGGCGCGCCGTGTATCGCTGCTAGTGACTTGTCCGAGGCGACCGTTGCGCTGTTTCAAGCGGACGAAACGCGAGCGCTGAGGGTTGAGGATATTGATCGGGGGATCAGCGATCAGCGGGTGTTGTTTCATTTGCTGAACCACGCGCGTGAGACGGGCCGGTCGGTGTTGCTGACGTCGGCGGTGGCACCGGGAGATCTGACTGTTGCGCTGCCGGATTTGCGCTCGCGATTGCGGGCATTGCCAATGATCATGATCGCCGAACCCGACGACGCGTTGCTCGGCGCGGTGATGGTGAAACTGTTTTCGGACCGGCAATTGACCGTGGAGCCCGCGGTCATCAGTTACTTGATCCGCCATATGAACCGGTCAATGGAAGAGGCGCGGGCTGTGGTTGGGGCCATCGACACGCTGGCATTAGCACGGCAACGCAAGGTAAGCCGGGCGACGGCTGCCGAAGCGCTGGCCGGGCGGCCGGGAATCGCGGATGCATCGGGCTGATGCCTCTTGCTGCCGCCGCATGGATGTCATCAAGGTCTTGCATTGTCGCGAGGGCATGACAACACTGAGTGTAAGTGCTTCCTCGTTCATTGTCGTTGTTTGTGGCCCACCTGTTGCGGCCTGTCTGTTGGATCTTGATCATGACCACGCCCACCCGGACCCCTGCGCGCGCTAAATCGGCTGCAAAGCCCGCTGCCGGTACACTTGACGCGGCTCAAGGGTCGGCGCAGGACCATACGGTAGAAGCGGCATATTCGGGCCCTGTGCCGGTGGGACCCGCGCGGTACTACAACCGCGAATTGTCGTGGTTGCAGTTCAATCGCCGCGTGCTGCAGGAATCGACCAACCCCAATCATCCCGTGCTGGAGCGGTTGCGGTTCCTGTCGATTTCAGCATCGAACCTCGATGAATTCTACATGGTGCGTGCGGCGGGCATTTACGGCCAAGTCGCGGCAGGGGTTACGACGCCAAGCCAGGACGGTCTGACGCCAGCGCAGCAGCTGACCGAAATCAACAAATTCGTGTCGCAGCTTGTCGATGAGAAGCAGGCAAGTTGGACGGCCCTCAAGCGAGAACTCGAGGCGGTCGATATCGATATTCTCGACGCCGATGGTTTGCGCAGCACGGAACGCGCCTGGCTTGAGAATTTGTTTCTCACGCATGTGTTTCCAATTCTGACACCGATTGCGGTCGATCCAGCCCATCCGTTTCCGTTTATTTTGAACAAAGGCCTGACGCTTGCGGTCGAGATGAAGCGGCAGCGCGACGGCCGTGCGATGAACGGGTTGATTCCAGTCCCAAGCCAGCTCGACCGGTTCATTCGCCTGCGGGCTCCCGACAATGCGCCCGGGGAATGCCGGTTCATTCAGTTGGAGACGTTGATCGGGATGTTCATCCCGTCGCTGTTTCCGGGATGCGATGTGAAGAGCCAGGGTGCGTTTCGTGTGCTGCGCGACAGCGATATCGAGATGCAGGAGGAGGCCGAAGACCTCGTGCGCTCGTATGAAACGGCGCTGAAACGGCGTCGGCGCGGGCTCGTCATCCGGCTTGAGATCGAGAAGAAAATGCCCGAGACGCTGCGGCGTTTCGTGGTCGATGAACTCGAAGTCGGTGAGGCGAGCGTTTTCACCAAGGACGGCCTGCTGGCGCTGGCGGATACATCACAATTGATCGTGTCGGAGCGGCCGGATCTGTTGTTCAAACCGTTCAATATTCGCTTCCCCGAGCGGGTGCGCGAATTGAATGGGGATTGCTTTGCTGCGATCCGCAATAAGGATCTGGTGGTTCATCACCCCTACGAAAGCTTCGACGTCGTGTTGCAGTATCTGCGGCAGGCGGTGGCCGATCCCAATGTACTTGCCATTAAATGGACGCTGTATCGGACATCGCGCGACAGCCCCATCGTGCAGGCGCTGAAAGAAGCGGTCGAGGCCGGGAAATCGGTGACGGCGGTGGTCGAGTTGAAGGCCCGGTTCGATGAGGCGGCCAATATCCGCTGGGCGCGCGATCTGGAAAATGCCGGCGTGCATGTGGTCTATGGGTTCGTCGAACTCAAGACCCATGCCAAGCTCGGGCTGGTTGTGCGCCGCGAGGGCTCGGAGCTGACTACATACGTGCACATCGGGACGGGCAACTATCACCCCCAGACGGCAAAGGTTTACACGGACCTGTCTTTGTTCACCGACGATCCCGAAATCGCACGCGATGTGACGCGGATTTTGAATTTCGTGACGGGGTATGGCGAACTGGCCAAGCTCGAAGTCATGGCGGCGAGCCCGTTTGGTATCCGCGACCGGATCATCGCGCATATTCGCGAAGAGATGGCGCATGTGAAGGCTGGGCGGCCCGGCCAGATTTGGATGAAGATGAATGCTCTCGTCGATGCGCAGATCATCAACGCGCTGTATGAGGCGAGCGAGGCGGGCGTGGAAATCGACCTCGTTGTGCGCGGCGTCTGCTGCTTGCGGCCCGGCATTCCTGGGCTATCGAGCAACATCCGCGTCAAGTCGATCATCGGGCGGTTCCTGGAGCACGCGCGGGTGTTCTGTTTTGGTCAGGGCGAGGGGCTACCGTCTGCGAAGGCTGCGGTTTATATCGCCTCGGCCGACATGATGCCGCGCAACCTCGACCGTCGGGTGGAATCGATGGTTCCGATCCGAACGCCGCGCGTGCACGAGCAGGTGCTCAACCAGATCATGGTAGCCAATCTTCGCGACAATCAACAGAGCTGGCGGATCAAGGCGGACGGTTCGTCTGTTCGTATCGTGCCGGAACCCGGCGAAGAGCCATTCAACGCGCATCAGTATTTTATGACCAATCCGTCGCTGTCGGGGCGGGGAGCGGCGTTGAATACGAGTTCGCCGCCACGGGTGGCGCTGACACGGAAGGATTGAGGAGCGCAGGTGGGATCAGGGATTGGGAGCGGTCTCTCATCTTGTGAAAGTTGCACCGGCGAAGTGGGGCGGTTGCGTTAGCGGTTGCGGCGTGTTTGGTCTTTGTGCCGTTAACGCTGGACCCGTTGCCCATGGCTTTTGATGCGACTGCTGCCGAGACCACGATCTTCGACGCGCTGTTGGCCGCGCGGATGCGGCACGGCGGGGGGAAGGTCATTCTTCAGGACGCCGACGGCGCGGCGATGACGTATGACGATCTGGTGCTGGCGAGCTTTGTACTAGGGCGCAAACTTTGCGGCCTGATGCCGGGACACGAACCGGTCGGGGTGTTGCTGCCCAATGTGCCGGGTCTTGTGGTTGCAGCGCTTGGACTCAATGCCTTTGGGCGGACATTAGCCGTGCTGAACTACACGGCGGGGCCGCGAAATCTCGTGTCGGCGCTCAAGACCGGGCAAATCCGCCGGGTTGTGACATCGCGGCGGTTTATCGAGAAGGCGAACCTCCAGGATGTGATCGAGCCGCTGGGTGGGGCCGAGGCCGCACCGGGCAAGCCGGTCGAGATTGTGTATCTTGAAGATGTGCGGGCGGCGCTGAACTGGCGCGATAAGCTCAGCGGCGTGATCAGTTCTCGATTTGCGCGCTGGGTGCACGGGCGGCAAGGTGGCGCACCTGAGCGAACCGCTGTCATTTTGTTCACGTCGGGGACAGAGGGCAATCCCAAGGGGGTTGCGCTGACGAACGCGAATATCGTTGCCAACTGCCAACAGATTTTCGCGCGCGCGGAAGGTCATTTCACCCCGGCGATGAGCGTGCTCAATCCGCTGCCGATGTTTCATTCGTTCGGACTGACGGCTGGGACCTTGATGCCGATCCTTAACGGGATGCCGGTCATTTTGTACCCCAGCCCGCTGCATTACCGCGAGATCCCGCGATTGATTGCGGCGAAAAAGCCAGCCGTGCTGTTTGCAACCGATACGTTCGCTGCGGGCTATGCGCGCGCGGCAAAGCCTGGTGATTTCGACAGCCTGCGCTTCGTCGTGGCGGGGGCTGAGCGCGTCAAGGAGACAACGCGCGCGCTGTGGGCGGAAACGCAGGCTGTGTTTTTAGAAGGCTATGGAGCGACCGAATGTGCGCCGGTGATTTCGGTGAATGTGCCGGGGGCGACGCGAATCGGTACGGTTGGGCGGGCCCTGGCGGGGGTTGAGACGAAGCTGGTGCCGGTCGAGGGCATCCATGATGGCGGGCGATTGCTGGTGCGCGGTCCCAACGTGATGGCAGGCTATATTCTCGACGATGCGCCCGGCGTGGTTTTGCCGCCCGAGGGAGGCTGGCACGACACGGGAGATATTGTGTCGATTGATGACGGATTTATCACGATCAAGGGGCGAGCAAAGCGGTTTGCCAAAATCGGCGGCGAGATGGTGTCGCTGGCGGCGGTCGAGAGCCTGGCGTCGAGCGTTTGGCCGGGGGCGAACCATGTCGTGGTGGCGTTAGCCGATCCCAAGAAGGGCGAACAGCTCATTCTTGTGACCGATAAGCCGGACGCCGAGCGGTCTGCGCTGCAAGCCCATGCGCAAGATCATGGTTTTCCCGAATTGTGGGTGCCGCGGGCGTTGCTCGTGGTTGCTGCGATCCCGATGCTCGGGTCTGGCAAAACAGACTTTCCAGCGACCAATGCCATGGTGCGGCAGACCCGCGCGATGCTGTAGGTCTGGGTCGCGTCCTGCACGTTTGCGTTGCGACTTTACCACGGTCGTTCGTCTGCCGCGATGAAGCCTTAACCTCGTCTTGACCCCGTCAAGGTTCGGCGTCACCTCTTGCGCGAACTGTCCTGAACGATTTGCGGCGCGCATTGGTTAATGCCGTGATCGCGACCCGACACTAAGAGTGATTTGTGTTCGTTCGTTCCCGCGTTTGGGCCATCATTGAGCGACCAGGATAAACGATGACGATTTCGCAAACTGCTGCAGGACTGGCTTCGGCGGGAACATCCACAGCCGGAACGGCGCAAGCCGAACTGGTGTTAATCCGCCCAGAGGCTGTTCCGCCTTCCTGGGGATGGGTTGCCAAGCGGGCAGCCGTCGGACTTGGACTGATGATTGCCGTCACGGCTTTGGCGACGTATCTTGCCAGCGCGTCTATCGAACTCTCTGCTGAGCCCGCCCCAGCAACGATCGGAATTGGCGAACCGGCAGCGGCTCTGCTCCGAAAATAGGGCGTCGGCTTTTAGCGGGTGAGAGCGCTTCAGGTTTGCCCGCGGTCGGGCGCGGGTCCAGGGGGGAGACGACAGGTTGCAACCGGGGGCGCCCGTTTGGCGCGTCCGGACGTCATTCCGCCCTTGCCGGAGCTGAGAATCAAGTTGCGGCCGATGTTTCCAAACGACTGGACCAGAGCACTTCGTTCGAGTTTCGCGGCACTCTCGCTGCGAGCGCTCCTTGCGATGGTCGCCATAGTTGCGATCGGCGGATTTACATTCCTGGTAGCGGCGCACCCTGTGCTCGCTCAACCCACCCCATTGACGCTGGCGGGTGGCGTTACGCGTGATGGTGTATCAGTTCCGGCACCAAAGCCCGTTGTGCGCACACCGGCTGCGCGGAATTCAGCATTGGAGGCTGCCCGCTCGGAGCGGCTTTCCGCCATCAATGCTGTCCGCAGCTGGGGCTATCAGCTCGCCTCTTTATCCCTCCCGCAGGCCAATGCCTCTTCCTACGGAATGCTGGTGGTGGACGCAACCACTGGCCTGGACACGGGCAAACCTTTCACCAAGGCGGAAGTCGAGAGACTGAAGCGCGCGCCGGATGGCAGCCGCCGCCTCGTGATTTCCTATTTGTCGATTGGTGAGTCGGAGGACTACCGCGCTTACTACGACAAAGAATACGAGATCGAGGAAGCGCCCGATTGGATGATGAAGGAAAATCCGCAATGGAAGGGCAACCGGCTCATCCGGTTTTGTGAAAAGGGTTGGCAAGACACCATTCTGGGCGATGAGAATGGTCGCAGTTTTTATGCCGAGGAGCCGTCGCCCCTGTATAAATTGCTGGAGCTGGGATTTGATGGTGTTTACCTCGACCGTGTCGACGTTTATGCCGAGATAAAAAAAGAGTGCCCTGACGGGGCGAATAAGATGGTCGATTTCGTCGCGCGATTGGCGGCGCACGCACGGGCGAAAGACCCGAGATTCATGGTCATTTTGCAAAATGCCGAGGAGCTGCTGGCGTATCCCAAAATGATCGAGGCCATTGACGCGGTTGCGAAAGAAAGTTTGTTTTACGGCGAGGATTTCTCGCAAAACAAGAATTCACCGCAGACTATTCGGTTTGTGTTGGAGAATCTGCGCCGCGCTAAGGCTGCAGGACGCCCGGTGTTCGTCGTCGATTATGTGAGTGACCGCACGCGGAACGCCGATGCCGTCTCGCGCATTAGAGCAGAAGGGTTTGTCCCCTATATCGGTCCGCGTGATCTCGCCAAGCTCTGGCTGCCGGGAGTTCAATTTTAAAATGCGTTTTTTCAGGTCTCTTAAGCTCATCAGTTTTGTTGCCGCTCTCGCGGGCGGACTTTCGGCGGGGGTTGCGACAGCGGATGTTGGCGCCGAAAAGGCGCGACGTTCGTTGATGGCAAATGTCAAAACCTGGGGCTATCAGCTGCAAAAGCTCGATCCGTCGGCACTGGCCTCGTCGCCATTCGACCTTGTGGTGATTGATCATGCGCCCGACCGGGTTGAAAGCGTCGAGCTGTCGTTTCGCCGCTCCGAAATTGAGGCGCTGAAGGTCAAGCCGGATGGATCGCGGCGAGTCGTATTGGCCTATATGTCGATTGGTGAGGCCGAATGGTACCGGTTCTATTGGGACCCCGCTTGGCAGCATATGGCCAATTGTCCGGCGTGGTTGGGCGCTGCCAATCCGCAATGGGCGGGAAACTACCCCGTGCGATTTTGGCAGCCCGGTTGGCAGTCGGTCATTTACGGAAAATCCGACAGCTATGTCGACCGGGTCATGGCGGCGGGGTTCGACGGGATCTATCTGGACCGGGCTGATGTCTACTACGAATTCAAGGAACGCGCTTCGGCCCGGCAGGATATGATCGGGTTTATCTCGGCGCTGAGCGATCACGCGCGAACACTCAACCCTCAGGCACTTGTCGTGCTGCAGAACGCAGAGGAGTTGCTCGCCCATAAGGGACTTCGGGCCAAGCTCGATGGCGTGGCGAAAGAGAGCCTGTATTTCAATGCCGACAAGGCGGGCGAGCCGATGGCGAATGACGAACGATTGGTTGCGGCGGCGTCGTTGCGGGCCATGAAGCGCGCGGGCGGCAAGGTCATGGTCGTGGAATATGTGGATGCGGCGTATAAGGCTGCCGAAGCCAGAAAGCTCGCACAGGGCGACGGGTTCCTCATTCACTTCACCGAGCGTTCCTTATCGACTCTCAGTCTTACTGGGCCAGACGAGACCCCCAGATTAGCCGCTATCGGTGGGCAACCCGCCACGTCGGGGGGCGGACAAACCGATCCGTTCGTGCCGCCAAACCCTTGCAGTTGACGGCAAACAACGCCAAAGCTCTGTCCTGAATTACGCTATGCCTCTTACCGGCGGCAGTCAGCGGCGGGCCAGGCTTGAGGGGCGTTAGCGGATGTTGGAAACTTTTCTACTGATCGTGATTATCGTTGCGGCCGTCGCACTGGAGATTTTGCGGCGGAACAGGGCTGCAAAGTCGGGCCGGGCTGGAACGCCAACACGTGGTGGCTCGAACCCGGTTGGTCACGATCGAGCAGGAGACGACGCTGCCGTGAGCAAACCGCGCAAGCATAAGGCGGCTGCGAAGCCGAGCGCTGTGGACATCGACACTGCGGAGGCCGTGCGACCATCGCCGCCGCTGCGTACTGCTCCTGCTGCCGAGCCCGAGCCCGGGTCGGGCGCCGGGCATGTGCCTCTCGTCAGGAGGGCCGTTGGCACGGGTGCGTTTGAGGGCGTGCGGTCTTGGGGCTATCAACTGCAGAAGGTGAACATTGCAGAGGTGGCGGCGTCCGTTTTCGACGTGATGGTGGTCGACTATTCGCGCGATGGATCCGACGAGCAGGCCTTCACGCGCGATGATGTCGCGCGAATGCAGACGAAGGCGGACGGGTCGCGGCGCTTGGTGCTGGCCTACATGTCGATCGGGGAAGCCGAAAGCTACCGGTATTACTGGGACCCGGCGTGGAGCGCACAAAAGCCACCCTGGCTGCTCGATGAAAATCCGGATTGGAAGGAAAACTATTCGGTCTGCTTCTGGGAGCCCGGTTGGCAGGCAGCGTTTTATGGCAAGCCGACGTCGTATCTCGATAAGGTCTTGGCGGCAGGATTTGACGGGGTTTATCTCGACAAATGCGATGTGTTCGAGGACTTGCAGGCGCGCAACAAAAAGATTGCTGCGTCGCGGCCTGACCTCGAAGGCGATATGGTCAACTTCATCTCGCGGTTGTCGCACTATGCCAAAGCGCGTGTGCCCACTTTTGCCATCGTGATGCAGAACGCCGAGGTTTTGTTGGAACATGAACATCTGCGGCAAGCCATCGACGGGGTTGCCAAGGAATGCCTGCTGTATGGCCTGACCTCGGCGGAGCGGCTGAACCCCAAGGACGAGATCACGTTTTCGCGCCGTGCACTCGATCTGGCGAAATCGGCGGGGCGGACGGTTTTTGCGGTCGAGTATCTGGGCGACGCGGCCAAGATCAGGTCGGCGATGGAGACGCTGGACGGTTACGGGTACATTGCAACGGTGTCGCCCAAGAACAAGCAGTTGAACCGGCTCAATTCCGATCCAGCGACGGTTTAGGTTCATGTTCGAGCCATGAGCGCTGGCGACGGGCTGGGTGAAACTTGGATTTGGCTGACGGTTGGGGCGGCTGCACTTCAGGCCGTGCGGACGGCTGCGCAGAAGGAACTCACATCGCAGCTGAGTGTGATGGTTGGGACCTACGTGCGCGCGTTGCTCGGTTTGCCCGTCATGCTGGTCTATCTCGGGCTTGTGCTGGTCATCAGCGGCGAAGCTTTGCCGACGGTCGACGGGCGCTTTTTAGTTTACGCGTCACTGACCGCGCTCACGCAGATGGCGGCCACCGCCGTCCTGCTATCGCTGTACCAGTTGCGCAATTTTGCCGTCGCCAACCAGCTCGGCAAATCAGACATGATTTTTACCGCTGTGATCGGGTCTTGGCTGTTTGGGCAGACGCTGGGCTTGACGGCGTGGGTTGCACTCGCGCTGACCGGACTTGGGGTTGCGATCATCATGACCGCAAAAACGGCCGCCTCGGGTGAGCGCGCGGCGTGGCACGCGACCTTTGCCGAGCCATCGGTGCGGATGGGGCTGTTTGTGGGTTTGATGTTTGGCATCTGCAATCTAACGCTGCGCGAAGCGGCCTTGGCGCTGGCACCTGCGTCGGCGTTCATGAGCGGGGCCGTCACTGTCGCGGCGGTCACGGCCATTCAGGTCTTGGCCATGGGGGGATGGTTGGCGGTCAAGGAGCCGGGTGCGCATCGGGCCGTTGCGGGTGCGTTTTCGTTGGCGAGCTTTGTCGGCGTCACGAGCGCGCTGGGGTCGATTGGATGGTTCACGGCGTTCGCGATGACAAATTCGGCGCACGTGCGGATCGTCGGGCAGATCGAGGTGATTTTTACGTTGCTGATTTCAGCGTTCTATTTTCGCGAGCGGATCACGCGGCTCGAAGGGGCCGGGATCGGGCTGACGATTGCGGGCATCGTGCTGCTGCAGGTGGCGGTGTAATGTAGTCTCACGCTGGCAATTCGTTTGGTTGGATTTCGCGGATACATGGTTCACCTGGGCCGACGATATCAATAGTGTGATTCAAGCAATTGACGTTCCAATGCGTGAGTGGATCGCCGCATGTCTCATGCGCGACGCAAGCAACAGCTAGGTAATCCAAGAAGCGAGATTTCGTGCAGACGCGGAACACGCGGCCAACTCCAACTTCGCATGGGTCAATGGCGGCGTTAGACTCGTTTCGAACGCCGTATCCTAAATAGTAGTCCCAGATGATTTCAAATATTCGTCCGTCTGCTTCGATTGGAAGAAAACTCGTGTGTGGGCCAACTGCGGAAGTGTCCGATTGGCCTTGCGCTGGACTGATCCCGGCTTGGCGGATCAGTAGGCGCAACTGATTGTCACGAGGCTCGGAGATACTAAGCAAACAAAGGTATTTGCTGCTCTCGATCTCTCTAATCGTGCACATTCAAATGATCCGGTTTGTCGGTGGACTTCGCTTTAACGGCGCATATGCGGGGCATTTAACAGCGACGTCGTACCGACTACTTCCCTTCGCGCCACCAGGCGAGGGTCATGAGGGCGATGATGGCGAGGAGGGCTGTGGCGCCGGTGAAGAGGGGGGTGAGTTTGACGCCCTTGGTAACGTAGGCTTGGCGGTCTTTGAAACCGAGCCAGCCTGATCCCGACATGACGCGCGCGCCCGACAGCATGGAGATGCGCGGGACGTCGACCGAGGTGGCGCTGGCCTGCTGGAGCAGGCTGTCGCTGCGGGTCCAGAACACGCCGCCGCCGGTTGCTTCGGCCAGCGGCTTCATCTTGTCTTCGCTGGCGACGACTTCGCTCATCTCGCGGACGTCGAGTGTGCCTGCGTGGGCGACCGCCGTGAGGGTTTCAGTGCCGTTGGCCGTTTGGACTTTGTAAAGGCCAGGCAGTTTCACATCGACGGTGGTCCGCCAGACGCCGGGGGCTGCCAGTTCAAGGTTCAGTTCGGTGTTCTCGCCGCCGGGGGCGGAGAGTGTGGCGGGCGGGACCTTGTCGCCCATGGTGCGGCGTTCGATGGTGAGCTTCATGCCACGGGCCGCAGCGATGAGGCGTTCTTCTTCGAGGTCGGGCTCTTTCATCAACCAGTGGGACAAGCGGCGCAGCATGTCGGCATGAGGGCCGCCGCCCTCAAAGCCGCGCGCCCACAGCCATGCCTGATCGGAGGTCAGGAGGGCGACGCGTCCCTTGCCCTTGCGGTCCACGACGAGAAGGGGGGCTTTGCCCGACCCTTCCATGATCGTGCGGCCTCGGGTGGGGGTAACTTCGGCTTGACGGAACCAGCGACCCCAAGTCGGGTTGTCGCCAGCGCCACCCGCAAGGCCAACGGTGACGGGATGTTTGTTGCCATCGGCGGTGATTTTGGCCTTGAAGGGGATTTCGAGGATGCGGCCGGTCGGGGTTGCGGGAAGGACCGGTGCGAGCGGCGTGCGGAACAGACTTGCCGGGCCGGAATAGTCGTCACCGCCCGCGACCAGCAGTGCGCCGCCCTGATCAACGTAGCGCGAAATATTGTCGTAGTAGAGCATCTGCAGGATGCCCTTGTGCTGGTAACGGTCGAAAATGATCAGGTCGAATTCCTTGATCTTTTCGGAGAACAATTCGCGGGTCGGGAAGGCGATCAGCGAGAGTTGATTGATGGGCGTGCCGTCCTGCTTTTCGGGCGGACGCAGGATCGTAAAGTGGACGAGGTCGACCGCTGCGTCCGACTTCAACAGGTTGCGCCACGTGCGCTCGCCCGCGTGGGGCTCGCCCGAGACCAGCAAAACGCGCAAATTCTCGCGCACGCCCTCGGCTTCGACCACGACGCGATTGTTGGCGGGCGTGAGTTCGCCGGGCGCTGTTTCCAGCTCGATCTCGACGATGTTGGTGCCCGAGTGGGGGAAGGGCATATCGAATTTGACGGTGCCGCCAATGCGGGCTAAGCGGACTTCGTCGGGTTTGCCTTCGCGCCGGACCGTGACCTTGGCAGTGTTGCCAGCGCGGCCGGTTTTGCCGGTTTCGCGGATGGCGACTTCGATCTCGCGGGATTGTCCGACTATTCCGTAGCGGGGTGCTTTGAGGACTTCAACGCGGCGATCGAACTCGCCGGGTTCGCCGGTCAGAAGGGCGTGGACGGGAGCGTCGAAGCCGAGGGTCGATGGCGATTTGGGGACATCGTGGACTTGGCCGTCGGTGATCATGATGACGCCGGAGAGGCGGTCCGGCGGGGTGTCGGCGAGGGCAGCGTTGAGGGAGGAGAAGAGGTTCGTGCCGGGTTGGGCGGCTTCTCCGGGTTTGCCTGCGCTGACGTATTTTACGGTGAGGTTTTGGAT
>Ga0247843_1007333_pt1 | contig 13670 bp, 14 predicted proteins | sample LaCruzMarch2017__FD_192420 | JGI IMG/M metagenome (GOLD analysis project Ga0247843, IMG submission 192420) | Freshwater microbial communities from meromictic Lake La Cruz, Castile-La Mancha, Spain - LaCruzMarch2017_8m | ecosystem: Environmental > Aquatic > Freshwater > Lake | place: Spain...
CTTCGCCCATTGGGCATCCGTCAGTACGAATCGTTCCATCCAGAGCTTGAATCACAAATCCAACGCCTTGCGAATCCCAATTCTCAACAGGTCCTAGGCCGCGCCATCGCATTCGTCGAAGGCCGTAGCTGCGTTTCCAGGTGCCAAAGATCTTCTCGATCCGCGCGCGAAGCCGCTGGATAGGTCCGTTCCATGCCGCGAGGCGCGCCAAAATCTCGGCCTCGTCACGACCCCACATCGCCGTGGCTGCCACACGCGGCACGCCGCCCCTGGCGCGCACGGCGGCCTCGAAGTGCTGCCCGCGATAGGCGCTGTCGGCGAACACATCGCCCGGGTCGTCGGGCAGTGTAGCCGGCCCCTCGCGCCCGTCATGCACGTTCGCCGGCGTGACCGACACCTGCTCGACCAGCGCGGTGTCGGCATCCGCCCCGACATGCGCCCTGAAGCCATGCACCGCGCCGCGGTTGCGATGCTTCATCCAGCGTGCCTCGCCATCGCCCTTGCTGGCAGAGGCAATGATCGTCGCGTCCACCAGCGTGCCCGTCTTGACCGTGATCGCACGCGCCTTGCGTTGCACGGTGACGGCATCGAACAGCTTCCGGTCCAGGCCCTGCGCGATCAAGGCGCGGCGGAAGCGCACAAAGGCGGTGCGCTCGGGTGTCGCCTCATGCGCGGCGAAGCCGCAGAAACGGCGGAAGCTTGCGCGGTCCTCCAGGGCCTCGGCCAGCTTCGCGTCCGACAGGTCGTGCCAGATCGCCAGCAGCAGCGCCTTGAACATCGACAGCGGCGGCCAGGCAGCTTCGCCCTTGGCCGAGGGGTACCGCGGGGGCCAGCAGCGCGGACACTGGCTGCCGGTCGATCAGCGACGACCGGCGCTCAAGGGCCGCGCCGCTCAGCGAACTGCCGTCTGGCGCCAGGCTCTCCTGGCCGATTGTGCGCTGTGCCATGCGGCCCGCTCTCAGCTTCGCGCAGCACAAAGAACCAGTCCCTTACCAACGCCGCAAGCCACCCGCGCACAGGTCTCCCAAGCACACAAAAAGACCCAACGGGTCACTGCAAGTGACCGTTGGTAGACCCGGACGCCGAGGGAATCTGGGTTTACCGCGCGCCGGGTTGGCGGGCGGCGGCGCGCCAGACAACACGGAAACCCAGATTCCTGCGGCATATGGGTTCATCACTGCATGACCAGCCCGATCGCGCGCACCACCGGCTCCCAGGTCGCGCGTTCCTCGCGCAGGAAGGCGGCCAGTTGCTCGGGGCCGCCCTCGCCCGGGGTGCTGCCCTGGCGGGTCAGGGCGCTGCGCACGGCCGGGTCGGCCAGCGCCGCCGCCACCGCCTCCGCCAGGCGACGCAGGACCGCATCGGGCGTGCCGGCCGGCGCCAGCAACGCCTGCCAGTTGCGCACCGTCAGCTGCGGCAGCCCAAGCTCCGCTGCCGCCGGGATCGACGGCGCCAGCGGCGAGCGTTCGCGACCGGTGACGGCCAGCGCCCGCAATTGCCCGGCCTCCACCAGCGGCAGCACGGCGGAGACATCGCCGAACAGCCCGTCGATCTTGCCGGCCATGACGTCCGGCAGCGCCGCGCCGGTGCCGCGATAGGGCACATGCTCGAACCGCACACCGGCGATGCGCGCCAGCAACTCCATCGCCAGGTGCGGCGTGGTGCCGATGCCGGCCGAGCCCAGGTTGAGCTCGCCCGGGCGCGCCCGGGCAATCGCCAGGAAACCCTCCAGCGTCGTGGCGGGCGAGGTCGCCGGCACGACCAGCACCTGCGGGCTCTGCGCGATCAGTGCCACCGGCGCGAGGACCCGCATCGGGTCCGGCGCATCCGGTGAAGCCGCGGGCGCGATGGTCAGCGGGCCCGGGGAGCCGATGAGCAGCGTGTAGCCGTCGGGCCGCGCCTGGGCCACCTGGCGCGTGCCCACGACGCCGCCGGCGCCGGGCCGGTTCTCGATGATCACCGGCTGACCCAGCTGGCGGCGCAGCCCCTCGGCCAGCGGCCGGGCCGCATTGTCCACCGGCCCCCCAGGCGCGAAGGGCACGACCAGCGAAAGGCCGCGCTGGGGCCAGGGCTGCTGGGCCAGGGCCGCCAGCGGCCAGGCCAGGCCTGCGCCGAGCAGCAGCCGTCTCGGCAGCGCGGCTGGCGCGCTGTTCGCACCCCGGACTCGGTGGCTCATCTCTTGGTTGCTCCCTGCTTGCGGCGGTGCGTGATCATCGACCGCGACGCTTCTTGTTGATGCAGCTTCGTACCCGGCGCACGAAGTTCTGAGCTGCGGCCCGAAGGGCCGAGCGCGCGAATGCGCGCCGCGGCTTATGCGTCATGCGAACAGCATGCCTCCGGCATGACGAAGCCAAGGGCCGCGGATGCGGCCCGCGTCACGCCGCAGGCGTGCCTTCGGCACGTCACGCCGCAGGCGTGCCTTCGGCACGTCACGCATGAGGGGCACGAAGGTGAAACCTTCGTGCGCTCGGTATCAGACAACGTAGACCCGGACCAGCACACCGTCCGCATGAGGTTCGCCGAAGCCGACAGGCAGCAGGCGATCCGGCCATGCAGGGGCGGGGCTGGCGGTCTCGAAGCGGGGTACGGTTCGGAAACGGGCGCGCTCCCGCGGCACATCCCCGCCGCGCAACCGGCCTGTGTCGCAGCCTAGCGCGGCAGGTGCGCTGCCACCCCCCTGGTCCATCATGCCCGGTGCCCCGATTTGCCGACTGGCCGGCTCCCAGGGCCCACACCTCAGCCGACACGGCCCACGCTCACGCCCTCGGCCGTGATGGTGAAGCGCATCAGATCCTCCCCAAGGATGAGCGGCCCGTCATAGACCGCGCGCGTCTCGGCCTCGATCGCCTCGAGCGGCACGGGCGCCACGTCAGGGGCGGCGATCTGCACGATGTGGGTGTAGGCGGCCAGTCGCGGGCGCGTTGCGGCGAAGATCGCGCCGGCCTCGGCGGGCGCGGTATGGTGGTCCGCGATCGCCCGCGGGATGGGCCTGCCTGCCAGCGCCATGGGCAGCGCGCAGACTTCATGCACCAGCAGGTCGACGCCGGCGCCATGCGCCAGCACGTTCGGATGCGGCTTGGTGTCGCCGGAGAGCAGCACGGAACGCCCCGCATGGTCGATCCGGAAGCCGACGGCGGGGCGGATGTGCACGCCGTGATCGACCTCGAAAGCGGTGACCCGCACGCCTGCCGCCTCGAACACCACGCCACCGGTCACCGGGAAATCCTGTGCCACCATCCGCGTGGCTTCCTCGGGCACGGCTTCGTCGGCCATGCGGATGCGGATGTCGTCGGCAAAGGCCTCGCGCAGGTGATGCGCCATTCGCGCCGTCCCGGGCGGGCCGAAAAGCCGCAGCGGCGTGCGGCGCCCCCCCCAGGCAGGGGGGATGAAGGAACTCAACCAGAGATCGGCCAGGCCGTTCACATGGTCCGAATGGAAGTGTGTCAGGAACACCGCGGCAACCCGGCCCAGCGGCACGCCGCATTGCGCAAGCCGGATCGGACAGCCGCGGCCCGCATCGAACAGCAGGTCCAGCCCGCCGGCCTGCACCAGGGTGGCCGGGCCGAACCGGCGGGGGCTGGGGTTGGGCGTGCCGGTGCCCAAAAGGGTCACGACAATGCTGCCAATCGGGCGGTCCATCCTGGCGTCCTCAACGGTCGTTGATTGTCGGGCCGGGTGTCTTTCCAAAAATGGCGCGCTGCCCGAAACTTTGGCTTAGGATAGCGCGCCCGTCCGGATCGCAACACCGGGGCGCGGCCGACCGTGAAGGCGGCCAGGTTCCGCGCCCGGCTCCGGGCCCCGGGCCGCCGCCATATGGTATTGATATTCAATGGTTTGCGAAAATATATCGCTTTCCAGACAATGCAACCCGATCAGATGTCGGTCAGCCGGGCAGCCCTTCCAGCAATTCTTCCTGCCACGCCAGGTCGCCCTCGCTGAGCGCCCAACCGCCCTCGGCATTGGGGCGGATCACCTCGGCGGGCGGCAGGCGGCCGAGGCAGGCCTGGGTGGCGGCAGCCAGGGCGGGCGACCAGCCGGCCTTGTGGCACAGCGCGGCAATCGCCCGGCCGCTGCGCATTGCCAGCACCGCATCGATGCGCGCGGCGCTGGCGCCGGAATCCTGGGCGAGGGCGAGCCGCAGCGCCTCCCGCTCGCCGGCGCGGGCGGCCAGCCACAGGGGCGCCTCGCGCGTGCTGGGCGCGACATCTGTCTCCAGCCGGGCGGTGATGCGCGCCGCCAGCCCCTCGGCCACATCCTCGGGCAGGTCGATCCGGCGGGCCAGCGCGGCCAGCAGGTGCCCGGCCACCAGGCCGGTCAGGGTCCGCGCGGTGGCGGGCGGCAGGCGTGGGCGGGCGATCAGCCCGCGCTGCCAGGCATCATGCGGGGCGGACTCGGCGGCCAGCCGATCCAGCGTCGCCTCGCGAATGGCGGCCGAGGGGTTGGCCAGCAGGGCAGCGATGGCCGGCGTATCGGCGCTGCCCGCGATGGCGTCGGCGACGGGCTCGGCGATGCCCGGCCGGCGGGCCACCGCGCGGCGGGTGAAGGGTGCCGGCGGGGCCGCGATCAGCGCGAGGAGGTCCGCCTCGGTCAGCTGGGGCGACAGGCGGATCACCGGCTCCGCCACGCTCTCGGCCGCGTCCTGCGCCAGCTTCAGCACCAGCGCGCGGGGCGCGTCGGGCAGGCTGGCCAGGATGGCGGCCAACGCGGCGCGCACCTCCTCCGCCGCGTCGGCGGCCAGCAGCGTCAGCGTGCCGCTGGAGATGCGCGTCAGCCGATCGGCCGCCGCCGGGTCCAGCCGCGGCGCCAGCGCCGCGACGCGGCCGGCCAGCGTCGCGCGCACGGCGATGTCATTGTCGCGCGCCAGCATCAGCCCGGCCTGTGGCGGGGTGGCGGGGTTGCCGGCGACGGCGGCGCGCACGCCCGCATCGGCGTCGGCCGACAGGTAGGTCAGCAGCTCGGGCGCGGTGCCGGTCGCGGCGGCCACGGCGCGGCGGGCCGTGGCATCGCCATGCCGGGCGATGTGGACATCCTGGCTTGCCCCTCGTCCACTCATGCCGCGCGGCCCTGCGCCGCCCGGGCTGCCTTGCGGGCGCGCTTGGCGGCGTACATGGCGGCGTCCGCCCGCGCCAGCAGCGATGCCACCCCCTCGCCGGGGGCGGCGACGGCGCTGCCAAGGCTGGCGGAATAGGCCGCGCTGCCCGCTTCCGGCCAATCGGGCAGCGGCGAGGGCGCACCGAGCGGGGACAGGCGGGCAACCGCCTCGGGCTCGTCCAGCCGATCGAGCCAGACGCAGAATTCATCGCCGCCGAGCCGCGCCGCCAGGTCGCGCCGGCGTACCAGCGCCGCGAGGCGCGTGGCCAGGCCGCGCAGCGCCGCGTCACCCGCCTCGTGCCCGAACTGGTCGTTGAGCGGCTTCAACCCATCCATGTCGAGAAAGGCCAGCGTGCCGTGTCCGCCCTCGGCCAGCCGGGCCGCCAGCCCTTCCTCGAAGGCGTAGCGGTTGAGCAGGCCGGTCAGCGCATCGCGTCGGGCGGCCCCTTCCAGCGCGGCGCGGCGCTTCGCGTCGGCATGCAGCGCGGCGAGCGGCAGCAGCAGCGCTTGCAGCAGGTCCGCCTCCTCGGTCCCGAAACCGCCGGCGCGCCAGGTCAGCAGGGCCGTGCCGTCGGCCTCGGCGCGCAGATCGGGCAGGCTGGGGTCCGGTGTGTCGCCGGCCACCGGCTGCCAGCCATCCGCGGTAGCCACCAGCAGCGCGACGCCGGCTGCCGGCAGGGCCGCCTTCAGCCGCGCCAGGATCACGTCCCGCGCCGCCGCCGGGCCGGGCTGTTCGCCAGCACGCCGCAACAGATTGCCGAGCGTGGCCGCGCGCCGCAGCGCCAGGCCCGCCGCCGCCGCTTCCCGCGCCTCGGCCGTGGCATCGCGCCCGCGGCCGCGCAGCCCGCCCATCGCCAGCGGCTCCACGACCAGGTCGAGCACGCGGCCATCGGGCAGGTCGATGCGCTGTGCCCCCGCCTCGGGCAGGCTCCCGAGTAGGTCCGCCACCGGCAGGCCAAGCTGGCCCGCCTGCTCGGGCACCAGGAACGTCAGGCAGCCGGCCGCATCCGTCTCGAACAGCATGGCGGCATCCAGCAGCGCGAAGCCGCGCCATCGCTGGCGGCTATCCTGCAGCGTCTCCAGCAAGCGGTCGGGCGCGGTCGGCATGCGGAGAGGTTACCGTCATGCCATGAAGGCCGGGTTACCCTGGGGCGCCTTCCTAAAGGGCGCGGGATGGGGGCTGCGTTGACAGCGCGCACGGTTCCTCCCAATCGTCCGCCACGCCCGCCCTCCGGAAGGACCCATGGACAAGACCCAAGAGATGATCGGCCTGGCCGCCCGCATTGAAGCGCTTTGGGCGCGGCGGGAGACGCTCTCGTCCAAGACCGCGGGCCCGGACCGCGACGCCGTCGATCACGCGCTGGAAGCGCTCGATTCCGGCGCGGCGCGGGTGGCCGAGCCCGATGGCAATGGCGGCTGGAAGGTGAACCAATGGCTGAAGCAGGCGGTTCTGATGAGCTTCCGCCTGGCCGACAGCGCGCCGATGGAAACCGCCGCCGGCGCCTACGACAAGGTACCGCTGAAGTTCGCGGGCTGGGGTGAGAACCGCTTCAAGGCCGCCGGCTTCCGCGCCGTGCCGGGTGCGGTGGTGCGGCGTTCCGCCTTCATCGGGTCGAACGTGGTCCTCATGCCGTCCTTCGTGAATGTCGGCGCCTATGTCGATTCCGGCACCATGGTGGATACCTGGGCGACCGTCGGCTCCTGCGCGCAGATCGGCCGCAACTGCCACATCTCCGGCGGTGCGGGCATCGGCGGCGTGCTGGAGCCGCTGCAGGCCAACCCGGTGGTGATCGAGGATGAGTGCTTCATCGGCGCCCGGTCCGAAGTGGCCGAGGGCGTGATCGTGGAACGCGGCAGCGTGCTGTCGATGGGCGTCTATCTCGGCGCCTCGACCCGCATCGTGGACCGCGCCACGGGCCAGGTTTTCTACGGCCGCGTGCCGGCCTATTCGGTGGTGGTGCCGGGCGCCATGCCAGGCAAGCCGCTGCCCGATGGCACGCCGGGGCCGAGCCTTTATTGCGCGGTCATCGTGAAGCGCGTGGATGCGCAGACCCGGTCCAAGACCAGCATCAACGAGCTGCTGCGTGACTGATCCGCTGCCCATCGCGGCGGCGCTGATCGCCTGCCCCTCGGTCACGCCGGCCGAGGCGGGGGCGCTGGATGTCGTGCAGCGCATGCTGGAGCCGCTTGGGTTCACCTGCACGCGGCTGGTGTTCGGGCCTGACGATTACCGGGTGGATAATCTGTTCGCCCGCCGCGGCACGGGCGCGCCGCACTTCATGTACTGCGGGCACACCGATGTGGTGCCGCCGGGCGACCTGGCCGCCTGGACCAGCCCGCCCTTCGAGCCCGCGGTGCGCGACGGGCGCCTGTTCGGCCGTGGTGCCTGCGACATGAAGGGGGGCGTCGCCGCCTTCCTGGCCGGCCTGACCGACTATCTGGCGGCCAACCCGGATCATCCGGGCTCCATCAGCCTGCTGATCACCGGCGATGAGGAAGCGCGCAGCGTGGATGGCGTGGCGCGGGTGCTGCCCTGGATGCAGGCGAACGGCCACCTCCCCGACATGGCGCTGGTCGGCGAGCCCACCAGCCGCCGCGTGCTGGGCGACACGATCAAGATTGGCCGGCGCGGCAGCCTGACCGCCCATGTCACCGTGCAGGGCAAGCAGGGCCACAGCGCCTTCCCGGCCGCCGCCGACAATCCGATCCATCGGCTGGTCGCCGCGATCGGGCCCCTGTTGGCCGCGCCGCTCGACCAGGGCACGCCGCATTTCCCGCCAAGCTCCGTGCAGGTGACCGGCTTCGATGTCGGCAACCGGACGGCCAATGTGATCCCGGCCAATGCCTCGGCCATGCTGAACATCCGCTTCAACGACCTGCACACATCCGCCGAGCTGACCGAGCGGCTGCACGCGGCCCTTCGCGCGGCCGGTGCCCGGTATGATCTGCACGCCGAATGTTCGGGCGAGGCCTTCCTGACCAAACCCGGCCCCTTCGTGGCCGGCCTCGCCGCCGCCATCGGCCGCGCGACGGGCGTGACGCCCGCCTTCGACACAGGTGGCGGCACGTCGGACGCGCGCTTCATCGCGCGCTACGGCGCGGTGGCGGAATTCGGCGCCATTGGCGATACCGCCCACCAGGTGGATGAATCCACCGATGTCGAGGGGCTGCGCCGGCTGGCCGGTGCCTATGCGGCGATTCTCGCGGACCTGCTCCGCTGAGCGGGTCCCAGCCTTCTTCCAACGGGCCTTCTCCGCCCGGGCCGCCCCCTGGGCCGCCCCCTGGGCCGCCGCTGCGCATGGTGGCCGTGGCCGGCATGATCGGCGCGTTCATGCTGGCGCGCGGCGACCGGCGCGGGCTTGCGCTGATCGAGGATACGCCGGCCGGCGCCTGGCGCAGCTTCGCCGCCGCCTTCATCTGCCTGCCGGCCTTCCTGGCGCTGCGCTTCCTGGCCTGGGCCGAGGCGGATGTGGCGCTGGCCGATTGGGAACGGCCGGTGGTGGCGGAGGCGCTCGGCTTCATCTGCGCCTGGACCATGTTCGCGCTGGCCTCCCTGCCGGTGGCCGCTTCCTGGGGGCAGGCGGGCGCCTGGCCGCGCTTCCTGGCGGCCTGGAACTGGTCGAACGTGGTGCAATATGCGCTGCTGCTGGTGGCGGCGCTGCTGGCCTCGCTCGGCATCCCGGGGCTCGGCACCGCGCTGATGGCGGCGGCGCTGGCCTATGCGGTCTGGATCGAATGGTTCGTGGTGCGGGCGGCGCTTGGCGTGCCGCCCTTGCGCGCGGCGGCGATCGTGCTTCTGGACCTGGCGATCGGGCTGTTCGTGGGCGGCTTCGTCAATCGCGTTTCGTGACAGGGAGGATCCAAGGATGCACCGCTACGATGCCACGGCGCTGACGCGCTTTGCCGCCACCGCCTTCGAACGCGCGGGCCAGCCCGCCGACCGGGCGCTGAGCGTGGCCGAGGTGCTGGTCGAGGGCGATCTGATGGGCCATGACACGCACGGCCTGGCGCTGCTGCTGCCCTATCTGGATGCCTGCGCCAGCGGCGACATGGCCGCGTCGGGCGAGCCCGAGATCATCTCCGCCACCCCCGTCGTGCAGGCCTGGGGCGGGCGCAAGCTGCCCGGGCCCTGGCTGACGCGGCAGGCGATCGGCTGGGCCAGCCAGGCGGCCGAGACCTTTGGCATCGGCGCGGTCAGCATCGCGCAATCGCACCATATCGCCTGCCTTGCCGCCTATGGGCCGCCGGTGGCGGCGGCGGGCCGCATGTTGCTGCTGAGCTGTTCGGACCCGGCCACGGCTTCGGTCGCGCCCTGGGGCGGCACGCAGCGGATCTACACGCCGAACCCGCTGGCCGCCGCGTGGCCCACGCCCGAGGGGCCGGTGCTGGTCGATGTCTCCATGTCGATCACCACCAACGGCATGACCGGGCGCAAGCGGGCCGCGGGGGAATTGTTCGACCACTCGTGGCTGCTGGATGGCGCCGGCACCCCGACCCGCGACCCCAACGCCTTCTGGGCGGAGCCGGCCGGCAGCCTGCTGCCGCTGGGTGGCGTGGAGGCGGGGCACAAGGGCTTCGCGCTCGGCCTGCTGATGGAAGCGCTGACCAGCGGGCTGGCGGGCCTGGGCCGGGCCGCGGCGCCGACGGGTTGGGGTGCCTCGGTGCTGGTCATGGTGATCGATCCCGCCAAGTTCGGCGGCACCGAGGCCTTCCTGGCCGAGACCGGCTGGATGGCCCATGCGGTGCGCACCAACCCGCCGCGGCCCGGCATGGCGCCGCGCATGCCCGGCAGCCAGGCCATGGCGCGCCGCGCCCGGGCGCTGGCCGAGGGGCTGGCGCTGCATCCTTCCATCCCGCCCGCCTTGGCCAGCATCGCGGCGCGGTATGGGTTGGATCAGGTCCAGCTCGGCTCGGGGTCGTAGGCCGCGCCTTCGAAGACCAGGCCATCCGGCGGCGCGGTCTGGCCGGCGCGGGTGCGGTCGCGCCCCGCCAGCAATTCCGCCGCCCAATCCTCGGGCCGCCGCCCGGCGCCGATTTCCACCAGCGTGCCGACCAGGTTGCGCACCTGGTGGTGCAGGAAGCTGCGCGCCCGGGTGGTGATGACGATGGTCTCGCCGATGCGGGCGACATCCAGCTGGTCCAGCGTGCGCAGCGCCGAGGCCGCCTGGCAGGAGGCCGCGCGGAAGGCGCTGAAATCATGGCGGCCGAGCAGCGTCTGCGCCGCGCGATGCATCGCCCCCGCGTCCAATTCCCGCTTGATGTGCCAGGCGCGCCGCGCCGCCAGGGCGGGCCGGCCGGCACGGTTGAGGATGGTGTAGCGGTAGCGCCGTTCATGGCAGGCGAAGCGGGCGGACCAATCCTCGGCCACGCGCGCCGCCGCCGTCACCACGATCGGGTGGGGCAGGGTGCGGATGGAGATGGCGTCGCGCACCCTCTCGGGCGCCAGGTCGGCGGCCAGCCAAAGGTCCGCCACCATCGCCGCCGCGTGCACGCCCGCATCGGTGCGCCCGGCGGCGGTGGCGGTGGGGGGCACGCCCTGGTTCAGCGGGGCGGCGGCTTCCTCGATGATCTTCTGGATGCTGGGCAAATCACCTTGGCGCTGCCAGCCGACGAAACCGGCGCCGTCGAACTCCAGCCGCAGCGCGTAGCGCGGCATCAGAGCCTGTGAATCAATCGAACTTGCGAAAAAATGCCCGCTGATATCATTGAACTTTATCCTGCGAATTCGGTGTTGGCGGGCATTCTCTCACAAACTCTCAGGGCAGCAGGGCGGGCAGCGGGTGGCCGCGCAGGAAGGCATCGGCCGGCTGCGCGGCACGGCCGGGCCGCTGCAAGGACAGAAGCCGCAGCGCGCCGGTGCCGCAGGCCACGATGCCGCCGGGCAGCAGCGTGCCGGGGGGGGCCGGCGCGGCCTCAGCGGGCTCGGCGGCCAGCAGGCGCAGTGTCTCCGCCCCGTCGCTGAAGAAGCAGCCGGGCCAGGGGTTCAGCGCGCGCACCTGGCGGTCCAGCGCATCCGCGCCGCGCCGCCAATCGATCGCCCCATCGGCCTTGCCGAGTTTTTGGGCGTAGGTCACGCCCTGCATCGGCTGGGGGGTGGCCGGCGTGGCTTCGTCCAGCGCGCGCAGGATCAGCCGGGCGCCGATCTCGGCCAGCCGGTCATGCAGCTCGGGCGTGGTGGTGCGGGGGCCGATCGGGGTCGTCTCCACCAGCAGCATCGGGCCGGTGTCGAGCCCTTCCTCCATCCGCATGATGGTGATGCCGCTTTCCGCATCGCCCGCCTGGATCGCGGCCTGGATCGGCGCCGCCCCCCGCCAGCGCGGCAGCAGCGAGGCATGGATGTTGAGGCAGCCCAGCCGGGGCGCCGCCAGCATGGCGGGCGGCAGGATCAGCCCATAGGCCGCGACCACTGCCACATCCAGATCGAGTGCCGCGAATTCGGCCTGCGCCGCCTGATCCCGCCCCACGCGCGCGGGCGTGCGCACGGGCAGGCCAAGATCGAGCGCGGCGCGATGCACGGGGCAAGGCGTCTCGCGCTGGCCGCGCCCGGCCGGGCGCGGGGGCTGCGCATAGACGCAGGCCACCTCATGCCCCCCCTCATGCAGCGCCCGCAGCGCCGGCACCGCGAAATCCGGGCTGCCCATGAACGCCAGGCGAAGCGGGCGCATCAGGGCTGCGCCTTGGCCTTCAACTCCTTGGCCAGCTTCCGCAGGATCATGTTGCGCTTCAGCGCCGACAAATGATCGACGAACAGCACGCCGTTCAGATGGTCGATCTCATGCTGCAGGCACACGCCAAACAGCCCATCGGCTTCCATCTCATGCCGCGCGCCGGCCAGGTCCAGCCAGCGCAGCTTGATCACGGCGGGGCGCGCCACATCCGCGAATTGCCCGGGCAGGCTGAGGCAGCCTTCCTCGCGCACCGCCGTCTCGCGGCTTTCGGCGATGATCTCGGGGTTCACCAGCACGCGCGGATCGGGCTTTTCGTCCGGGTGCACGTCCACCACGATCAGCCGCAGCCCGATGCCCACCTGCGGCGCGGCCAGGCCGATTCCCGGCGCCTTGTACATGGTGGCCAGCATCTTCTCGGCCAGTTCGGCGATGCCCGTGTCGCCCGGGCTGACGGCGCGGGCGCGGGCGCGCAGCCGCGAATCGGGAACCAGCAGGATGGGCAGGATCGGGTCGCTCATGGGTGGCGAGAGGTAGCGCCGGGCCTGCCCCCTTGCAACGGCGCCGACATTTGCCAACATCTGGCCTGTGCGGGGTGCCATGTGGCCCCGCCCCACGCTTCGCTCGCCCTCGAGGAGGCCACCCATGTCGCGTTCCACCGTCTTCGGCTCGCCGCTGTTTCTGGGGTTCGACCATCTCGAACAGATGCTCGACCGGGTCCAGAAATCGGCCGATGGCTACCCGCCCTACAATATCGAACAGACCGGCGAGACCAGGCTGCGCATCACGCTGGCCGTGGCGGGCTTCGCCATGGACGATCTGCACATCACCCAGGAAGACAACCAGCTGGTGATCCGCGGTCGCCAGAAGGAGGATGCGGAAGGCCGCATCTTTCTCCATCGCGGCATCGCCTCCCGGCAGTTCCAGCGCGCCTTCGTGCTGGCCGAGGGGATCGAGGTCGAGGGCGCCTGGCTGGATAATGGCCTGCTGCACATCGATCTGCGCCGCCCGGTGCCGGAGGCGCGCGTGAAGAACATCGCGATCAGCAGCCGCGGCCAGGGCGCGCAGCGCACCGTCGTCGGCGGCATGCTTGATGGCCGCGTGAAGGAGGGCTGAGCGATGGACGAAAATCAGGAACCCCGTTCGCAATTCCTCAGCGTGGATGCGCTGCGGCGGATGTCGGGGTTGGACTTTGCGCGCCTCGGCGCCGACCAGGTGGCCTATGTGCGGCCCACCCTGCTGAACGGCGCGGTGGCCTTCGCCATCCACGCCGCCGATGGCACGCAGATCGGCGCCGCGCCCAGCCTGCCGCTGGCCGCCGCCGCCATCCGCCAGCATGAGATGATGCCGCTGCTGGTGCACTGACCGGCGAATTTCTTGCCGGCGGCTGTCGAAACCGGGTGGGCTCGCGGGTCTTGATGTCGGGGGCCGATGGGCGGCACCCCGACCGCAGGAGAGACCCCACATGCAGATGATGCTCGCATTCAGCGAAACCCCCGAGGAGTGCGCCCGCCGCACCGATCCGGAGCAGGCTGGCCCCTATTGGGCCGGCTGGATCAGCTTCATGGGCGAAATGCAGAAGGCCGGCGTGCTGCAATCCGGCAACGGGTTGCAGGCGCCGCACACCGCCACCGTCGTTCGCGTGGCCGATGGCCGCACGCTGGTCCAGGACGGGCCCTATCCGGACGCCAAGGAAGCGCTCGGCGGCTATGCGATCCTGGAGGTGCCGGACCTGGAGACCGCCATCGCCTGGGCGGCGAAGGCGCCCTGCGCCGCCGCCGGCAGCGTCGAGATCCGGCCCGTCCTGCCACCGCCCGCGGCATGAGCCAGGCGGCGCGCGCGGCGGAAGCGGCGGCGCGCGCTGCCTATGGCAAGCTTCTGGCGCGCCTGGTCGCCCGCACGCGGGACATCGCG